>ERZ1034844.380-NODE-380-length-24411-cov-13.370668_pt1 | contig 24411 bp, 19 predicted proteins | sample MGYA00520594_ERZ1034844 | MGnify/ENA primary metagenome ERZ1034844 (study PRJEB33766, sample SAMN09781733) | gut metagenome | biome: gut microbiome | host: Homo sapiens | place: Madagascar | study: EMG produced TPA metagenomics assembly of the PRJNA485056 data... | reverse complement strand
AACGCAATGGGCTTCGTTGCCCAACGAAGGTACTTACGTTCTTGGGGAGTATAAGTCCGTGCAGGTACCGGCACTCATTTTATAAAAAGCAAATAAAAAAAGTTGCGAGAATAATCTCGCAACTTTTTATCTTTCAGTATATTTGATTCTTTGATTAGTATGCAAACAGAGGATAGTCCTTCATGGTTGCATTTACCTTCTCGCGTACACGAGCAATTACCTTCTCGTCCTCAGGAGCGTTCAGTACCTCCTCTATGAGTTCGGCAATAAGATGCATCATGTCTTCCTTAGCGCCACGAGTGGTCATGGCAGCAGTACCGAGACGGATTCCGCTGGTCTGGAATGCAGAACGACTGTCGAATGGTACCATGTTCTTGTTGACAGTAATATCGGCAGCAACGAGAGCGTTTTCTGCCACCTTACCAGTCAGGTCGGGATACTTACTTCTCAAGTCTACGAGCATAGAGTGATTATCGGTACCACCGCTTACGATACCAAAGCCACGACCGATGAGGTCGTCTGCCAATACAGCTGCGTTTTTCTTTACCTGCATGGCATATTCTTTCCATGATGGCTGGAGGTTCTCGTTGAAGGCTACAGCCTTGGCAGCGATAACGTGCTCCAAAGGACCACCCTGCTGACCTGGGAATACTGCAGAGTTGAGCAACATACTCATCTTCTTTACCTCACCCTTCTTGGTGGTATAACCCCAAGGATTGTCGAAGTCTTTACCCATGAGGATAATACCTCCACGAGGACCACGCAGAGTCTTGTGGGTAGTAGAAGTTACGATGTGCGCATACTTCAATGGGTTGTCGAGTAGTCCTGCTGCGATAAGACCAGCAGGGTGAGCCATGTCGATCATCAGGAGGGCACCCACCTCATCGGCAATTTTGCGCATGCGGGCATAGTCCCACTCACGGCTATAGGCACTGCCGCCACCGATAATCAACTTAGGTTTGTTTTCGAGAGCCAACTTCTCCATCTCGTCATAGTCTACACGACCAGTTTCCTTGTTGAGGTTGTAGCCGATAGGACGATAGAGGATACCAGATGTGTTGACGTGGCTGCCATGTGAAAGGTGTCCGCCGTGGTCAAGGTTCAGTCCCATGAATGTGTCGCCTGGTTTGAGCACTGCGAGTAGCACGGCAGCATTAGCTTGTGCTCCAGAGTGAGGTTGAACGTTGGCATACTCAGCACCGAAGACCTTCTTGACGCGCTCAATGGCCAGGTTTTCTACGATGTCTACCACTTGACAACCGCCATAGTAACGTTTGCCTGGGAGTCCTTCTGCATACTTGTTAGTAAGGTAAGAACCCATAGCGTTCATTACCTCGTCACTCACGAAGTTCTCTGAAGCAATCAGCTCCATACCTTTCAGCTGACGCTGATGTTCTCTTTCGATCAAGTCGAAAATCTCTTGGTCTTTTTCCATTGAATCTCTATATTATTAGTCGTTTTATGCTTGATTCAGCTTATATTTTAGATTTGTACTGCAAAAATAAGCAATATAGTTGTAATAGCCAAATAATAAAAGCTATTTTGAGTCTATTTGCTTACTTTTTGTCGCTTTTATACAAAAACAGGCTTCTAACTGTTATGTTAGAAGCCTGTTTTATGTTATTTGCAAAGTTCTACCTTTCCGAGTTGCTGCTCCTTGTCGCAGTAGTGACAGCGTATTACGCCCAATGCGGCATCCACGGTGTGGAAGACAGTAGCCATAGGCTCGTTGTTGGTGATGCACTTGGGGTTGTTGCATTTCACGATTCCCTTCAGTGTATCAGGAGTCTTCACTGTCTTCTTTTCAACGATTTCGTAGTCCTTGATAATACTCAGACCGATGTTTGGAGCTACTACCGAGAGACGGTTAATCTCTTCGTCGGTAAAGAATTTGTTGGCAACCTTGATGATGCCCTTCTTGCCGATTTTCTTGGAAGGGAGGTTGTAGCCGATGGTGACAGGTGTCTCCATCTTCTCTAATTGCAGGAGGTTGACTACCTGATAGGTCTTTTCGGCTGGTATATGGTCGATAACGGTTCCGTTCTCGATAGCGGCAACCACAAGTTGATTCTTATTGTTTCCCATAATTAAACTCTAAACATTATTCAATAATAGTCTTGTCGTTCTTGATGTCGTCGAGCGTGATGCCGAGGCAATGGCAGAAGATGGCCTCTCGTGCATAGAGTCCGTTCTGTGCCTGCTGTATGTAGTAAGCGTGTGGGTCGTCATCCACATCGTATGCTATCTCGTTGACACGTGGCAGCGGGTGCATGATTTTCATGTTCTCCTTGGCCTTGGCGAGCATACTGCGTTTCAGAATATACACGTTCTTTACGCGCTCGTATTCCATCAGGTCGCTGAAGCGTTCCTTCTGGACGCGTGTCATATAGAGGATGTCGGCTCCTGCTATCACGTCTTCGTTGAAGTCTTCGTGCTCCACATATTTGATTCCATGATGGTCGCAGTAGAGTTTGTACTCTTGTGGCATGGCCAGCTCCTTTGGTGCGATGAAGTGGAAGGTAGGGTTGAAGTGGCGCATGGCAGTGATGAGCGAGTGTACTGTTCTGCCATATTTCAAGTCGCCCACGAGATAGATATTAAGATTCTCGAGAGTACCCTGTGTCTTGTAGATGGAGTAGAGGTCGAGTAGGCACTGCGAAGGGTGCATGTGAGCACCATCTCCAGCATTGACAATAGGCACAGGAGCCACCTCGCTGGCATATTGTGCAGCACCCTCTATATGGTGGCGCATGGCGATAATGTCGGCATAGTTGCTTACCATGAGGATGGTGTCTTTGAGAGTCTCGCCCTTAGTAGTGCTGGATGTCTTGGCATCAGAGAAGCCTATGACACGAGCACCGAGACGGTTGGCTGCTGTTTGAAAACTAAGTTGTGTACGGGTTGATGGCTCGAAGAAAAGGGTAGCAACGACCTTTCCTTTCAGCAATTCCCTGTTGGGATGCTTTTCGAACTCTTGCGCCATCTTTAGGAGGTATTCTATCTTCTCCTTAGATAGGTCAGCAATTGTCACAAAATTATGTTTTTCCATTTGAATTTTGATTGAATGTTCTGAAATCGCCTCCAAAGTTACATATATTTTTTTATTTTCTTGTTAATCACCTAAAAAGTTTTAAGTTATTTTGCATAATAAACCCCGAAAGTTTTTTGTCTAACTTTCGGGGTTCACTTCAATCTCGCACCTCTGTTTTTTTATTCTATCACCATTTTCTTTCCGTGATGGATATAGATACCTTTCTGTGTAGGACATTCTTCGCCTACTTTCTGTCCGTTCAGGTTGTACCAGCCTTTAGGATAGATAGGTTCTGTCTCAAATTCGATGAATGGAATGCTCGATACACCCTGATAGTTGTCATACGAGAATGCTACGTTCTGCATGCTTCCCCAGATGTATTCCTCCAGACCAGGATAGTCGACGAAGGGGTTGCGGTTGTTTTGCTGTTGCTGGATACCTCTGTTGCGATCTATTTCCTTCTGGCTTACTGGGTCTTTCTTCGCCCATTCTATCAACATGTTCATTTGCCAGTCCTTGTAAGGTTTGTAGGAATCGTGTGAGGCGATTTTAGGAAATTCTGATCCACTCCAATTTGCGATCTTATCTTCGTAGGCTGTTGCCATATAGAAGTAAATGCGGGCGAAGTCTCCTTTATACATATCGTTTGGCTCAAAGACGATGCCGCTATAGCCAGGATAGGTGCATTTACCCAATTTGGAGAAACCCTTGTTAGATTTGTATTTTTCTCCATTATTTTCCCCAAAGGGATAGTTGCTTCTTCGATTGTTTACATATCCGTCTGTAGGTACAAGATGAACAAGGTCGGTGTACATAGGTTTAGCATCATTAAACCAACTTTTTGGAAAAGAATGTTCACGGTTGTAAGAATCGCCTTCTTTTCTGTAATTAGCTCCCTGTGCAGAACTTCCGAAAACATAGTTGGTCTTGTCAGAGTACATATCCCATACCTTTCCGTCTTCTCTTTTGTCGGTTGTGCTGAAAGCTGTCCACAGTCCGTCATACGACAATTGACTATGATTCCTAATGATTTTAAACATCGCAGTTTTCAACGCTTTTCCTTTCAAGCCGTTAGCACTCTGATAGTAAGTACCCGTGTTGTTGGGTCCTTGTGCAAAGAGACTTAAAGTGATGAGTTGCAGGGTTATGAAGAGCCCCAATGCTTAATGTTTTTTCTTTTCATGTTCGTGTGATTTTTTTCTGATATAATGTTGTTAGATTCTTATAGCAATGATCATTATTGACGATGGTATCCGTTGAAGGAGATATTAGCCTCATTCCATTTGTCTTTAGGGGCGGGTAGATTCTTGGGATAACCTATAATGATTGTGTTCAGCGGTATCAAGTTGCTGGGCAGTCCCAACAGTTTTTGCATTCCCTTGTAGCGGTTCTCAAGAGGGTAGAGGGCTGTCCATACAGCGCCCAGGTCGAGGGCATGAGCCATCAATAGAATATTCTCTGTGGCTGCAGCACAGTCTTGAATCCAAAATTCCTGTTCGATACCTTCGAGAGTCTTGTTTAGATTGCCACAGACTACTATGGCGAGAGGAGCCTCCTTTACCATATTAGCGTAAGGACTGAAGTGTGGAATTAGGTCGAGAAGTTTTCTGTCATCTATTACAGCAAAATGCCAGGGCTGTTTGTTGCAAGCCGATGGTGCAGCCATACCAGCATGCAGTAGCATATCGACTTTCTTTGGTTCTATGGGTTGATCTAAAAAGCTTCGCACAGAAGCACGGCTCATGATCATGTCGTATATCTCTTTTTGATTCATGATTCTATAACTTAGTAATCTTTTTACAAAGTTACATATAATATATGATATAAATAAGTATTTCTAATAATTTTCCTGCATAAATACGTTAAAAAAATGCTTTTTAGCTTATTATAACTATGTGAATGAAAGGCTTATCAAAACTTTTGTGTAGTTTTGTGATTGATAAGAGTGTGTTTCAAGAGAAGATAATTCTTCTTCTTGGAATGGATAAACAGTAAGTATAACTTCATAACAGAGTAAGGATGAATATCAATGCAGGAATCAAGCAAGCTGCAATCTTAGCCATTGGCATCATTGCACTTGGATTTTGTATTAAGTCTGGTTTGGAAGGCTTAGCAGGTAAGGACCGTAAGGTAGTGGTAAAGGGCTTGGCTGAAAAGGAGGTGGAAGCCGACAAGGTGACATGGCCTATCCTGTCGAAGGAGATAGGTAATGATTTGCCACAGCTTTATCAGACCATCAACCGCACAACAAGTACGATTCGTCAGTTCTTGTTGGCCAATGGTGTGAAGGCAGACGAAATCAATGTCAACGCCCCTGTTGTCATCGACCTCAACGCAGAGCGTTATGGAGAAAACCGAAATCCGTATCGTTATAACATCACTTCCATTATTACCGTCACTTCTAACAATGTGAAACTTATTCGCAGTCTCATAGCTCGTCAGGGGGAGTTGCTTCAGAAGGGTATAGCTATCGTAGACGGAGGTTATGATAATCCTGTCAAATATGAGTATGTGGCATTCCGCAAAATGAAGCCAAAGATGATGCAAGAGGCGATAGAAAATGCAGAGCAGACTGCTGAGCAGTTTGCCAAGAACAGCAAGAGTAAGATCGACAAGATTTTGAATGCCGATCAGGGACAGTTCTCCATAGACGATCGCGATTCTAACACACCTTATATTAAGAAAGTAAGAGTAGTGACTACAGTCACCTATTCGCTGAAAGACTAATGACAGAAAGCGCATTGACCACTGCAGGCTAATGCGCTTTCTTTGTAGTACGCTGGGCACTTTTCTACTATTTTCTTTTGTGCTACAATATTTTTTGTGTACTTTTGCAAAATTAACTGATAAAAGAAAAAATGAGAAAACGATTCATTCATATATTATGGGCATTATTGGCTTCGGGCATCGTGGTCTGTATTGCTGGTTTTATAGCTGTCTGGAAAGGTTTGATAGGCTATATGCCTGAAATAGAAGACTTACAGAATCCTATTAACCGCTTTGCCACACAGGTGTATTCATCGGATGGCAAGGTGTTAGGAACTTGGAATCTGAATAAGGAAAACAGAATCGTTATTCCCTACGACAAGATGTCACCGCATCTTATTAAAGCTCTTGTAGCGACAGAGGATGAACGTTTCTACGATCATTCTGGTATCGACTTTCGTGCCTTAGGACGTGCCATCGTGAAGAGAGGACTCATGGGACAAGCCAATGCGGGCGGTGGCTCTACGATTACCCAGCAGTTGGCAAAGCAATTGTATAGTGAAACTGCCAATAGCACCATTGAGCGATTCTTCCAAAAGCCTATAGAGTGGGTGATAGCGGTCAAGTTGGAACGCTATTATACCAAAGAAGAGATCTTAGCTCTATATCTTAATTATTTTGATTTTCTTCACAACGCTGTGGGTATCAAGACAGCGGCAAATACCTATTTCAATAAGGAACCCAAGGACCTTACAATTTGTGAGGCAGCTACCCTTGTCGGTCTTTGCAAGAATCCTTCGCTCTTCAATCCTGTGCGCTATCCAGAACGTTGTCGTGAGCGTCGAAACGTGGTGCTTCAACAGATGGTGAAATCAGGATATATAGACCGAACAGAATATGCCAAGTATTCTGCCGAACCTCTCACTCTTGATTTCCACCGCTCAGACCATAAGGACGGAACCGCCACCTATCTTCGTGAGTTCCTACGTAAGTATATGACAGCGAAGCGCCCAGTACGTTCCGACTATCCTTCCTGGAACAAGGTGCAGTTTGTTATCGATTCTATCGCTTGGGATACCGATCCTCTCTATGGATGGTGTAACAAGAACTATAAGAAAGATGGTTCGCCCTATAATGTTTATGCCGACGGTTTGAGAGTGTTTACCACAATAGATAGTCGTATGCAGAAGTATGCCGAAGATGCTGTATATAAGCATGTAGCAGGCTATCTGCAACCCGCTTTCGACCGCGAGAATAAACCTAAGCCCAGTGCTCCTTTCTCAGATAAGTTGACGCCCAAGCAAATACGGTCTATCCTTAATCGTTCCATAACGCAGAGCGAGCGTTATCGCGCCATGAAGGCAGCAGGCTATTCATCCGAGGAAATACACGATGCTTTCAGAAAGAAGACCGAAATGACCGTCTTCACCTATCATGGCGACATAGACACCCTGATGTCACCTCTCGACTCCATACGCTACTATAAGGGATTTCTGCGTAGTGGCTTCATGAGTATGGATCCCAAAACTGGTGCGGTGAAAGCCTATGTGGGTGGACTCGACTATACGCATTTCATGTACGATATGGTGAGTTTAGGACGTCGACAGGTGGGTTCTACCATCAAGCCTTTCCTCTATAGTCTGGCTATGGAGAATGGTTTTACACCTTGCGATTTGGCTCCTAACCGCCAGCAGACCTATATCGTGGCAGGTAAGCCTTGGACTCCTCGCAATGCCAACCACTCTCGTTATGGACAAATGGTGCCGTTGAAGTGGGGCTTGGCGCAAAGTAACAACTGGATAAGTGCTTATCTGATGAGTAAGTTGAACCCCTCGCAGTTTGTTCAACTATTGCACGATTATGGTATCAATAATCCGGAAATTCATGCATCCATGAGTCTATGTCTCGGTCCTTGCGAAGTGAGCGTAGCCGAAATGGTGAGCGCCTATACGGCCTTTGCCAACCATGGTATCCGTACATCGCCTCTCTTTGTAAGTCGCATTGAGGATAACGAAGGTAATACGATAGCTACCTTCCAACCCCGAATGAATGAGGTGATAAGTGCCGATAATGCCATGAAGATGTTGACGATGCTGATGGGAGTGGTAGATCAGGGTACTGCTGGAAGACTGAGATATCGTTACAACATGGAGGGTCAGATAGGTGCCAAGACGGGTACCACTAACAATAATAGCGATGGCTGGTTTATCGGCTTCACGCCACAGCTGGTTACAGGTTGTTGGGTTGGTGGTGAAGATAGAGATATCCACTTCGACTCCATGAGTATGGGCCAAGGAGCCACCATGGCGTTGCCCATCTGGGCAATCTTTATGAAGAAAGTCTATTCAGACCCCTCGTTGGGCTTTAGTCCGATGGTGAAGTTTGATATTCCTCTCGATTACGATCCGTGCGAATCTCAGTCGCAAGATGAATTTGGTGCTGATGGCATAGAAGAAGTTTTTGAATAAGTATACATCCTGCAATGATGGCAATATAGACGAGGCCACATTGCAGGATGCTTATTTTTATTCCATCAAAATTGGCTCCAGGAAGCATGGCGATTCCTTGCAAAGCTTGTTGGGTCGTAGAAATCGTAATACTCAGAAGACGAACAGAGAGGTCTTGTATGAACGTTAGGAAGGGTAAAAGAGTCGTTGTAAGAAGCAGAAGCATACTGACATAAATAATGATTGTGGCAGCGGGAATCGCAACAAACGAACTGAGTACAGAGTAACAAGAGATATTACCAAAATAATAACAAATCAAGGGCATGGTGCTGATCTGTGCTGCTGTAGAAACTGCCACCATTGCCCAAGCCCATCGAATGGGTAAACAACGGGTGAGTCGGGTTGGTAATATTTGATATATGGGCTTGTAGAGAAGTAGGATGGATAGCACAGCAGCAAAAGATAGCTGAAAGCTGATGTCAAACAAGTTGAGTGGATTGATGGTGAGCATCACGATAGCTGTCAATGCTAAGTTCCCCAAGGGTTTAGAATTGCGGCGTGTGAGCAAGACGAAGCAGTAGATGCTAATCATTGAGGCTGCTCTGATAGCACTCGAAGGCAGACCGATGAAAAACACATACGACCAGATGGCTATGATGCTGATAGGAATAGAGAACAATCTTCTGCGTTTCTTGCCACCAGAGAGCAGAAGGAACAACTGAAAGATGATGCCAATATGCAGTCCACTGATGGCTAATATATGACTTGCTCCCGAAGCCGAAAAAGCGTGGCGAGTATCTTGGTTGATGCTGTTTTTGTCACCTAAGGTCATGGCAGAAATGATGGCTTTTTCTTGTGAAGAAAAGTGCTGGTACGCCATGCCTTGTATGAGTTGTGTTCTGAATTCTTGAGCTTTCAGTTTGGTGCGGTCTAACGAAGATAAATCGTTATAGGCATACACTTTTTGAGGTTGTTGAAGGCGCATTTCTTGCATCGTTGTAAGTAGGGCTCCCGTCATTGCAATGGCACCGAAGAGTAGGAGCGATTTAGCCAAAAGACTTTTGATAATCAGCGATAGGGCTATCAGGCAGAGTGTGGCTATCATCCAATAGAAAGGCGGAATGTCAACGATATGAAGATGCGCCCCTACAATCCCCAAAACAAGCATCAAGCAGATGACTTGCGTGGGGCACGAATTGAAGTGGGTCCTTCTTCGTAGGACTGTCTTAGTGCCAGAAATGCTCATTTATATTTTATTTTCTGCAAATATAGGATTTTTTTTTCGTCTAAATGTAGTTTTTTTTGTAATTTTGCAAAGTTTTATAGAATACAATAAAAATCATTATAATGAACGTTTCATACAAATGGCTTAAAGAATACGTCGATTTCGACCTTACTCCTCAGGAGACAGCGGACGCGCTGACATCATGTGGTCTCGAAGTCGATGCTTTGGAAGAAGTTCAGTCTGTCAAGGGTGGACTGAAAGGTTTGTACGTAGGTAAGGTGTTGACTTGCGAGATGCATCCTAACAGCGATCACCTGCATGTTACTACTGTAGACTTGGGCAAGGGTGAGCCTCAACAAATCGTTTGTGGTGCTCCCAATGTTGCAGCCGGTCAGAAGGTTATCGTAGCCGATTTAGGTTGCGTGCTTTACGATGGCGATCAGAGCTTTACCATCAAGAGAAGTAAGCTGCGTGGCGTGGAGAGTCTGGGCATGATTTGTGCCGAAGATGAGATTGGTGTAGGTACCTCTCACGACGGCATCATCGTATTGCCAGAGGATGCTCCTGTAGGTCAGCCGGCAGCAGAATATTATCATTTGGAGAGTGACTGGCTCATAGAGATCGATATTACAGCCAACCGTGCAGATGCTCTTGGTCATTGGGGTGTGGCTCGCGACCTCTATGCGTGGCTGAAGCAGAATGGTTATCAGACCAGCCTGCATCGTCCTTCTTGTGATGAGTTTGTTGTCGATAATGAGGAACTACCTATCGAAGTGGAGATTCAGAATACAGATGCCTGCAAGCGTTACGCTTGTGTAAGTATCACCGGCTGCGAGGTAAAGGAAAGTCCTAAGTGGTTGCAGGATAAGCTGAATATCATCGGTTTGCGTCCTATCAACAATATCGTCGATATCACCAATTATATCATGATGGCTTATGGACAGCCCCTCCACTGCTTCGATGCAGATATGGTGACAGGTCATAAGATTGTGGTTCGTACTCAGCCAGAGGGTACCAAGTTTGTTACCCTTGATGGTGTAGAGCACGTCTTAGGCGAGCACGACTTGAGCATCTGCAATGCAGAGGAGCCTATGTGTATTGCAGGTATCTTTGGTGGCAAAGGTTCGGGTACTTATGACACGACAAAGAACGTGGTCCTGGAGAGTGCTTATTTCCACCCCACATGGATTCGTAAGAGTGCCCGGCGTCATGGTTTGAGTACTGATTCCAGCTATCGTTTTGAGCGTGGTGTAGACCCCAATGGACAGATCTATGCCCTCAAGCAGGCTGCCATCCTCTGCAAGCAGTTGGCTGGAGGTAAAATCAGTATGCAGGTAAAGGATGTTTATCCCGAACCGATACAAGACTTCCCTGTTCGTTTGAACTATGAGTATGCTCATCGCTTGATAGGTAAAGAGATCGGTGCTGACACTATCAAGAATATTGCCACATCTCTGGATATGAAGATTGTTAAGGAAGATACTGAGGGTATTGACCTATTGGTTCCTCCTTTCCGTGTTGACGTTCAGCGTCCTTGCGATGTTGTAGAGGATATTCTGCGTATTTATGGTTATAATAATGTAGAGATACCTACCCAGCTTAAAAGCTCTCTGACCGTTCAGGGTGAAGAAGACAAGCATCATCACACTCAGAATATTGTGGCAGAGCAGTTGGTTGGCGAAGGCTTCATGGAGATTTTGAACAACTCGCTCACGAAGGCAAGTTACTATACCGACTTAGAACTCAACGCTTATCCTGATGAGCATACCGTGAAGGTGATGAACCCATTGAGTGCAGACTTGGGTGTGATGCGTCAGACGATGCTCTTTGGTGGATTGGAGAGTGTTTCTCGCAATATCAACCACAAAAGTCAAAACTTGAAGTTCTTTGAGGTTGGTAACACCTATATATATAATAAGGAGAAGTGGAATGCTGAAGATCCCATCAAGGGTTACAATCAAGAAGCTCATGTGTCCCTCTTTATCACAGGTAAGCGAGTAGAAGGCAACTGGGCTCATGCCGATGAGCAGAGCAGTATCTACGAGTTGAAAGCCGTGGTAGAGAATATTCTTCGTCGTGTGGGCATGCCACAAAACAACGTGGTGGTTAAGCACAGCGATAATAATATCTTCTCTAAGGGTGTGCAATATGAGACTCGTGCAGGAAAAGTCTTGGTAGAGTTGGGTATCTTGAGTAACAAACTCAAGAAAGCCTTTGATATCGAACAGGATGTGTTCTATGCTGATGTACATTGGGACAATCTGATGAAGGCCATCAAGAAGGTAAGCCTCACTTATACAGATATCAGCAAGTATCCTTCTGTAAGCCGCGACTTGGCTCTGTTGGTCGACAAGAATGTGGAATTTGAGCAGATTGAGCAGATTGCTCGTCAGACAGAGAAGAAACTCCTTAAGAGTGTGATCCTCTTCGACGTCTATGAGGGCAAGAACCTCCCTGCTGGTAAGAAGAGCTATGCTGTCAACTTCATTCTGCAGGATGAGGAGAAGACTCTGAATGATAAGCAGATAGATGCTATCATGAAGAAACTTATAGCCAACCTTACTAATAAGCTCCAAGCAGAACTGAGATAAGGAGAACTGAGAGAGAACTTAGAGAAGTCGGGGGCATCTGTCTATCTCGTAAGAGATGCTGCTGCTGTCTCTTTACTTCTATAAATTCCTCATACAAAAGAAATAAGTATTACAAACAAAAATAAAATTTTATTCCAATGGGAAGAGCATTTGAATATCGTAAAGCTGCAAAGCTGAAAAGATGGGGCCACATGGCCAAAACATTTACTAAGTTAGGTAAGCAGATTGCAATTGCTGTAAAGGCTGGTGGTCCTGAACCAGAGAACAACCCAACCTTGCGTGCTATCATCGCCAACTGTAAGCGCGAGAACATGCCTAAGGATAATATCGCACGTGCCATCAAGAATGCTTGTGGCAAGGATACGAGCGATTATAAGGAGGTAACTTATGAGGGATATGGTCCTCACGGAGTGGCTGTGTTCGTTGATACACTGACCGATAATACCACTCGTACTGTGGGTGATGTTCGCTCGGTATTCAACAAGTTCAATGGTAACATGGGTACTACAGGTTCTCTTTCTTTCCTCTTCGACCACAAGTCTGTATTTACTTTCAAGAAGAAAGAGGGTATGGATATGGACGAGATGATTCTCGATTTGATCGACTATGGTGTAGAGGATGAGTTCGATGAGGATGAGGAGAACAACGAAATCACTATCTATGGTGCTCCTACCAGCTTTGGTGATATCCAGAAGCACTTAGAGGCTGAGGGTTTCGAGGTTACAGGTGCAGAGTTTACCTATATTCCTAACGATCTGAAGGATGTTACTCCTGAGGAGCGTGAGACTATCGACAAGATGGTTGAGAGATTGGAAGAGTTTGACGATGTTCAGACTGTCTATACCAACATGAAGCCTGAGGTTTCTGAGGAGGCTTAATCAGCTTTATAGAATATGAAATATTGAGGAAGTTTTTCTGTAGAGGAAGACTTCCTCTTTTTTTGTTTTGACTTCTTGGTGTGTTACTTCGAAACTGCCTCAAAAAACGCAAGTACTTTCGATGGCTAACGCAAGTACTTTCGTTGCTCATCGCAAGTACTTTCATCGGGCATCGTAAGTATGTTCATTTTTTGGGGGTATTTTACTATGAATATCTTCTGTGTGCGAAATATTCAGTAGATGATATGTGTTTTTCGGATTTTATTTGTATTTTTGCATAATAATGACTGCATCTCAGCAGTATTTTTAGAATTACGACATTCAATTAAAATAAGGAAAACATTATGATTCATTCAGAAAACGACAATCAGGATAAGTTGCATAAGGTGACTTATCAGACCCATGGCACTTGTTCTAAGTACATCTGTATCAGCGTAGACGACGAAGGAGTGGTTAAGAATGCAGAGTTTATCGGTGGTTGCGATGGCAACACCAAGGGCATCTGTTCTTTGATAAGAGATATGAAGGCTAAGGATGTAATAGCCCGACTGAAAGGCATCACCTGTGGCAATAAGCCAACAAGTTGTCCAGACCAGTTGGCTACCGCCCTTGAACAAATGGGATACTAAATGCTGAAACCATCAAGCATTAGTACTTGAACGTATCATCCAGAAGAATCTTTTCTGGTTGGGAAGCCGAACGATAGATAAATCGGAAGGCGAAGTGGGCTTCTTGATAATTCTTGATGCCAGGATTGTTGTCGAGCGATTGCTTCTGTAGGTCGTGAAGCTCTTTTTTGTGAAGCGCTATCGCCTCAGCATTGTCAGCCTTGCCCCTTAAGGTAAGGTAGTAGGTGTATGTACGCGAGGTCTTGTCGAAAACGGCACTGTCTGTGCGGCTGTCGTTAATGTATGGAGTGGGGCATACCTTCTCTGTATATTCGCGTGCCTCGCGTACAGCTTTATCTTCCAAGCTCTCTGTGCACGAAGCCAATAGGGTTAGTGCTATGATGCAGCGTATTGTCTTCTTCATCTTTTTCATCTTTTTCTGTGTTTCTTTAATTTTATCGCAAAGTTACAGAAAAATCATAAGCAAGCAAAATTTAAAATAGGATTTTTCTATAAAGTGACGAAAAAGATGAAAACTATCTATAAGCAACGATTTTTGTTGCACTATAGTTGCACAGTAGAATGAAAAAAGAGCACAAAAAAATTGGTATTCTGCTAAAAATAAGGTAATTTTGCAGTCTAAAGTTTAATAATTTTATGGAGAATATCAACAAAATACGAAATTTCTGTATTATTGCACATATTGACCATGGTAAAAGTACCTTGGCCGACCGATTGTTGGAGAAGACTCAGACCATCAAAATTACTGAGGGGCAGATGCTCGACAACATGGACTTGGAGCGTGAACGTGGTATCACGATTAAAAGCCATGCCATCCAGATGGAGTATAAAGCAAAAGATGGACAGACCTATATCCTCAACTTGATTGATACACCGGGACACGTCGACTTCTCTTATGAGGTCTCTCGTTCTATTGCTGCATGTGAAGGAGCGCTCTTGGTTGTTGATGCCACACAGGGTGTCCAGGCACAGACCATCTCTAACCTGTATATGGCAATAGAGCATGATCTGGAGATTATCCCTGTTATCAACAAGATAGATATGCCTTCAGCTATGCCTGAGGAAGTGGAAGACGAGATTGTAGAACTCATTGGCTGTAAGCGTGAGGAGATACTGCGTGCTTCAGGAAAGACAGGCGAAGGTGTAGAAGACGTGTTGGAGGCTGTAGTTGCTCGTATTCCTCATCCTATGGGTGATGACAAGGCACCTTTGCAGGCTTTGATTTTCGATTCAGTATTTAACTCATTCCGTGGTATTATTGCTTATTTCAAGATTGAGAATGGTGTTATCCGAAAGGGTGACAAGGTGAAGTTCTTTAATACGGGCATGGAATATGATGCTGATGAGATAGGTGTATTGAAGATGGATATGATCTCTCGCTCTGAGTTAGGCACAGGCGAGGTAGGCTATATTATCTCTGGTATTAAGAATGCTACGGAGGTAAAAGTGGGTGATACGATAACCCATATCGCGCGTCCGTGCGAAAAGGCCATTGCTGGTTTCCAGGAAGTGAAGCCTATGGTGTTTGCCGGTGTTTACCCCATAGATCCCAGCGACTATGAGAACCTTCGTGCTTCTCTCGAAAAGCTTCAGCTCAATGACGCCAGTCTTACCTTCTCACCTGAAAGTTCGGTAGCTCTGGGCTTCGGTTTCCGTTGTGGTTTCTTGGGATTGCTCCACATGGAGATCATTCAAGAGCGACTCGACCGTGAGTTCAATATGGATGTTATCACTACCGTGCCCAATGTTTCCTATATGGTATACGACAAGCAGGGAGGTGAGAAAGAGGTTCACAATCCATCCGGATTACCCGACCCAACGATGATCGACCATATCGAGGAGCCTTATATACGTGCCACCATCATTACATCGTGCGATTATATCGGTCCTATCATGAAGCTTTGTCTCGATAAGCGAGGCGAACTCATCAAGCAGGAGTATGTCAGTGGCAACCGTGTGGAGCTGCATTTTATGCTTCCTCTTGGAGAAATCGTTATCGACTTCTATGACAAGTTGAAGAGCATCTCTAAGGGGTATGCTTCCTTCGATTATCATATAGATAGCTTCCGACCTTCCGACTTGGTGAAGCTTGACATTCTGCTCAATGGTGAGCCTGTCGACGCTCTGAGTACGCTGACCCACCGCGAGAATGCAGTGACCTTTGGTCGCAGAATGTGCGAGAAGTTGAAAGACTTGATTCCTCGTCAGCAGTTTGATATTGCTATTCAGGCTGCCATAGGTGCTAAGATTGTGGCTCGAGAAACCATTAAGCAGGTTCGTAAGGATGTTACTGCTAAATGTTATGGTGGTGATGTGAGCCGTAAGCGCAAATTGCTGGAGAAGCAAAAGAAGGGTAAAAAGCGTATGAAGCAGATAGGTAATGTGGAAGTGCCACAGAAGGCTTTCCTCGCCGTGCTGAAACTTGACTAATTTTTTTGTAGATTCATGCTGTAAAGCGATATAAAATAAAGGAGGTAGAATTTATGAATGATTTGAGAACAATCGTTTCCAAACGTGATATTGCTCGTGAGTTGGCTCGTAAGTATAGTACGATGACCCACGACGAACTTGACATATTGGAAGGCATCCTTGAGCCAGTGAAATATGGCAAGGGAGAAATGATTCTTGAAGAGGGTGAAATCTGTCGAGGCATCTCTTACATAGAGAAAGGTCTTGTGCGCCAATTCTATAACAAGAATGGCAAGGAAGTGACAGAGCACCTTGGTGTAGACCACACCATCTTTATGTGCATAGAGAGCCTATTCAAGGAAGAACCTACACGACTGCAAGTGGAGGCTCTCGAATCCACTTTGGTTTATATCTTGCCCAAAGCTAAGCTTGAGGCGGCAGCTATTCGCAATGTCAACATACAGATGTTGTATCGTAAGATTTTGGAAGAGAGTCTCATTCTTTCTCAGATACATGCTGATTTGATGCGTTTTGAGACGGCTCCAAATAAGTATAAGCGTATGTGCGAATTGAGTCCGCAGGTAGTATTGCGTGCGCCGCTTACATATATTGCAAGTTATCTACAGATGACCCCCGAAACATTGTCACGTATCCGTTCGGGTGTACTCTTGTAACAAGGGCGGTGATACTTGCCAGAGTATCGCACCTTATTTCATGAAGTATCATATCTTACTTGGTAAAGTATTATATGATACTTTTTTTGTGTCTTTGAACTTTTTATTATGGTTGTTTGGCAATGCGATAAGGGACGCTGAAGCGTACTGCTGACTTTATTTCAGCTCATAACGAAGCAACTATGGAATATGAATTTATTGACGTTGTAGTTTTTTGGGGTGTTCTTTTATAAAAAATAGGCTTCTATATCCAAACTCCAAAATGTTGGATATAGAAGCCTATGAAGGATAGAGCTATCAATCAGTTTTTTTCTTACAAACTCTCATATGAGTCATTGTTAGCCCTTTATCTTGCTTAAACGTTGGTATAAAGGAAGCGCTTAATACTCTTTTTAGGAGTCTTCTCAAACTCCTCTTGGTGGATTCTGATTTCAGAAACCTTGCTGTAGGCAGGAATCATGGTGTTCAGTTCTTGGCGATTTTGCTCCATGATGTCTTCCAATTCTTTCTCACCTAAGTTGAGGGTCTGTGCCTCATCATAGTCGGGATGAACTAAGCCTATCAGCTTATTGCCTTTCTGTACAACAACACTTTCGCTCACGAGCGCCAAAGAGTTGAGTTTATCCTCTATCTCCTCTGGATAGATGTTTTGTCCGCTGGCGCCGAGCAGCATGTTCTTGCTACGTCCCTTGATGAAGACATTGCCGTCACCATCCATGGTGCCTAAGTCGCCTGTGTGGTACCATCCATCTTTGTCTATCGTGTCTCGTGTGGCTTCCTCGTTCTTGTAGTAGCCAAGCATCACGTTAGGACCTTTTGCTAAGATTTCGCCTGGTACATTCTCTGGGTCGGAACTATTGATTTTCACCATCATGTTCTTGGCAGACTTACCGCACGAACCTGGTACGAAATACTTGTAGTCTTCGTAGCAGATGATAGGTGCACATTCTGTAGCACCATATCCTACGGTATATTTGAAACCAATGCTCTTCAAGAAACTCTCCACTTCTTGGTTGAAGGCTGCTCCTCCCACGATGATTTCGTAGAAGTTTCCACCAAAGGCTTCTGTCACTTGTTCGCATATCTTCTCGCGCACCTTTTTGCTGATGACAGGCATATGGAGAAGCATACGCATACGGTTGTTCTGTATCTTAGGGAATACCTTCTTGCGAATAATCTTTTCGATAATCAGAGGTACTGCGATAATGATAGCCGGTTTGATGCGACTGAAAGCCTCTGCGATGATAGCTGGGCTTGGGATGCGAGTAAGGTAGAAGATGTGGCAACCTGTGATAAACTCAAACAGGAACTCAAACGACATACCATACATGTGGGCCATGGGGAGAATGCTGATGACTGAGTCGCCAGCCTTAATGTCCTTGGGTAGTACATGATTAGCAAAGTCTATGTTACTCCAAAGTGCGCGATAAGGAACCATGACACCTTTAGAGAACCCTGTGGTACCGCTGGTATAATTGATAAGCGCCATTTCCTCTGGATTCTCGTCAATATAGTAATGTATGTGTTCCTTGCGGAAATACTTTGGGAACTTGATACCGAACATCTCGTTGAGATGCTCGCGAGCATAAGTCAACTTGTCGGTGCGTGAAACTACCAGTGAGTAGTCGGGAATGTAGATGATGCCCTCAAGACCTGGCATCTTAGTAGCATCAATCTGTGTAGCAACAACATCACCAACAAACAGCAATTTGGCATCGCTGTGGTTTACGATGTTGTGAATCTGGTCTGGCATAAACTCGTGTAAGATAGGTACGGCTATAGCGCCGTAGGTGAGGGTTGCTAAGAATGCAACAGCCCAGTTGGCACTATTTCTACCGCATAGCGCTATCTTGTCACCTTTTACTACGCCAGAATTCTCGAACATGATGTGCAATTTTTCTATTTTACGTGCAACATCGTGATACTGCAAGGTAGCTCCCTTGTAGTCTGTAAGAGCGTCCATGTCCCAATGGTCTATGATGCTCTTTTGGATAAGTGCATTAAAGCTTGGTATCTCCATATGCTTGTATAATAATAGAATTGTCTAAGTTTTTTAAGAAGTTGCTCCTTGATATAGGTAGCGCTTAATAGATTTTTTTGCAGTTTTCTCAAACTCGTTCTCGTATATCTGGATGCAAGAAATCTTTGCAAATGATGGCATTTGTGCATTAAGATCCTTACGGTTTTGTTCCATGATATGCTCCAGGTCTTCATTGCTGAATCCCATAGAGGCAGCTTCCTCCAATTCGGGATGAATGAGGGCAATGAGTCTGTCTTCTTTCTGGATGATGAGGCTCTCGTTGACCATAGGCATGGAGTTGAGCTTGTCTTCTATTTCTTCGGGGTAGATATTCTGTCCGTTGGGACCTAAGAGCATGTTCTTGCTGCGACCCTTGATATAGAAATGTCCATCTGCACTCATAGTGGCTAAATCGCCTGTATGGAACCAGCCATCCTTGTCGAGTACAGCGTTGGTGGCTTCTTGGTTCTTGTAGTATCCTTTCATCACATTGACACCACGACACACCAATTCACCAGGTACGTTTTCTGGGTCTTCGCTTAATACTTTTACCTCCATGTGCTTTACTGCAATGCCACAACTTCCTGCAATGTAGTTGTCCTGGTGAGCAAAGGTAATGAGAGGTGCTGTTTCTGTTGTGCCATAACCCATAGCGATGGGGAAGCCTACGCTGACAAAGAAGTTTTCGATTTCTTTGTTGAGAGGTGCGCCTCCTACTACTACTTCGTATGGTCTTTCGCCAAACTCACGCATCACAAACTCACGGATTTTCTCCTTGATACGTTTGCTAACCACGGGCATACTTGTCAATAGTCTTACCCAGTTGTTCTGGATGCGAGGGAATACGTGCTTTCTCACAATTTTGTCTATTACCAAAGGCACTGCGTAGATGATGTCTGGCTTTATTTCGGTGAAAGCTTCAGAGATCAATGTAGGGCTTGGTTGACGAGTAAGAAAGAAGATATGATTGCCCAAGACGATGTTGAAGATAAACTCTGTCATCAGTCCGTACATGTGAGCCATGGGGAGTGTTGACAGAATGTTACAATTCTTGCTAATCTTGGGTTTAACGCTGTCTATCAAATAGTCTAAGTTTCCCCATAACGCACGATAGGGGAGCATAACACCTTTAGAGAATCCTGTTGTGCCACTGGTATAATTGATCATGGCCAACTCCTCTGGATCGTCTACATGATATTTGATATGTTCTTTACGAAAATATTTGGGAAACTTATGACAAAAAATCTCGTTAAGATGCTCACGAGCATAAGTTAGTTTCTCTGAGCGTGACTCGACAAGTGAAAAGTCGGGAAGGTAAACAATACCTTCTAATAAAGGCATTTCGCTTGATTCTATTTCGGTTGCTACTACATCACCTACAAAGAGCAACTTACTCTCGCTATGATTTACGATATTGTGTATCTGTTCGGGCTTAAACTCATTCTGTATAGGAACTACAATGGCTCCATACGTAATAGTGGCCAGAAAGGCTACGGCCCACTGACTGCTATTTCGTCCACAAACAGCTATCTTGTCGCCCTTCTTTACATCACTGTTCTCGAACAGGATGTGGAGCTTCTCTATCTTTCTGGCTACATCATGATATTGCAACGTTGCTCCCCTGTAGTCAGTGAGGGCATCCAGATGCCAATGATTGATGATGCTTTGCTCAATATACGAGTTAAAACTTGGTATTGAATTCATTGCACAGTTTACAAAATTTTGTGCAAAGGTACATTAAATTCTGCACACAACAAAAAAATATGTGCACAAAATGTCCAAAATAGTAAAAAAAGTAAGATTTATTCCATTATAGCCCATAAAAGTGGGCTATAATGGTATCAGATTTATTCATATCGCATCGATTTAGCTGGATGGATATGAGAGATGAGATAGCTTGGTGCAACAAGCATAAAAATGCTGATGAAGAGCGTTGCTACGTTGAGAGCCAAGATATACCATCCATTAAACTCTACGGGTACCGTACTGACATAGTAGGTCTGTGCATCGAGTTTGATGAAGCCAAACATCTGCTGCAGGGATAGTACGCCCAAAGCTACAATGTTTCCTATTATCATTCCTTTGCCAATGATGAATATGGCAAACCATAAGAAAGTATGTCGGATGGTTTTGTTGCGCGCTCCCAAAGCTTTCATAACGCCAATCATAGAGGTGCGTTCCAAAATAATAATGAGTAGACCGCTAATCATAGTTACTCCTGCAACGATGAGCATCAAGGCTAAGATTATCCATACGTTGAGGTCCATCAAGTCGAGCCATTGAAAGATTTGCGGATTCAGTTCTTTGATGGTAGCGCTACTATAGGTCTCACCATAATGGTCTACCGTGCGATTTACTTTGGCAATGATACGGTTTTCTACCTGGTATAAATCTTCAAAGTTCTTTACCGTGAGTTCAGCTCCGCTGGCTTGGTCGTGTTCCCACCCATTGAGTTTTATTGCCGAATAGAGGTCTGTAAAGACTATTGATTCGTCATATTTCCTCAAGTTGGTCTGGTATATGCCCGAGATCGTAAAGCGGCGAGTGCGTACTCCATTATGATCGAAGAAATAAGCAAAAATGCGTTCGCCTGTTTTCAATCGCAATTTGTCGGCCATCAATTTGGAAATCAATATCTTGTTTTGGCTGATACTGTCGGAGAAGTGTGGTATGCTACCTTCCACCATATTGCTGTGTATGAAGGTAGAGTCGAAATCTTGACCCACTCCTTTGAATAAGACTCCGAGAAAGTCGTTGTCCGTCTTGAGGATTCCTTCTTTCATGGCAAAGCGTTGTACATGGCTTACACCAGGAATCTGTTTTAAAACATGCACCATGGAGTCATCCATGACGATGGGGTATTGCTCCAATTGCTGGAGCGTAAGGAAGTCGGCCACCTGGATGTGACTTCCAAAGCCGATGACTTTGTCGCGGATGGTGTGTTTAAATCCCAATACCACGCATACAGACATAATCATGACGGCCAATCCGATGGCTACGCCAGCTGTGGCAATATGTATGGCAGGGCGAGAAACCTTTCGTTTGTCGCCCTGCTCGTTGTATAGTCTTTTTGCTATAAATAGTGGAAAATGCATATTATATTCCTTCGTCCTCGATGCGCCATGGGTAGGCTTCCAATGCCTTAGCAAGCACTAACAATGAGCGTTCCAGGTCGTCTTTTTTCAATACGTAAGCCATACGTACTTGGTTCTTTCCTGCACCTGGAGTGGTATAGAAGCCAGAGGCAGGAGCCATCATGATGGTTTCGCCCTCGTAGTTGAACTCTTCTAAGCACCAACGGCAGAATTTTTCAGAGTCGTCGATGGGCAGTTTTGCTACCGTATAGAATGCTCCCATAGGGATAGGGGAGTATACTCCTGGTATGCGGTTTAGACCATCTATCAAGCATTTACGGCGCTCTACATATTCGTCGTATACATCGCGGTAGTATTCTTCTGGAGCGTCGAGGGAAGCCTCGGCAACAATCTGTCCGATAAGAGGAGGGGAAAGACGCGCCTGGCAGAACTTCATCACGGCTTTGCGAATTTCTGCATTCTTGGTGATAAGGGCACCTACACGGATGCCACACTCACTATATCGTTTAGATACAGAGTCAATAAGTACAGTGTTTTGCTCGATGCCATCCAGGTGCATAGCACTGATATAGGGGCTACCCGTATAGATATATTCGCGATACACCTCATCAGAGAAGAGATAGAGGTCGTACTTCTTTACAAGGTCGCGAATCTGATTCATCTCTCGGCGGGTATAGAGATAACCTGTCGGGTTGTTGGGGTTACAAATCAAGATGGCACGAGTACGCTCGTTGATAAGTTCTTCAAACTTCTCAACCTTAGGCAATGAGAACCCTTCCTCTATGGTAGTTGCTATGGTGCGAATCTTGGCACCTGCAGAAATGGCAAAGGCCATGTAGTTGGCATACGCAGGTTCTGGCACGATGATTTCATCTCCAGGGTTAAGACAGCTCATGAAGGAAAAGAGTACCGCTTCAGAACCGCCCGCAGTGATGATAATATCATCGGCAGTGATATTGATATTGAATTTCTTGTAGTAATCAACAAGCTTCTCGCGATAGCTGAGATAGCCTTGGCTGGGTGAATACTCCAAAATAGCGCGGTCTATATGCTTTAAAGCGTCAAGTCCACACTGGGGGGTAGGAAGGTCTGGCTGTCCAATGTTCAGATGATAAACCTTGATTCCACGTTTTTTTGCTGCGGCTGCGAGAGGTGCCAACTTTCTGATTGGCGACTCTGGCATTTCAAGCCCACGTACTGATATTTCAGGCATCTTTAATACTTTCTATATTAATTGTTTTGCAAACACAAAAGTGGTTGTTTTGCTTTCGCATGCAAAGGTAAGAAATTTCAGTGATATTTGAGAAAAGATATGGTAGTTTTTTTATTTTTTATAAAAATCTGTAGCATTATGTTGCTCTTATGCTTTCTTTTTTATAACTTTGCATCTCGAAAAAAAGAAATTATAGACAAATTAAAAACAAACTGTTATGAGATCAAGAATGGCAACATGGTTTGAAACCAAAGTGAGATACACCAAGGCACAGGAGGATGGTTCTGAGAAGCCCGTTACAGAGGCTTACGTTGTTGATGCTTTAAGTTTTACTGAGGCAGAAAGCCGTATTATTGATGAAATGGCTGTCTATGTGAGTGGTGAATTTAATGTTTCTGGAATCAGCAAAGCTGCCTATGGTGAAGTTTTCTTCAGCGATTTGGATGGCGATGACAAATGGTATAAAGCCAAGTTGCAGTTTATCACAATTGACGAAAAGACAGAGAAGGAAAAGCGTACTAATGTCAACTACTTAGTCCAGGCCAAATCGTTAGCACGTGCTTTGCGTTATATTGACGAGGTGATGGGCAAGACCATGAATGACTATGATGTTGTGGCTTTGGCAGAAACAAAGGTGATGGACGTTTTCGAGCACACAGTGCCTGGTTCTGAGAAAGAAGAGAAGAACGACGTTCCTGAGTACGAAGCATAATCGTGGAATATAGAATGTAGGGTGTTTGTGTGTAGGGTACCTTTTTATATAAAGGTGGATTCATTCTTCACAAAACACCTTGCATGAGAACATAATCAATTATTTAAACCCCAAAAAGATGTATGATGTAGCAAGGAATTTGCATGAGGTGTTAAATCAACTGCCCTCTGGTGTACGTCTTGTAGCTATCAGTAAGTTTCATCCTAAAGAGTATTTAGCTGCGGCTTATGCTGAAGGTCAGCGTGTTTTTGGTGAGAGTCATGAACAAGAACTTGCCAAAAAAGTAGTAGAATTGCCTCAAGACATAGAGTGGCATTTCATAGGTCATCTACAGACTAATAAGGTGAAATATATAGCACCTTACATCAGTATGATAGAGGCTGTAGACAGTTTGAAGTTGCTGAAGGAAATCAACAAGCAAGCAGCCAAACATGACCGTGTAGTAAAAGTCTTACTGGAGTTGCATATTGCAGCGGAAGAGACCAAATATGGTTTAACTTTGGATGCTTGTCGTGCTTTGTTGGAAGAAGGAGAATGGCGCACTATGGAGCATGTTCAGATCTGTGGTTTGATGATGATGGCCTCCAATACGGATGATTCCGAACAGATAGCTCGTGAGTTTGATACTGCTTCTCAGTTCTTTGATGAAGTAAAAGCTCGCTACTTTGCTGCTGATGATGCGTTTTGCGAGCGTAGTTGGGGGATGAGTCACGATTATCCTATTGCAGTGAAGCATGGAGCCACATTGGTTCGTGTCGGCACAGCTATATTTGGGCCGCGC
>ERZ1034844.375-NODE-375-length-24502-cov-11.647523_pt1 | contig 24502 bp, 20 predicted proteins | sample MGYA00520594_ERZ1034844 | MGnify/ENA primary metagenome ERZ1034844 (study PRJEB33766, sample SAMN09781733) | gut metagenome | biome: gut microbiome | host: Homo sapiens | place: Madagascar | study: EMG produced TPA metagenomics assembly of the PRJNA485056 data... | reverse complement strand
AGGAAGAGAAACGAGGACGCAAGCATAAGAACAAGGTGGTGCTTGAAGCTGAACGACAAGCAAAGGCGGCATTGACAAAAGTGGAGAAATATGCTGTGCTTGCCACTATTGACAAGCGTGAACTTACCTTTCCTCTTCTAAACATCAAGACTTCTGTTCAAGAAGCAATGAATGTCGTGGAGAAAGAACTATCTATCCCTATCCCTGCGATTGTCGGGCAGAAATCTTGGCGAGAGGAACGTACTGCCAACATCAACGCAGCCGTCAAGTCATTGGTTGAAGCTATCAACGAAGCTCGTGACAGACAGAACGAGGGTGTGCGAACTTCTGTGAACAAGACATACACCTATTATATGCAGAACCTCAACCGCCTTATCAATGAGAATAAATCGCTTGAAGCGGAGAACAATGCCTTGAAGGCAGAAAATGCAAGCGTAAAAGAACGCATATCGCAAATTGACGAGAATGCTGTCAAACGAGTGGCTGCTGAAAGAGATGAAGTGATAGAAAATCTCAATAGAAAGTTGAATGTGGCAAATGAAGAACTCGCTAATATAGGTAAAGACTATCGCACTCTCATGTCAAAGTACAAGTATCTTGTTCTTCAATGGAACGAAATGAAGCAGCAACCAGAAATCATTGAGGCAATGGTGCGTGTAGAGAAACGCAAGCAGGAGGAATCATTTGAAAAATGTGAGGAACAGGCAAGGCAATCCAGATACCAAGGTGTAATTGATCGTTTTATTATCGAAGGTCATGATGCTCTCAGAAATTTCTCAAAGACAGAACGGATTAACTTCAACGAGCAAGAGGCTAACGCTATCTATTACGGCATCATGGCAACAGCATCAAAACACCATTTGCCACTTGATTCAGCAAAGGCTATAGAATCGGCCACCAACAAGTTCCTTGAAGGCATGACATGGGATGGGTGTAGCGACTTCCGCAGAAAATGTGTAACATCATGGACAAAACTCTTTGCAACAAAGGATGTCGTTTATACCGAACCCCTTTGTCAAAACTTCCTTGCATTTGTTGACCACATGTCATGCAGTGCTGACACATACATCTCACTTTGTGGCTCAAATGGATGTGCCGACCAACTTACGAATTGGGACGGAACGCAGAAAATAGGCTTGGGAGCATCGGAAAAAAGAAAAGCACAAAAGCGTTAAATGTGCTATTCGGGTAAGTGGATACGAATGTAAGGAAAGAGAGCAAGGAGTAGTCGCAGGTTGTACTTTTCGGACAAGCAACGTATCCACAATCAATAAGGCATATGCTCTTCAACCTTTTATGCGATATTCGTTTGGAGTGCAGCCTACTACTTTCTTGAACAATCGGGTGAAATGCTGTGGGTACTGAAAACCGAGTTCGTATGATATTTGGCTGATGCTTTTCTCTCTATCCTGTAGAAACTCCTTTGCCATATCCATTACTTTCAGTTGAATGTATGTCTGTGCCGAACGGCCTGTCTCCTTCTTTATCAAGTCGCCAAAATATCCTGGCGACAGGCATAGCTCGCTTGCGCAATATTTCACGGTGGGCAGTCCGTCTTGTTGAGCCTTTCCCGATGAGAGATAGTCGTCAAGCAGTGATTCAAATCGTGCCAGCAGGTCTCTATTCATAGGTTCGCGAGTGATAAACTGTCTTTCGTAAAAGCGTAGGCAGTAGTCGAGAAGCAGTTGTATGTGTGTGGCTATGAGTCGTTTGCTCAGCCGGTCGATGGAGTGTTCAAGTTCTTGCTGAATTTCTCCTAAGCAAGCAATAAACAGTCCACGCTCTTTTTCCGAAAGATGCAAAGCTTCGTTCACCTCGTATGAGAAAAACGAATAGTCCTTGATGATGCGCCCCAGCGATGTGCCGTGTATCAGTTCGGGGGCAAAGCAGAGTGCCCAACCCATTGGTTGGAAATCTTCCCCCGTGTCCTCTATACCTATCACTTGTCCTGGGGCGAGGCATACAACAGACCCTTTCTGATAGTCGTAACGCTGTCTGCCATAAGTCAACTCACAATTTTTCTCGTCTTTGAGGAATATGGTATAGAAACTGAACGTGTGGCGCATGTGCCGCATTGGCTTGGCTTTCGACAGGTCGATTACGCTTACCATTGGGTGCAGTGTCTCCACGCCCAACATTTCGTTATATTCGGCAACAGTTGTCACGTTTAATATGTTCTTGTTCATAGCTTTGACTCATTTTTTATATTATAGTGCAAAGTTACGCATTTTCATCAGAAAACATAACTGTGTATAGCGCATAAAAGCAATTTGTATTAGTGAATCAGCAATATATATAAGCCATTGTAAACGGCTGATAATGAGTTGTAGTAGAAACCGCAATTTCGGTTAGTGAATATGCAATTCGTATAATGATAGTTCGATAAAAGCTCGCTAATTTTGCACCAGAAATTTAAACGTAACTATTATGAGAAAAAGATTATGTAAGTATTTGATGATGCTGGTGGCACTTTTGCCATTGACATCTTGTTCACAAAACAAAATGAATAAAACGCAAGAAGCGATGAAAAAAGGAAAGACGTTGGTGGTGTTTTTCTCTAAAGCTGGAGAGAATTACGCCGTAGGAAACATCAAGAAAGGCAATACCCGTATCATTGCCGAGATGATTGCAGAAGAGACCGATGGCACACTCTTCCAAATAGAGCCTGTTAAGGATTATCCGAAAGACTATACCAAATGTACAGAAGTGGCGCAGCAGGAGTTGGACTCCAACGCTCGTCCAGCCGTCAAGGGAGACATTGATGTAGAGAACTTCGATGTGGTTTATATCGGCTATCCTATCTGGTGGAATGACATGCCTATGCCTGTTTATACTTTCATAGAAAAGCATAGTTGGCAGGGCAAGACCGTAATTCCATTCAGTACCCATGAGGGTAGCGGACTAGGTAGCACTGAAAGTAGCCTTAAGAAGGCTTGTGAAGGTGCCACTGTGCTGAAAGGCTTGGCTGTGCGCGGCACCATTGCGCAGAACTCTCAGGAACAAGCACGAAAGGCTGTTAAGAACTGGTTGGCAGGTCTTTCTGAATAAGTATAAATGTAAAAAACGGGAGAAAATGGCAAAAGACGTAATGATATTGGTCGGAGCTGGCCAGATAGGTATGGCTATAGCTCGCCGAATGGGCTATGGCATGAAGATAGTCATTGGCGATAAGAATAAGGTCAATGCCGAAGCGATAGTCAAGACGATGAATGAGGCAGGATTTGATGCCGTGCTAGTGGAGATGGATTTATCCTCACGCTCTTCTATCTTGGCTTTGATAGCCGAAGCACAAAAGTATGGCGAGATTTCCATGTTGGTGAATGCGGCTGGTGTATCGCCAAGCCAAGCTCCCATAGAGAATATTCTGAAAGTGGACCTCTATGGAACCGCCGTTTTACTTGAGGAAGTGGGCAAGGTCATCAAGCCTGGTGGCGTAGGCGTAACCATATCCAGCCAGTCTGGTCATCGTATGCCAGCCCTCACACCAGAGGAAGATGAGCAACTTGCCACTACTCCAACAGAGCAACTTCTGTCGCTTGACATCCTTCAGCCCCAGAACATCCGAGACACCTTGCATGCCTATCAGATGGCGAAACGATGCAATGTGAAGCGTGTGATGGCAGAGGCTGTGAAATGGGGTGAGCGTGGAGCCAGAGTCAACTCTATCTCTCCAGGCATTATTGTAACTCCATTGGCTCTTGATGAGTTTAATGGTCCGCGTGGCGACTTCTACAAGAATATGTTTGCCAAATGTCCGGCAGGTCGTCCTGGCACGGCGGATGAGGTGGCCAATGTGGCTGAACTCTTGATGTCGTCAAAGGGAGCATTTATCACAGGATCCGACTTCTTGATTGATGGTGGAGCCACCGCATCATATTTCTATGGACCGCTGAAACCTGCCAAATCAATGAATTAAAGTAAAAACAAAAAAGAAAAAAGGAAGGAATAATAGACTCGAAGATTGCATCATGCTCAAAGATCTCGTTGATCGTTATGCAACAGAGAGTGACAAAAACAACCAGGATTATTATGTCAACATTTTCCGCTCCGATGTGAAGTTGAAAGTGTATTTTGGCGACAAACTTGGCTTGGACATCTCGTCTGTGGATGATATGATAGCGCAATACAAGGCTTTTGAAGCAGCCAAGGCTTCGTTTCATCAGAATGGTCAACAGGTAGTGGATTTCGTGGACGATACACATGCCACAGGTATCTGCTATGTCATTGCTACTCTTGTCAATGAAGAGGAAGGCAAGGACAAGTTGACATTCCATGCCGTCCGTTATTACGATAAGTATGAGAAGATTGATGGCAGATGGTGGATTACAGAACGTGAACAACATTTTGTTTATTCCGCAGTTCCACCTTTGATGTAATGCTTTTTAAGTCCTTTAAACTGTTTGGGCTGTTGGTAATTCTGCTGTTTGCTGTGATATTGGCAGCCCGAACTTCTTCTTCTGCCAAACCGATAGATATGGATAATGAAAAAACAAACATCGCCAGATGTTACTCTGATATGTATTGCCACATGATAGCCAAGGATACGGTTGCTCTCAGCGGATTGCTTGACGAAAGTTTTGTATTAATACATATGACAGGTATGCATCAGCCCAAGAATGAGTCTCTGCGGTGTATTGCAGATGGCACACTCAACTACTTCTCATGCAATGATACTCAGATGGAAATATTCATTGATGGAGAGAATATAGCCCACATGACGGGGAAAAGTCATGTTAATGCAGCCGTGTTTGGTGGTGGTCGTCATACTTGGGCTTTACAGCTTGACATGAAACTGGTGAAGGAAAATGGGCGTTGGAGGTTTATCGAAGCAAGGTCAAGCACTTATTAAAGCAGAGCATTCGCTTGATAGCGCAGCGCCTTAATTGAAGTTAAATACGTTAAATTTCAATCTGTATGTATCTGTACAGAATCCATGCGGTCACTTTTCTACCGTTTAGAGCGTATAATACTGATAATCAACTAATAATAGATACTATCATTGTATATCTCTTGAGTCGGTATGCATTCCATCATTTGTAGAGAAGATTGGCAAAAACCCGTTTGTTGATCTTGACAGCAAAGTGGTTCACAACCAGTCGGAGGCTTTTACTATAGAAGGTAAAAATCTGTATGATGCAGATCGCACACGACTAATCTCTTGTCTCACCGATGCTTCAATGATCATCGTACCAAAAACTGTCCGAACCATTGGTAGCCTTGCTTTCAATCGTCGTGCACGTCTTAAGAAAGTGCAGCTTCCTGACGGGCTTGACCGTATAGGCCGCGATGCCTTTTCCGATTGCGATGCGTTGGAGGAGGTCGTTATTCCTGCTTCTGTAACAACCATTGATCCCTATGCTTTTGCCAGCTGTGACAATCTTAGAAAAATTACTTTTCTTGGTGAGGTAAAACATTTAGCCCGTACCTCTTTCTCCGATTGTGATAATCTTCTTTCCGTTCTTGTGCCTGAGGGCAAGGAAAAATATTATCGCAAGCAGTTACACATCACTTCAGAAAGCGACACTCTGGTGCTTGGTAACAATTATAAGCCTGAGGCTGTAGATAAAGCAAAGCCTGAGGCTGTAGATAAAGCAAAGCCCGAGGATGTAGATAAAGCAACCCCCAAGGCTGATGACAAGACAAAACCGTCTGTAAGTGAAAAGAAAAAGTCGGAGGCTAAAGCAGAAAAATCGAGAAAACAAAAAGACAACGCATGAAAACTAAACCTACAACATACATAGAGCGCGATGTAAGTTGGATGTATTTCAATCACCGCATATTACAAGAAGCAGAGAAACAGCAGGTCCCCTTGCTTGAACGTTTGTCTTTTCTCGGCATCTATAGCAACAACCTTGATGAGTTTTTCCGTGTGCGTGTGGCTTCTCTTAACCGTCTTGCCGACAACGACAACATCTCTGAGAAGAACCGTAAAGTCATAAAACGCACACTCAAGACCATCAATCGTCTTAACGAAAGCTATTCGGCTGAGTATTCCAAGGCGATACGCAATGTGTTTAGCGAGCTTGAAGAACATCATGTGCGTCTGATAAACGAGACCCAACTGGCTGACGAGCAGAAAGCGTTTCTAAAGCGTTTCTATTATGACCGCCTTAACGGCTCCACCAATCCCATTTGGCTTTCTGCCATTGAAGATCTTAACACGCTTGAGGACAACCGCATTTATCTTGTCGTAAAGAAGAAACATGTCGATGGCGACCATAAGGTCAAATATGCTGTCATAAAAGTGCCAGACCGTGTGTTTGGACGTTTCATAAAGGTACCGTCTTCTGATGGCTTCGACAACATCATGTATCTTGACGATGTTGTGCGTTTCTGCTTGCCGTTAATCTTCATTGGCACCAAACCGTCTACTTATGAGGCTTACTCGTTTAAGTTTACGAAGGATGCCGAAATGGAAATGGACAACGATGCCGACTATGGTGCTATGGAGAAGATAGCACAAGGCGTGAACTCAAGAAAGCGTGGTGAGCCTATACGCGTGATCTATGATAAGGAGATGCCGCGAGAGATGCAAAAGCGTGTGTTTGAGCGCCTTAACGTAAGAGAGCTTGACACATCGCTTGCGGGTGGACGCTACCAAAACCACCGCGACTTAATGTCGTTTCCCGACTGTGGGCATGCAGAACTGAAATATGAGAAATGGCAACCTGTCATGAAGCCTGAATTTCTCTCAGACACATCTGTTTTCGACTCCATCCGCCGTCAAGACCGTTTTATACATGTGCCTTATCACTCGTTTGATGCTTATATCCGTCTTCTGCGTGAGGCAGCTTTGCGTCCAAGCGTGAAGGAAATTAAGACAACGCTCTATCGCCTGGCCAAAGATTCAAAGGTGGTGAAAGCGCTTATATGTGCTGTCCGCAACGGCAAGAAGGTGACGGCTGTAGTGGAACTGATGGCTCGTTTCGACGAGGAGAGCAACATTAAATGGAGCAAACGCATGCAGGAAGAAGGCGTGAACGTGATCTTTGGTGTTGAAGGATTGAAAATACACTCTAAGCTTCTTTATATAAAGACCACAAAGGGTGACATTGCTTGTGTCGGTACCGGCAATTTTCATGAGGGAAACGCCCGTGTCTATACCGACTATCTCATGATGACCGCACGCCAAGGCATCGTGTCAGAGGTGGCCAAGGTGTTCGATTTCATTGACAGGCCATTCTCGCCCATGCGTTTCAAGGAGCTGTTGGTGTCGCCAAACTCAATGAAATCGCGTATCATACGCCTGTTTGACAACGAGATAAAAAATGCTCACGAAGGCAAGCCTGCATGGGTTAAGATAAAGATAAACCACATCACAGACCAGGACATCGTAAACAAAATGTATGCAGCATCAAAAGCTGGTGTGCGCATTGATGCCCTTGTGCGTGGCAACTGCTCCCTTGTGCCTGGTGTTGAGGGTGTTAGCGAAAACATAAGAATCGTAGGCATCATAGACCGTTACCTTGAGCATTCGCGCATTCTGGTGTTCTGCAATAATGACCGTCCGCGCTATTTCATTGGCTCTGCCGACTGGATGCCGCGTAATCTTGTAAACAGAATAGAGGTTATGACGCCCGTTTATGATGAAGATATGAAGCGTGACCTTATGCGCACCCTCGATTATGGATTGCGCGACACCGTCAATGGACGCATTGTTGACGGCCTGGGCACCAACGAGATACAACCCGTGAAAGACGGTGAGGTTCCTTTCCGCTCACAAGAACAGTTGCATATTGCTTATTCACAACAAAACGACAATAAATAATGAATATTGCTGCTATAGATATAGGCTCTAACGGAGCACGACTGCTGATAAAAAGTTTTGATGACAATGCCCCCGCTTCGTCACGCATACGCAAGCTCCTTTTCGTCCGCATACCTTTACGCTTGGGTCAGGATGTGTTCACGCTTGGCAAGGTGTCGAAGGAACGCCAACACATGATGATGCACATGATGAAGGCGTTCCGGCAGTTTATGCTTTTATATAAGGTGGAACATTTTCGTGCCTGTGCCACATCGGCCATGCGTGATGCTGACAATGGCAAGAAAGTGATGTGTCGTATAGAGAAAGAAACAGGTATACGCCTTGAGATCATTCCTGGAGCCGAAGAGGCTCAGTTGCTGTGTAACAACCTTGTCGAGAACACAGATAGTGGAGTGGGCAACTTCGCTTATGTCGATGTTGGCGGTGGCTCAACAGAAATATCCCTCTTACATGACGGCGTGTTGGCAGAGAGCCATTCGTTCAACATAGGAACCTTGCGCCTGCTTGCTGGAGCTGTTACGCAGGAAGAACGCAACGCCATGTGTAGTGTGCTTGAAAACTACGCCCGCGAGTTTCCTGATACCAAAATTATTGGTTCTGGCGGCAACATAAACCGTTTGTTCAAGCTCGCAAAAGTTAAGGGCGACTCTCGCGAGTTGCCTGTAGAGAGCATTCGCGAACTGCATAACATCCTTGCACCTTTGTCATTGGAGGAACGCAAACTGAAGTTTAAACTCAAAGACGATCGTGCCGATGTCATTGTTCCTGCGGCTGAGATCTTTATGACCGTAGCCAGCACTCTTGATTGTGACAGCATTATTGTGCCTAACATCTCGCTTGCCGATTCAATTGTTGATGGCATTTATAAAGAACAGATGAAAGGTAAATCGTAAACATAACCATGTCACTTAATAACCGTAAGTATGGTAGTTACGAACCGTAAGTGTGGTAGTTACGAACCGCAAGTATGGTAGTTATAATTGTGCTGATTTACTTTGACTGTTTGAACGCATTCTTTTATGTCAAGAATAAACGAAAGACGATTGTCAGACATTGCGACAATTGGTTTTTCCGTTTATTCTTGACATTTTCTTTACCCTTTATATTATTGCGCAAGGTTCTTGCCTAAAAATGATTAATTTTTTTTGCATTGTCTTCTAAAAGGGTTAACTTTGCGGATTGTTACGAATACAAACACATTTATTATTATATTTTTTTAGTTAAATGAAACAGTTCAAGTTAGTGGACAATGTCCTCGGATGGATCACCTTCCTTGTGGCAGCCTTCGTTTATTGCTCTACCATAGAGCCGACGGCGAGCTTTTGGGACTGTCCAGAATTTATCACTACTGGTTATAAACTTGAGGTAGGTCACCCGCCAGGCGCACCTTTCTTCATGCTTACCGCCAATCTGTTCTCACATTTTGCAAGTGATCCCTCACAGGTGGCAAAGATGGTGAATACGATGAGTGCGTTGCTCAGCGCAACGACAATCTTGTTCCTCTTCTGGAGTATCACACATCTTACCCGCAGGTTGATAATGAAAGATTGGTCGTGCCTCACCACCCCTAAGCTTATCGCTATCGAGGCATCAGGTCTTGTGGGCGCTCTCATCTATACGTTTAGCGACACGTTCTGGTTCTCTGCCGTAGAGGGAGAGGTTTATGCTTACTCGTCTGCTTTTACAGCCATTGTGTTTTGGCTTATCCTCAAGTGGGAAGACAAAGCCGATGAAGCACATTCAGACCGCTGGCTGGTCCTCATTGCTTATATGACCGGACTGTCTATCGGCGTTCACCTGCTTAACCTGTTGTGCATTCCTGCCATTGTGCTTGTCTACTGCTACCGCCGCTTCCCGAACATAGAACTTAAGGGCTCGCTTATAGCTCTTGTTGTTTCCTTCGTTATCGTGGCAGCTGTGCTTTATGGTGTGGTGCCGGGCATAATAACCGTTGGCGGTTGGTTCGAGCTGTTCTTTGTCAACACCTTGGGTTGTCCGTTCAACACAGGCGAGGTCGTTTACATCTTCCTCCTTGTGGCAACCGTTATCTGGGCTATCTATGAGACATATACCGACCGTAGCCTAAAGCGCCAGAACCTTGCTTTCGTCCTGTCTGTAGGCATGCTTGGCATCCCGTTCTATGGCTTCGGCTGGTCAGCTGTTGTCATTGGCGTCGTGGTGTTGGTGGCCCTATGGTTCGTCTTGGGTTACCGCAAGCGTGTGGAGAAGAAGCTTGTGCCTGTTATCACAGCACGCGTCAAGAACACAGCCCTGCTTTGCATGCTGATGCTCATGATCGGCTATTCAAGCTACGCTGTTATCGTCATTCGTTCTACAGCCAACCCTCCAATGGACCAGAACTCGCCTGAGGACATCTTCACGCTTGGCTCTTATCTCAGCCGTGACCAATATGGTGACCGTCCTCTCGCTTATGGACAGGCTTATACCTCACAGGTGGCTTTCGATGTGCAAGGCAACATGTGCATTCCAAAGCGCACAAAGGGTGCTCCTGTGTATCAGCGCAAGGAGAAGGCTTCAAAAGAAGAAAAAGACTCCTACTTTGTTGTTACCACAAAGGACAAGATGGTATATGCCCAGAACATGGTGTTCCCACGCATGTACAGTTCTGACCACGCACAGGCTTATGAGAGCTGGTTGGGTGGCGTGACAGGTACTGAGGTGCCTTATGACCGTTGTGGCGAGTCTGTAATGGTCAAGATGCCATCACAATGGGACAACATACGCTTCTTCCTCTCTTACCAATGCAACTTTATGTACTGGCGCTACTTTATGTGGAATTTCTGTGGCCGACAGAACGACATTCAAGGCAATGGAGAGGCAGAACACGGCAACTGGATTACAGGCATCTCGTTCATTGATAACCTGATGTATGGTGACCAGAGCAAGTTGCCCGATGACCTTAAGAACAACAAGGGACACAACGTGTTCTATGGCTTGCCTCTGCTTCTCGGACTTATAGGCCTGTTCTGGCAGGCATGGCGAGGCCGTCGTGGCATACGTCAGTTCTGGGTTGTGTTCTTCCTGTTCTTTATGACAGGTCTGGCCATCGTTATCTACCTTAACCAGACACCTATGCAGCCTCGTGAGCGCGACTATGCTTATGCCGGTTCGTTCTACGCTTTCGCAATATGGTGTGGCATAGGCGTGGCAGCACTTTACGACATGATTGCCCGTAAGATGAAGGGCGTTAACCCAACAGCCATTGCTGCTGTTGTTGCTCTGCTCTGTGTGCTTGTGCCTATACAGATGGCTTCGCAGACATGGGATGACCATGACCGTAGCGGGCGTTACACCTGTCGCGATTTCGGTCAGAACTATCTCATGACGCTGCAAGACAAGGGCAACCCGATTATCTTTACCAATGGTGACAACGATACCTTCCCCCTTTGGTATAACCAAGAGACCGAGGGTGTGCGCACAGACGCACGCGTGTGCAACCTTAGCTACGTCAACACCGATTGGTATATTGACCAGATGAAGCGTCCTGCATACAACTCACCTTCGCTGCCCATCACATGGCCGCGTCTCGACTTCTGTTCAGGTACAAACGAATATGTTCGTGTGCAGCCAGAACTTAAGGAGCAGGTTCTTCAGTTCTATAAAGAGAACCCGGAGGAAGCCAAGCAGCAGTTTGGTGATGATCCGTTTGAGGTGCGCAACGTCATGAAATATTGGGTGCGTTCAAAGAATGCCGACATGCACGTCATTCCTACCGACACTCTCTATCTTGATATCGACAAGGAGGCTGTGAAGCGTAGCGGCATGATGATGGCCAGCGACACCATTCCTGACCGCATGGTTATCTCTCTGAAGGGCAAGTCGGCTCTCTACAAGGGCGAACTTATGATGCTTGAGATTGTATCGCAGGCCAACTGGACACGTCCTGTTTATGTGGCAACGACCGTTGGTTCTGACAACTATCTCAACCTTGGCGACAACTTCGTGCGTGAGGGATTGGCCAACCGCATAACGCCGTTCACCACAAATGCTCCTGGTGCAAAGAACTTTGACACCGAGAAGACATATAACAATGTTATGAACCGTTACAAGTGGGGCGGTCTGGAACAAAAGGGGCTTTACATTGACGAGACCGTGATGCGCATGTGCTACACTCACCGTCACCTTATGGCTGATCTCGCCTTGCAACTTATTGCAGAGGGCAAGACTGACAAGGCGTTGAATGTGTTGCGCAAGTCGGAGAAAGTGTTGCCAAGCTACAATGTGCCCAACACTTATCTGTCTGGAGCTGCCGATCTGGCAAAGGCTTATGCCCTGCTTGGCAAGAAGAACGATGCCCAGCGCATTATCGATCAGGTATGGAAAGACAGTAAGCAGTATGCACAATGGTATGTCGGTCTTGAAGGCAACCTTTTCACCATGTCGCAGAATGATGTCCTGAAATATATCTATATCATGCAGGCAACTGCTGATGTGGAGGGCCTCATCAGTTCTACGAAGGCAGAGAAGATGCTGAGCGATATAAACGCCATTTATGTTTATTATCAGAAAAAAGGCGGTCAACCGTTTGAGCAGTAGTTCTTGACAGGAATAGTAACTGTAAGCAAGAAATAACTTTTAGAAGTAAAAGTAAAGATAATGATTATAGAACAACCAGCCAAATGGCTGAGATGGCTATTCCCCAAGGCGGCTTGGAGGATGGACCCGAAGGAGAAGGCGGTATATCTGACCTTTGATGACGGGCCCATCCCCGAGGCCACGCCGTTCATTCTCAAAACTCTTGAAGAATATGGAGTTAAGGCTACGTTCTTTATGGTGGGAGACAATGTGCGGAAATATCCTGATCTCTACAGACAGATTGTTGAGGCGGGACATCAAGTGGGTAACCACACGTTCCATCATCTTGGAGCGTTCAAGCACACAATAAAAACGTATCTTGATGATACGGAGCGTGCAAACGAACTTATTCATGCCCGCTATTTTAGACCACCGCATGGTTGCATGAGAATGAGCGAATATTGGCAACTCAGACGCAAGTACACTATCGTGATGTGGGACCTTGTAACCCGCGACTATTCAAAATGGATGACGGCAGAGGATGTGCTTAACAACGTTAAACGCTATGCCCGTAATGGTTCTATTATAACCTTCCACGATTCGCTCAAGAGCGTTACGAAACTCCATTTCGCTCTACCACAGTCGTTGCAATGGCTTAAGGAACAGGGATATGAGTTTAAAATATTCCCATAACAAGACTGTCTGATTTTTTATGATAGAGGCAATAGAGACATATCTTCATAAAACCATAAAGTGTGGTAATGACGTTGTTTCCATTGTCTCTATTTTTTTTGCTCTCTCCTTCTTTTCTACAGTTGGAGCAGCTGTTCTCTTTTAATAATATAAAACAAAGTTTGATATGACAGATAAAAACACAAAAGCCAATTTGTATAATGCCCTTGCCGCATGTATGCGTGGCTTCTTCGAGGCTTTTGCCATGGGTGTCATCGATGATGCTTATGGTGATGATGCTAAGACAAAAACATCAAAAATGGAACCCAAGAATGTTAAACAAGCCTTGCTCAACTATTATGGTGAGGTGGGTAAGATGTTCTTTGACCAGATGTTTTATACCATTGCACAGCTTACATACGACAATGTAGACGAGGCCGTAGAGCGTGTTAAAGCTGAGTGTGGCGAAGGAGCTACCGTTCCCGACTATATGCGTGTGGCTTGTCGTGAGCAGGCTGTTTATGAGGCTATGGTTGAAGAATATAAACGCAATTTCTCCGCCTTGCTCGCTGGTGGCATGCCGTCGCCAAAGAGCCATGTCGCTGATCGTGTGAAGGGCGACATGCTTGCTGCCTCTGATAGCGGTCAATGTCTGCGCCTTCTTGTAAGAGTGGTCATAAGGTCTTATGTCATGGGCTTACGTCTCTCGACAGATGGACAGCACAAGCTTAACCAAGCATCGCTTTTGCGTATACTTGCGGAGAATATAAATCTTCTGATTCATGACGATGTTATAACAGGCGATTTCGAAACCGTTGATCAGTTGCTTGCTCATGTGTGTGGTGGGGAAGAATCGTTTGCAATAATGTCGGAAGAGATGAACAACGTGATGAACGATGTTATTGGTGGCGACGCTATATAGTGTGTCGGGCCTTCATTTCCAGATATCTGTTTACCACATCTGCTGACAGATTTTGAGGTGTGGTAAGCAGACTCTGTATGCCGTGGCGACGTAGTTGGGAAACGATGAGATGCTGTTCATTCATCATTTTCTCTACTATAACATGTTGATAATATTCTTCTGTCGTGTGTGCTTTTGTTTTTAGAAACTGCTGTTTCTCGTTGTCAATAAAGAAAACGAGGAGCACCCTATGACGCTTGTTTAGCATTTGCAGATAAGGCAGTTGACGTTCCATGGCATGCAGACTGTCAAAACTGGTGTAGACAACAAGCAGGGAACGTTTTGACAATTGGTGGTTTACGGTAGCTGACATGTCGGCGAAATCGCTTTCATACCATTGTGACTGCTGCGAGTAGAGAGCATCAAGAAGCTTTTCCATCTGTCCTTGTCGGCGTGATGGTGCAACAAACGTGTCGGTGTGGTCGTTGAAACACACCAGTCCGGCCTTGTCTGCTTTACGCACAGCTATATAGGAAAGCATCAATGCGGCGTTTATGGCATAGTCGAGAAGCGTCATGCCCTTAAACGACTGTTGCATGGCACGCCCCTTGTCTATTACGGACACGATCTGTTGTGAACGTTCTTCTTCATATACGTTCACCATCAGTTGGTTCCGACGCGCAGATGCTTTCCAGTTCATAGACCTGTAGTTGTCGCCAGTAACATATTCTTTAATGTGCTCAAACTCGGTGTTGTTTCCTGCACGGCGAACACGCTTGACCCCCATCTCTGTAAGACGGTTGCTAATGGCCAGTAGCTCATATTTATGCAGCATAAGATATGAGGGATAAACCTTTACATCTTGCGGCTCGCCACATGTGTAGCGACGCTCAACAAGCTGTAACGGCGATGTGGCAAACACCCTTATGTGTCCGAACCCATAGACCCCTCTTTGTGTGGGACGCAGTTTGTATATCACGTTCTTACCTTCAAGCGGCGCAAGGCGAAGACGGAACACGATGTCACGGCGCTGAAAGACAAACGGCGTCTCGTCTATTATCTTTATTTTTAATGCCCAAGCGCTTGAGCTCTCCACGCGTATCCTTATCTCGTTGTCGTCGCCGTTTGACAGGCGTTCTGCCACTTGTCTTGTGGCGTGTATGGCGTGACGCGAATACATCATGATCAGGTCTGTAATTGTCATGATGAGCAGAAACCACATGACGACACATCCCACCGTGTAGAGCGGTGGGTAGTAATTGCCTACAGCCATCATTACGATGGCCGTAATCAGTATTGTGTAGAAACGGTTTGTAAGATACATTTTTCTATTTTGGAACTTCAACCATGTCGATTAATTTCTGCGCCACAACAACAGGGCTATAACCTTCCATCTCTGTCTCTGCCGTAAGCATCAGTCGGTGTTGCATGACGGGAGGTGCCACGGTCTTGATGTCGTCAGGTATGACAAAATCGCGGCCTTGCAACAACGCATAAGCCTTGGCACAACGGAGCATGTCTACCGATGCGCGTGGTGAACAACCCATATAAACCATTTTCGACTCGCGGCTCTGGGCAACAATTTGGGCAATGTAGCGCAACAACGAGTGGTCCACCACCACATTGTCCATCATGCCTCGCAACTCTAACAGCTGATCTTTGGTAATGGCAGGTTTGACATCGTCTAAACGTGCGAACGATGTATGGGCATTGTGTCGGCTTAATATTTCCACCTCCTCGTCAACAGAAGGATAGCTCATCGTTATTTTCATGATGAAGCGGTCGAGCTGTGCCTCAGGCAGACGATAGGTGCCTTCCTGTTCAACGGGGTTTTGGGTGGCTATTATTGAGTAGATGCCGCCCATCTTGTAAGATGTGCCGTCAATGGTCGCTTGACGTTCTTCCATAACCTCAAACAGGGCTGCTTGTGTTTTTGCAGGAGCACGATTGATCTCGTCTGCAAGAATGATGTCTGCAAACACAGGGCCTGCATGGAAATCAAACTCCTGGGTCTTCATGTTGAAAACGGATGTGCCAAGAACATCGCTTGGCATGAGGTCGGGGGTAAACTGTATGCGTGAGAAGCGTGCGTCGATGAGTCGTGACACCAGTCGTGCAAGCAAGGTCTTTGCCACTCCCGGCACACCCTCCAGCAGCACATGTCCGTCGGCGATGATTGATGTTAGAACCATGTCTACAGCTTTGGTCTGTCCAACAATTATGTCGGATATATGTTGTCTTATTTCATCCATCTTGTGGGTGAATTCGGTCAAATCGGTTCTTGTTTCCATTGTATCTTTAATTTATATTATCGTGTTTTTGGTGCTTTTATCTATAATGAGTTTTATTGTTGTTTGCCATAAACTCTTATATTTGTTTCATGATCTCATCCATACAGTTGATGGCCCACTTCATCTCGCGCTCGTCGATGGTGCCTTCAGTCCAATAGTCCAAACGCAATCGCAGCAGGTCTTCCTTCACGTTTTCTTCTTTCAGCGATGTGCGTCGTGCTATAAGGCGTGCTGCATCGGGTGGCAGCGTGTGCTCAAGAATGTCAACCTGAAGAGTTGTGCGCAGACGCTCGGCTAAGAACGTGAATTTCTTTCGCAGAAGGTCTGCATTGTCACCACGATGATAATAAAGTGTACCTATGAGTTTTGCAAACTCTAATGTGTGGTTCTTGGGTGGAGAAACGACAGGGATGATTCGTTGTCTGCGGCGTGCCTTAAACACACAGAAGAGGACGAGCGCGAAGACTGTAAGATACCAAGCGTGGCGCAACGGTTTTTTGTTGAGAACGTATCGCATGGGTGACAGTTCTGCTTCATAATCAGATATCGTTTTCGTGTATGCTGTTGTGCGGATGACGGGGCGATCAGCTATCTGTGTCATCAGTCGCATGACAACAGGTAAAAGTTGACGGTCGAGCACGCCATAATTGGTGAAAGCCAATGGCATGGCGACAACAGTAAGCTTACCGTTCCCTATTGATCGGGTGACAGCAACAGGTGTCTTTTGGGTAATCTCCTCATCTAAACTCTGTCCAAGCCATTCGGCGCTGTCGTTATATTCTTTTAGCTTGTTCTTCTTCCGCATCTCCTTTTCGCGTGCAACATAATATCTGAAATATTGGTTCTGTTCTTCAGGAAGTATGGTCTCAGAGTATTTCCATAAAAGAGAGTCAAATTTCACCGTTTCACACATGCGTCGGTCAACAATTACTGATCCGCCAGATATGCTGTTGAACGAGCTGGCTTGCATGGGTGGGTATGTTGTGTCAGGATTGCGCCAAAAGAGAGTGTCATAGCTTTCATAGGCATTCATTCCACGAAGAAAATTCTTAATGTTCTCCACGTTAAAATAGATGCTACCATTGTATGACAAGCCATAGTTGTAGGCAATGGTTGAGTCGGTTCTGGCATCGGCCGACTGAAGCACAGCAATCATGACATGTGAGCCACGACGTAGCAGACTGTCCATTGAGCGTAGGTCTATAGCGTTAAGGCTCATAAGATCACACAACACCAAGAGGTTGCTGTTGCGCATCTTCTTGTCATTGTTTATCTGAGTGAACGTCTTGCGTAAGACGGCATAGCCGCGCGGCATCGATTCTGTCATGATGCTGTCAAACACATAGCATCCGAATGGTTGGCGGTCGTTATGTGAGAATGATGCCTCCCACACAAATCGTCGCGGCATGCGTTGGCCTAAAGCAAAACACACAAGCACGAAGACTGTAATGAACAGAATATATTTATGTGAGCCTTTCATTCAGTACCTCCTTTCTCCTTGGTTGTTGTCATGGTTTGCACCGTGGCGTTTGCTTCTGCTTTTTGGGCAATCTCAATCTCCTCTATCGTTGCTTTGCTGTCAGCCATTGCAGCATCTGTTGTTGAGGCATCTGCATCATAGCCACCATAGCGTATGCGTACAAATGTTGTTGTGAGGTGGTGGAACGGTCGCCCATTATATTCGTTTAAATATTGTGATGGTGTCTTTGCCGGTTGCCAGTCTATCTTGCCTGCGTCGCTCAGATGGCGTAATGTCTGTAGATAAACAAGTCGCACGGCTTCGCGATAATTGCCAACCTTTAGAGCTTGGTCTATTGTAGAAGGGAAATCTATTCCATATATATTGTCTTCCTCTACGATGTAGCCGTCATTTTCTGCGTTCTTCTTGCTACGCCATCGAAGCAGTTCGGGGTGACGGTATAGTGTGTACACTATTATTGCGACAATCGCTCCAAAGCCTAACACATACCATATTATCTCCCCTGTATAACCAAGAGATATATCACCGAACAGATCCTGCATTATTTGGTTGAACTTGTCGGTGAACCAGTCCCATAGCGAGAAGCTTGAACCTTTGAATTCAACGGTATAGTCGAACTCAGGTTTTGTGCGCCATTCTGCTATGCGAAGCGTGTCTACTGATAGCGTATCGGTCATTGTAGAGTTGTTAATATTCTGTTTTTGTTATTCTTTATCTTTTGTCTTTAATATTAAAAGTCGTCACCGTCAACCGCCTCATGTGCGTGTCCATATTGATAGGCGAGCGCCACAAGCATTGCAGCATAGCCGATGTAGCAGACAAAAAGATAAAAAATGCCAGCGACATAAGTAAGGAAACCATACCATGGCGTGTTGACAAACGATGCGCTTGAAGATCCGTCTGCCACGAAATAGATTTTAACAAAGCTCAAGATCATCCAAGGCAAACTGAGCGTGCCGCATACAATGCTGATGATGAGTCCAAAAACAAAGATCAAGGCTATTACGCCACGCCATGTCTTGAAACCATATAAAACGCCTTTTTTAAGTCCATTAAAGAATTTTGTCTCTTCAAACGAATATGCAGGTATCACCATCATCAATGGTGGAACGAGCATGAAAATGCTGCTATAAACCAATAACACTATAAACACGATGCCGCTTTCGCCATTGTCTGCTATAGTTGTCGTGGCAACCAATACCACAAGGGCAACAAACAGCACCAACATCAATATGCCTATAAGCACCATGGCTCCGATGCTCTTCCATGCAGAACGCATCTGACGCATCATGAAAGGACGGAACTGGGTAAAGGTCATTTTGCTTAACTCTGCATACTGTGGTGTGCCGTCATCATTAGTGGAGTGGTAGAGACGCATGAGAGCATAGACAATGCTTATAAATAGTGCTGTGGCAACGAGGGTGAAGACAAACAGCGAGCAATAGTTAAGTACGAAGCCCACGATTGTGCTTGTGGCTGTCTCATCTCCATCTTGAACATTTCCGTAGAACGATGATATTAGTCCGTTGATGTTGAGAGCTTGAATGGCACACAATGGCAATAACACAATGGCCAGCATCTTAAGAAGGATGCGCCAATTGGAGGTTATAAAATTGGTCGTGTCATTAAACTTGTCGCTGAATGTTCGGCGGCAATAGAACGGTGGAATTTGGTGTTGTATGAAGCCCATATGCTATTGTTTTAATGTTAAACGTAAAATATTGGTTCTAACAAATGTCTGTGTTGTTCCTGTTTTTACAGTATGGCCACACCACATAGTAGCCAATAACAAAAGCGAGCGAGAGCAGAATGAAGCTGAGACGCAGCATGTCGTTCATTTCTGTGTGGCGTGTGACATAACCTTCTATAAATCCTGCAACGATGAACACAGGCACGGTGCCTACCACAATCTTCAGACCACGCCGTGCCCCGCGTCTGAAAGCATAGAATCGGGAGTAGGTGCCAGGGAAAAGCCAACTGTTGCCTAACGCCAGTCCGGCTGCTCCAGCCACTATGATTGCTGATATCTCCAACGTGCCGTGCATAAACACGGCGAGAAGCGACTCTGTCAACAATGCATGTTGAGCGAAAAAGGTCTCAAAGCATCCTAACATTATACCGTTATAGAACAGTAAGATGGCAGAGAGAACGCTTGAAACGAGTCCCATGGCAAAGATGCGGAAAGCAACGCCAATGTTGTTTATTGTGATGCCAAGAAACATAGAGCCTTGCGCACCGCCGTCATATACAGCCATCGGCTTGCCGTCTTGAATGTTTTGTAGAGTCTGCTCCACATATCCGTCTCCAAGGATTATACGGCAGAAATCGGGCTCCGCCATTTGTGAAACGATACCCACAGCAATGCTAAAGACAAAAATGAGAAACGAAGCGAGCAATGTGCGACGCTCCTCCCACATGGTTTGTGGCACCTCTTTTGTCCAGAACGTTATCAGACGTGACCTCTTCTCGCGCTTGTTACGGTAGATCGCGTTATGAAGCATGGCTGCAAGAGAGTTTAGATAGAGCGTAATGCGCGCCTTGGGGTAGTGGGTGTAAGCAAAGGCCAAGTCGGAGGTGATGTCTGTATAGGCATCAGCAATATCATCGGGAGTCTCCTGATTGAGATCTTGGGCCATGATTTCTACATGTTCCCATTTCTCTATATTTTTCTGTATGAAGGAGAGTTCGTTCATTTTTCTGACATAAAAATTGTTCTTTTAGGCAACAAATTTAAAATAAAAAAGTTAAATTTGCAAACAAATTATTCAGATTTTTATATGTCAGACATCACAACAGGCAATTTTGTTTGCATAGAGCAGACTCCAGCCTCTATAGGCGACCGTATCTTTGGGCGAATTATAGACATCATAATACTTGTTGTCTATAATTATTCGGCTGCCACGTTTGTAAGCAAACTGCCATTGGATAGTGACGACATGTTGCGTTTGTTGCTTATCTTGGCATTATTGTTCTTGCCGGCAATAGGTTACACGTTCTTGGCAGAGATGCTCTTTAACGGACAGACAATTGGCAAATATGTAATGAAAACGCGTGTGGTGATGGCTGATGGCTCATCGCCGACCGTCGGCGCTCTCTTTTTGCGTTATGTGTGCGAGATGGTTGATCTTTGGATGGGTTTCGTTGGCATTATATTTATAATGTGCACCAAGCGTCATCAACGGCTTGGTGACCTTGCGGCTGGCACTATGGTCGTCAAGACTGAAGACACAGAGCACATGCGCATTTCCATTCATGAGTTCGACTATGCCCGTCGTGGTTACACTCCAACATACGCCAATGCCACTCGTCTCACATCACGACAGGCAGACATCTTGCGACGTGCAGTAGCTGATGACAGTAAAACAGATGAACGTCGTGTTGATGCTCTTGCCGAAAAAGTGGCGCATCTGCTGTCGCTTGATGATGAATCATGGCGTTATGACGGTCGCACTTTCTTGCAAACTATCCTTAACGACTATATGTATCTTACACAAATCGACCAATAAGAGTTGCTTGTGTGGTGCAATTTCTTATTGGCCGATTGATATTTATCTTAATTAACGCTTTGTGTTTTATTCTTTTACAGGCATGCTGTCAACAATCTCCTTGGCTTTTGCAAGAGCCACATTGATGTGAGGACAGATGTTTTCTGAACCTATCAGGGCGTTAAAACCAGCGTGTTCAAGGACGGCGTGAACCTTGGGGTTTACACCTGAAAGCACGATCTGTATGCCCTCGTTCTTGCTTATCGTACATAGGTTCGTGAGGTTATGTATGCCTGTGGAATCGACAAACGGCACCTTACGCATGCGGATGATGCGCACCTTGGGACGGTCGCCAAATGCCGCCATGACCTCCTCAAACTTGTTGCCCGCACCAAAGAAGTAAGGACCGTTTATCTCATACACCTCCACGCCTTTCGGGATGAGAAGATGCTCGTTGTTCTCAAGCTTGAGATCTGTCTCATCGTTGGGGTCAATCTCATCGAGGATGGCTTTCACGTCTGTGGTCTCTGCCATTCGTTTCATGAACAGCAGACAAGCAATGATCAGTCCCACCTCAATGGCTACGGTGAGGTCGAAGATGATGGTGAGGAAGAACGTTATGAGCAACACCGAAACGTCGCTCTTGGGGTTCTTTGTCAACATGAGGAAGGAGCGCCAACCGCTCATGCCATAGCTCACAACCACAAGAACTCCTGCAAGACATGCCATGGGGATGTATTGTGCTAAGGGCATGAGGAAGAGGAAGATGAGAAGCAGCACAACGGCATGTATAATGCCTGCAACAGGCGTGCGTCCACCATTGTTGATGTTGGTCATTGTTCGTGCAATGGCTCCAGTGGCCGGTATGCCGCCAAAGAGAGGTGTGCAGAGGTTTGCAATGCCCTGGCCTATAAGCTCTGTGTTAGAGTCGTGGTGGTCTCCAATCACACCGTCGGCCACGGTGGCAGAGAGCAAACTCTCTATGGCGCCAAGGATAGCAATGGTGAGAGCTGGAGGAACGAGGCTCTTTATCACCTCCCATGACATGGCAGGCAATGTTGCTTCTGGTAGTTCGGAGTTTATTCTGAATCGGTCGCCGATAGTCTCAATGGATGTTATGCCGCAGTAGTTTTTAAGCACCAAAGCTGCGATGGTCATGACAATAATGGCTATCAGAGAACCTGGAATTTTTTTGCTGAACCGTGGCGTTATTGCAATGATGACGATGCTTACCAAACCAATAACTGTAGTCCAAAGGTCTGCTGTGGTCATGTGTTGGAAATAAGCAATCCATTTCTCTACAAACTCTGAAGGCACGGTGTCCATGGTCAGGCCAAAAAGATCCTTTATCTGTGTTGTGAATATTGTCACGGCGATACCGCTCGTAAAGCCGACAACAATGGGGTAGGGGATATACTTGATGATGGTTCCTAAGCGTAACAAGCCGAAGAGGATGAGAAACACACCTGCCATTAATGTGGCGATGGTCAGTCCGCTCATGCCAAACTTCTGTATAATGCCGTAGATTATAATGATGAAGGCACCTGTGGGTCCGCCAATCTGAACTTTGCTGCCACCAAAAACAGATATAATGAATCCTGCTACAATGGCTGTTATGATACCTTTCTCTGGAGACACGCCTGAGGCGATGCCAAAGGCAATGGCGAGCGGAAGGGCTACGATGCCGACAATGATGCCAGCCATAATGTCAGAGGTGAGAGTCTTCTTGTTGTAGTTTTTCAAACAACTGAAAAACTTTGGCTTGAATGTTAATGCTTTCATCCTTTTCTTTTGTTTGTTAAGAAGGTAAGTGTGTTAGGCTTGCCTTTAGTTTGAATCCTGAAATTTTTTTGTTCTATTTGCTTTTTTTGGAAAAACAGCTAATAACGTGCTGTTTTCGAAGATGGATGCAAAGGTACGGCTTTTATTCTTAAAAGAAGAAATAAAACTGGCTTTTTGTTAAAAAAGTTTATCTTTCTTTATTTAGGTTAAGGAAAATAGTGTTTATGCTGTCTATAAGATGTGCAAACGGCAATAGATAAAATGAGGGACTGCGTGATAATAGCCCACTTTTATCTGTTGCCGTTTTTAGAATCTTTTTCTATAGAGTAAGATGTATCGAAAAGTCTTACATATATAATAAGGTGAAAATATATAATTTTTTGTTCTTCTTTTATTCTTCAAGCTCAATATGTTTATATAATGATATTTGTCTTGCTGTTTTTACTTCTTGTCTTTCAGTAGATCGCGAATCTCGGCCAACAGCTTCTCTTCGTTAGAGGGCTCTGGGGCAGGAGCGGGCTTTTGCTCTGCTTCAACCTTGTTCTTACGAGCCAAACGGTTTATACCCTTGACAAGCATGAAGACGCAGAAGGCAATGATTATGAAGTCGAAGAGTGTTTGAATGAAGTTGCCATAGTTGATGGTGGCAGGGGCAAGTTTTTCTATGCCCATATCTACTGAAGGCAATGTGAACTTCAAATCTGCGAAATTGACACCGCCGATGAGCCATCCGATGGGAGGCATTATGATGTCGTCAACGATTGATGATACAATCTTTCCGAATGCACCGCCTATAATTACACCGACGGCCATGTCTACAGCGTTGCCTTTTACAGCAAACTCCTTAAACTCATTGATAAATTTGCTCATGTCTAAACTTTTTATATTATTTAATACTTTATTTCGCTGCAAATATAGAAAATATTTTGTAACTTTGCGGGCGAATAGAGGAAAAAAGGGTGTTCTTGAGTACATTTTTTATACATGATCTCATGTGAATGTTCTTTTGAATGCTTAAATTAAACTGATAATATTAATAAATAAGGTAACATTTAACCCTTTAAAATTTATAAACAAAATGATTAAAGTAGGTATTAACGGATTTGGCCGTATCGGTCGTTTCGTATTCCGTTCTACAGTTGAGGCTGAGAACGCTAAGGAAGTACAGGTTGTAGCTATCAACGACCTTTGCCCTGTTGATTACATGGCTTACATGCTGAAGTATGACACAATGCACGGCCAGTTCGACGGCACCATCGAGGCTGACGTTGAGAAGAACGAGCTGATCGTTAACGGCAACCACATCCGCGTAACTGCAGAGCGTGATCCCGAGAACCTGAAGTGGGACGAGGTTGGTGCAGAGTATGTAGTTGAGTCTACAGGTCTGTTCCTCGCTTATGACAAGGCAGAGAAGCACCTCAAGGCTGGCGCTAAGTATGTAGTGCTTTCAGCTCCTTCAAAGGCTGACGCTAACGGCAACCAGGCTGATATGTTCGTTTGTGGTGTAAACACCGACAAGTACAACGGTCAGAAGATCGTTTCTAACGCTTCTTGTACAACAAACTGCTTGGCTCCTATCGCTAAGGT
>ERZ1034844.370-NODE-370-length-24651-cov-4.047365_pt1 | contig 24651 bp, 21 predicted proteins | sample MGYA00520594_ERZ1034844 | MGnify/ENA primary metagenome ERZ1034844 (study PRJEB33766, sample SAMN09781733) | gut metagenome | biome: gut microbiome | host: Homo sapiens | place: Madagascar | study: EMG produced TPA metagenomics assembly of the PRJNA485056 data set... | reverse complement strand
GAAAGTCAATGCTCTACTGGAGATGGAACGCAGAGTTTACGGTGTGTTCATGTTTTGCGTTTAAGCGGTGCTCCGGTTGACTGTAATTATACTTATATGATATGATAATAAAAACATATTGGCATAAAACGATAGCGAAGATAGATAAAATGCCCGCCAGCGTAGAGGAAACGGTTTCTTGTGTATCTGCAACCGGGGAAATCTGCAGGGCGCTTTCATAATAGAACGTAGAAATCATGTGGGAGGGAGTGTCGAGCGGCCTGCTCGGCGGAACATTATGAATCATACTCAGGTTGCGTGTTTTCTCGCTGCGGCAAAGGCCGAGAGCTTTGCTGTGGCGGCAGACAGCGTCTATATGACGCCCCCGACCTTTAGCCGCCAAATTGCTTCGCTGGAACAGGAATTGGGCTTTTCGCTATTTCAGCGGGGCTGGAAGAATAATCAGCTGACGCCAGCGGGGAAGATTATGTTTGAAGGACTCTCTGCCATATCCATGGAATACAATCTCCTGCTCAGCCGGGCGCTGAATGCTGCGTCGAATGTTGCCGGCACGCTGGTGCTTGGGCTGCTGGAGGGTCAGCTGGTAGATCCGGATCTGCGAAGTGTATTGCAGAGCTTCCGTTCACGGTTTCCGGGCGTTACGGTAGAACTTAGACGATATTCCTTTCACGATATGCTCAAGGCGCTGAAAAGCGCAGAGCTCGATGCCGGAATCACCTTGTCCGTGGAGCTTATGAACCATCCGGATATGAATGCAATTCCGCTCTATTCTGTGGGAAATGATATGGTTTTCGCAACGGATACCTTTTCGGACAGCGTGTATGCTGCAAGCCTACGGGACTTTGCAGATCAGACATTCATAGAAATTGAGCAATCTGATTCCCCTATCATCTCCGGCTTAATGTTGGAAAGCTGCAAGCGCGCAGGATTTATCCCCCGTATCTGCAAGGTAAAGAATTTAAAGGAACAGATCACCGCAATCGAATTGGGACAGGGGGTTGCGGCGTTTAACCAGTTTCACCAGACCTGCAATCATCCGGGGCTGACCCATATTTCACTGCCGGAGCTTCCGGCGGTAGAGTTCTCTTTTGCGTGGATGAAGACATCTGGCAATCATGCTTTGCCGTTTCTGGTATCTGAAATGCAGCGGTATTTTCAGAAGGAAGAATTCTCTGACGTGCCCTTGTGCAATGAATGAGCTCGTTTTGACTGCCTTGTAATGCAGAAAGCAAGGGCTTGTTCCATTTTCGGAAACAAGTCCTTGCAGAAGTCAACTTGTGATCCGGTCTCCCGCTGCCTACAATAGAATCAGCAATTCTGTAGTTCTATGATAAAGAAGGGACGCTGATCGTATGAAAATTTGTAAAGCAAAGGATACCAAGCTCGTGGTGCAGCCAGTCATCGGCATTATGGTCCATGAATATGTATTTGAAGGACCTTGCCGGTTCGGAGAAGGAGATGCGCTGACTCTGGAATTTGACCGCATGGTGGGTGCGGATGGGTTTCAGGCGTTTCGGAAAAATCTGGCCCAGTATATCGCTCCGGTAGAGGAGTTTGAAATGCTGGAGCCTGTCAGCTATGAGATCACGGAAGCCTTTGAGGTCACTGAGGCGATGATGGCTGAGCTTACAAAGAATGATGCCAAGACGGACGTTTACCTGTTTACCTCCATTGGACGCACCTATCCGATGGTGTTGGAACTGGTTTCCCGCACCAACAAGCCGTTTATCTGTCTTCAGGAATGTTGTGACAAAACCCAGGTGCCTGCCATGCTCCGTTCCAGAGGCTACGAATGCGTCTCAGAAATGACCTGGGAGGAAACTGTGGAGAAGATGAGGGCATACTGGCTGCGGAAGGCGCTGAAAAACAGCAAGCTCCTGCTGGTTACGCGCGGGTTTACAAACTCTGCAATGGTCTCTGCCTGTGATGGCTTTATCAACATCGATGATGCTGCAAAAAAGCTGGGCTTTCGGTACCAGTGCGTAGATGTCCATGAATTTATTGACCAGTCCCATATGGAGGGGACGCCCTGTCCCACGCTGCCTACTCGGACGCCCCTGGCCTTTACTACAGCGGATCGGGCGGAATGGGAGCAAAAGGCGGATGAACTCATCGCCGGGGCTGGCTATTGCAATGTAGCGAAAGAGGAAGTGGTAAACGGTCTAAGGTTCTATGCCACTGCCAAAAAGTTCATGGAGCATTATGAGTGCAACGCCTTCTCTGCCCCTTGTCCCGAAATGTGTGCAACCACCCGGCTCAACCAGGAACATATGACCCCTTGCTTCTCGCACAGCCTGCTGAATGCAGAGGGAATCTCCTCGGCGTGTGAATATGACATTCCCGGACTGGTTGCGCAGATTATGCTGTCCGCTGCCGCAAAGGCCGGCGCCTATATGGGCAACTGCGTTCCGCTCTACTATGAGAAGGACAGAAAAACCGTTGCAACCTTTATGGCACCCTCCAATGACTTACAGGAAAAGGTCAATGCCATGACTCAGGAGGAGCGGGAGAACCTCATTATTACGTATCACTCCTCCATCAATCTGCAAATGCATGGGTATAACAAACCGGCGCTAAACTACGATATTCGGAATTACACTGCCTCCGGCTGGGGGCCCACCATGCGGCACGACTTTCGGCAGGAAAAAGGACAGGTGCTGACCATGGCGAGAATTTCTCCGGATGCGGGCACTTTGTTTGTGGCAAGAGGTACAGTTGTTGCCGGTACAGGCGAAACCATGAGCGGCTGCACCCAGGGTGTACTGTTTTCCGTGAAGGACAGCAAGGACTTCTTCCAGAAGCAATGCAACGTCGGAAACCATGTGCCGATGGTCATGGCGGACTGCTTTGATGAAATTGTGGAGCTCGGAAAGCTTCTGGGACTGAACGTGGTCACGGCATGACGCAGGCTGAGTTCAATCAGGCGCTGGCAGAGAAGAAGGCAAGAGAGGAAGCGATTGCTTTCTCTCTTGCCGGTGCTCCGGATGAAGAGATACCGGGTCTTTTATTGGAGTTCCTCTGCTGTAAGTATCTGCTCCATCCAGAAGAAATTCGCTCGGAGAACCTGATCCAGCTTGGAGAGCAGAGTACAGCCAAAATCGCGGGGATCCAAAGCTCGGGGATAGAGTTTCGCGAAAAATCCGCTGGGTGTACCACAGCTTCTTCCGGTGTTATCAAAAAGATACTGTTGGCAATGGCGGTTGGAAAGTGTATCGGCGTGAAATTGGATCCGGATCAGGTCGCTGCGGCGGAGACTGTGTCACAATTAGCTGATTTGATGATCAAAACACGAAGAAACAGGTGATGTACCATGCTGGATGTGAAGCAGATTCGTGAGGATTTTCCTGTTCTCAACACGTGGCAGCATGGCTGCCCCCTGATTTACCTGGACAACGCCGCTACTATGCAGATGCCGCAGCCGGTATTGGAGCAGCTGGTATCTCATTATCATAGCCAGAATGGCAATGTGCATCGCGGCGTTCACAGTCTCAGTCAGAAATCCACCTCTGCCACGGAACGGGCCAGAGAACGGATCGCGGCGTACATTGGCGCGAAGGCGGAGGAGATCATTTTTACTGCTGGCACCACAGATTCGCTCAACATGCTCTCGCAAATGCTGGAGCCAACCATTCGCCCCGGCCAACAGATTATTGTCTCAGCCATGGAGCACCACTCCAATCTGATTCCATGGCAGGAACTATGCCAGCGCACCGGCGCGGTTCTCACGATTCTGCACATGGATCGGAATTGTGATCTGGATTTAACGCAGCTTGGTCAGCTGCTGGAGCGGGATACCGCATTGGTTGCAGTTACTTGGGTATCCAACGTGCTTGGAACAGTGAATCCAGTCGGTGAGATCACCATGATGAGCCATGCGGCGGGGGCAATGACGGTCCTAGACGGAGCGCAGGCGATGAAGCTCCCGGAGATTGATGTGACCGCCGTGGGCTGTGACTTTCTGGCGTTCTCTGGGCATAAGCTGGGGGCGCTGACCGGGATCGGTGTCCTTTATGGGAAGAACAATATATTGAGCCAGCTGCCGCCGGTTCGTTTTGGCGGCGGGATGATTCGGGAGAGCCAATATGCCGCCAGCAGCTATGGAGGCGTTCCGCAGCGCTTTGAGGCCGGAACGCCAAACTATGTAGGGGCAATCAGCCTGGGCTGTGCCATGGAGTATTTACAGTCTGTGGGCAGAATGGAGCTTGCACAGCAGGAACAGATTTTGACGGATCTGCTCCGGAAGGAATTGGCTGCGATACCAGAGGTAACCGTAATCGGAACGCCCAATCGGCGCTGCGGCGTTGTGAGCTTCGTTGTACCTGGCGTCCATCCCTTTGACCTTGGCGCCATGCTGGATAGTCAGGGAATCGCGGTGCGAACCGGCCATATGTGCGCCCAGCCGCTGGTAAACCGGCTGGGATATGACAGCGTGATCCGTGTATCGCCTGCCTTTTATAATACGGAACAGGAAATACTGGGATTTATATCTGCGCTGAAACGCACCATTCCACTGCTAAAGGGGGAATGGACATGACGCTTTCCGAGAAGCAGAATGCGATGATCGCAGAGATCAATGGGTTGGGGGACTGCTTTGAACAGTACAGCTATTTGCTTGTGAAATCGCAGGAGCTTCCCAGTATGCCGGAAAATCTGCATATTGGTGAAACGCTTGTTCCTGGTTGCCAATCTAAAGTGTGGCTTTCTGTCCGAACCGCACATGAGCGAGTCTATTTTGATGCAGATTCTGATACGCTGATCCTAAAAGGGGTGTTGGAGCTTTTGCGCGAGCTGCTGTGGGGAGAAGAAATCGGCGAAGTGTCAGCCCTACACATAACCCTCTTTACAGAAACCGAGCTGGCTGCCACATTTACCAGTGACCGAAATACCGGTGTGAGGGAGATCGTTCGGCGGATTGCAAGTTGTAAAGACTGACTGGCAGAAGCAGGTCATATTGGTCGGAAGCAATCCACTTAGACGACGTCCCCTATGCAGTGTTTTCCTGCATAGGGGACGTTTTGCGGGGTTACTGGTTATATCAGAAACCTGATTCTGCTAAAGTCAGGCGTGCATTACAGCAATCCGGCCAGCGGCGCCAATGCATAAAACAGGGGCACAAGAAGGAGAGTCCAAATAATCGTAATCAGAATATTGGGCAGAGCAAAATCTTTGACTTGCATATATCCAGCGGTATTGCCTTTGACAACCAGATACTGTGGCTGAACGGGCATCAGCTGCGACCATGCAACGACAAATACCATCATCAGACCGACATAGGCGGTGTTAATACCGCACATGGCGGAGACAGCCATAACCGCGGGCATAACCACCAGACCGGCACCGCCGCCGGGAACCAGAATGTTGACTACATGACCAAGGCAGGTGATAACAACCAACAGAACAAAGGGACTGGAAATATTCATCTTTCCAAACAGAACCGTAGCCAGCCATTCACCTAGACCGGTATTTGCGATAGCACCGGCAAAGCCTACGAACATACCAATCTGGAACAGCATACCCCAGTTCTGTGCCCGCAGGGCATCCTCGGCTTTAACCACACCAAGCTTCGGACAGATTACCAGTGCGGCAAATACCAGACCGATGGTTGGGGGCATGATGCCATAGTTGCCGCCAAGGAAAAAGCATACAACCATAGCAATCAGATATACGGCATAGCGGATTTCTGTCCCATCCATCCTGGGCAGCTTTGCGTGCTCAGCTTGAATTGCTTCCATATCAATAGAAACAGAATCTTTGCGAAACAGTCCAAACCAAATGGACAGGAATATCCAGCCGGATAGCAGCATGACAATACCAGTGGGAATACCGATGGTGGCGAACTGTGAAAAGGTGACAGTGATTGCTCCCTCTGTGGCAGAGGCGATTGCGCCTACACCGGCTGCATTTGTTGCAGCGGAGGAGATGAAGCATAGACCGCCCGCTCCACCAGCCCAAATCAGCCCGATAAACATGGCCTTGCCAAGACGGCTGGTCCCGGGCTCCTCATGAAGTGCCTTCAATACGGAAATGATGATGGGACAAACAGCCAGTAGCGCAGGAAGGTTGGCAATAAAGGCGGAGAGCAGACCGCCGGTAAGCATAATCGCCAACAGCATTAAAGCGGGAGTCCGGCCAATTGTACGCATCAGACCGTAAGCGACGCGGGCCCCCAGATTCGTCTTGCTCATGCCTTGGGCGACAATGGTCAGACCAAGCACCAGCAGGAAGGGAGAGGTGCCGAAAGCGGCGAATAAAGCACCTTGGGGCATTACGCCTGTGAGGATGATTAATGCGGCAAAAATCAATGTGGAGAGCATCGTGGAAAGGCAGTTGCCGATCAGGATCACAACCATCCATGCCAGGGCTGCCAGGGCCTTCTGACCTGTTGGTTCCAGACCGTTTAGCGGCAGCAGACGTACCACGATGTACAATAGGCAGGCTACTATTAAGCCAATTACTTGCTTACTCGAAATTGAGTCTGTGATTTGTTTTTTCTTTTCCATTCCATTCCACTTCCATTCCGTTTAATAATAGATCGATGGGAGATTTGTCTTATCTGCTTTATGCTTCAGTTTTGGCAGATAATCCAGCCGTTGCTGTATGTGACGGCTGACGGTTCGGATATGCTGCGCGACCAGAGCCTGATTTTTGGTAAGCGGCTCCGCAGAGGAAAAGGCGAGGTACATTGTTGCAGGAATCACGCCATCAGCAATTGGAACGACATTGACAAGACCAGTCTCGATATAGACGTTATCAATTGCCATCATACCAGGCAGAACAGCATAGCCCATGCCCTTTGAAACTGCTTTGATCACACTGTCACGCTCTGCAAAGGTATAAGAATATCCACCTTTGTGATTGGCAATGTGCGCATTTCTGTCCGCTTCCTTCAGTACGATAATACCGTCTTCCTGCAATCGTGCCAGCGGGATGCTTTCTTCAAATGCCAGCATGTGACGTTTGGGAATATATAGATACATCCGGTCGTGAATCAGCGGCTCAATCATTACGTGACACTGCTGGGCGTTCTGATATAGCTGCTTCTCCTCGTCATCAATACAAATACCGATACCAAGATCCGCTTGGTGCTCCACAACTGCATCCAGTACGCTGGCGCGCGTACATTCGTTGATACTCAGCTGGATTTCCTGGGACTCTCCCCGCACGCTGGATATAAGTTGGAGCATAGCTGCATTACAGAATACAGGTGCTGCATTCAAATGCACCTCAGCCGGATTATCCTCCGGCGCAACCAGGCGGTCAACTCGGTCCAGCTCCCCCTTTATCCGCTTCGCGATCTGATAGAATTCCCGGCCCTTTTCTGTAAGCACCATTCCCTTGTGTGAACGCTCAAACACCTGAAAGCCCAATTCGTTTTCCAGATTTTGAAGACTGACGCTTAAAGAGGGCTGCGTAATATATAGATTACGAGCTGCTTTTGAGAGAGAGCGGTGCTCTGCAATCTCAACCACATATAGAAAATGTTCCAGCCGCATGCAGATAGCCTCCTTTCGTAGGTTGCAAGCAGCTTAGAGCTTTTCTACACAGTACGCCGCACGGGTTTCCTGCTTGACGGTGCCGGCAACCTTCACCTCTGCTTCGGACGTGATTGCTGGGTCTGCTGCACCGGGCAGGCGGAAGTCTTTATTCTCCACTCTGCGCATAGCGATTTCCTCCGGTTTGGTGAGCTGCGGCACCCAATCGTAGGGAATCCGATAGCAACGGTAGAGGTTGCCGGGGGTAGAATTGGTCACATAGGGACTGACATAACTCCAAACGACTTCTCCCTGTGCGGTTACTTCCAGAAATTCGCCGTCACAGCCCATGTCGATCAGGGTATTACCGTTGGGCAGCCGCTGTGCATTGGAAATAAGGGGACTGTAGAAATAATGCTGGGCGAACAACTGAGGGAACCCCAACGTCTTGGCGTCAAACTGCCAGACAATTTTCATGGTGGTAGGATTGATCTCAAGAATGCGTGTGCTGTCACGATGCATGGTCTTTAGACCAATCTTACTGGTTTGCCCGGGTGCTCCATAGCCACCCCAGCCGCCGTTGTCGAAAATCAGAATGTTGCCTTCTCCTGGCATCCCACTTGGAACCATGTGTGTCCCATGCGGCCCGATAATGGGCCCGATAATCCGAGCTTCTTTTGTCGAGGTGTAATCCGGTCCCAGCTGCCAAACAATTTTTCCGGTTTGATGACTGATAATAAACAGGAAGCAGCCTTCACGGGAATCCATAATAATGTTGTCTGGATGGAAGCGCACGTCCCCTTGGTCGTACCACTTGTTTGGACCTAGGTAAGAAGCGCAGTTGATGTGCAGCCAGTCACCCTGACCTTCCGGACCGGTAGGCTGGGTGTTCGGGTCACGGAACATAGCGTTGCGTGCAGTTTCGTCAAAGCCAATTTCGTTGAAGTGATCCACCGCATGCCATTCCCATAAGATATTATTGTTGTTGTCCACTTCTATCAGAACATCGTCAACCAAGAGCTGATGGGAAATTTTCTTTTTGCGAACGTCCTGATGGGTCAAAATCAGCGTTTTGACAGGCTGATTGCCGTATGTTGCGCCTGGAACATAATATAGCGGCTCTCCATAGCGCTGGTAATCGTGGTGCTCTCGTGCCATAAAGCGGGGCTCGATTCCTTCGTCTTCGCAGAACTCTTTATGATCGAATTCCCATTCCACGGTACCGTCCCACCGGCAAGTCACCAAATCCATTTGATCCTGATAAGAGATTGTTGGATTGCGGATGCCTCGGCTGGCAGTCACTCTCCCTCCAGGGAGCATTTTGGCGGGAAAACCATCCAGCCCCCGCCAGACGTGGACTGGCTTTCCGTTCATATCAATGAGGATGACGCCCTCCTGCATGTGTGAAAAAACTGTATAGCCGCTAAAGCACTTTTCCGGATCGTAAATGGTTGTTCCTGTTGGAAATGAGAGCGGTCTGCCCATGCAAAATCCCTCCTGTAAGTTGTTTTGAGTAGTTGTTGGTTTGTAATCACTTACAAAATGTCTTCGATCTGTTCGATATAGTCGTCTTCATCATGCGGACCGGCCAGTCGCTTGACAATTTCTCCGCCTTGAAACGAGATTACCTGAGGGACACCCTTGCCGCCATATTTCTGAAACAAGGCTGGTTCTTCTTCAACGTCAACCTGATAGAACGGAATGGAACCATAATCCGATTCCAGATCCTCCAGCATTGGGTGAACCGCTTGGCAGACGTGACAGTCTTTGCGGGAAAACAGCACAATACAATGCTGCTCTTCTTCTATGACATTTTCGTCAAATTCTGTCTGAGATAATTTTTCCACAAAAGCACCTCCGTTTTTTTAACGCATTCTTGTAAACAATTACAATGATAATATAGCACAATCTGTTCTGCTATGGAATATTGAAACTGCTTATAGCAGATAGTTATATTTTATTATTAAAACAGTCGTATTTTTTGTATAATGTAACTATCTCAACTGAAGTACAGGAGGTCAAAGACATGGTAGAGTATTTTGACTTAATTGTTCTGGGCGGCGGCCCTACCGGGCTTGCAGCTGCAGTCTATGGCGGACGAGCGAAACTAAAAACCCTTGTTTTAGAAAAAGGAAACACCGGAGGACGTGCATACACCACCCGTGAAATTGTGAATTACCCCGGTATCCCCGCTTCCAGTGGACCGGTCCTTGCCGAGCAAATGGCGGAGCATGCAAAAAAGTTTGGCGCTGAAATTCGACGTGAGCAGGTGAAGCGAGTTGAATTGACTGGCGACACGAAAAAGGTGTTTACCCGCCGCCATGAATACGAGGCAAAGGCTGTGATTATTGCCACTGGCACCACGGCTAGGGTATTGGGAATCCCCGGCGAGAGAGAACTGACCGGTATGGGCGTAGCCTACTGCGCAACTTGTGATGCGGAATTCTTTCAGGATCAGACGGTTGTGGTGGTTGGCAGCGGCGATCAAGGTATCGAGGAAGGTATGTACATTACAAAATTCGCCAGAAAGGTAATTGTTGTGGTACTCCATGAAGAAGGGGTCTTGGACTGCAACAAGCAGTCTGCCGAAAAGGCTTTGCATCACCCGAAGATGGAGTTTATCTGGAACAGCGTATTGGCGGGCATTGATGGTGAAAGCGCTGTCACAGGGGTCAAGGTGCGCAATGTTAAGACAAATGAAATCACGGAGCTTTCCTGCAACGGCGTGTTCTTTTTTGTTGGCACAGTACCGGTGACAGAGCTGTTCCAGAACCAGGTGGCATTGGATACGCATGGCTGGATTCCAACCACGGATAAAATGGAAACCAATTTGCTCGGGGTGTACGCTGCGGGGGATGTTCGGGATAAATACTTACGGCAGATATGTACCGGTGTGGCTGATGGTGCGATTGCCGCTACCGCTGCTGAGCGGTATATTGAAGAAATGGAAGATTTCAAGCGTGAGGTGTTGGAAAGTCCCAAGCCAGTACTGCTTACATTTTGGAATCCGGAATATCAGGATGGTCTAAATTTGCTCTCGGCTATTTCTGCGGCCAATCAGGATGCCAATTTTCCCTGTAAGGTCATAGAGCTGGATGTGACACGCAAGCAAAGCCTTGCTATGCGTTATCAGGTGGCGTTAAGCGACCAGCAGCCGGTTGTTTGTCTTAAGCTGGAGCATGGCTCTATTGTGCATCGCTTGGATTTGTCTGCTGATCTCCGGCGACAGCTGTAACATCAAACGAAATAGGAGAAAGAGAATTATTATGCTGATTGGTATTATTGTCTGTTTTGTGATGGCACTGGCAGCCACTTGGCTGGCAGGGATCCAACATATCATCGGGGCGCCTCTACTGGGGCTGTTCTTAGGTATCATACTCGCCAATTGTATGCCGCAGAAGTTCTTGGATCAATCTAAAATGGGCGCGGGTTTCTGCTCCAAGCGTATCCTTCGGGTGGGCATTATTTTGGCCGGCGGTACACTGAACTTCAGCGCAATTATGAAGGTGGGGGCAAAAGCGCTTCCGCTGGTCATCGGCGCAATCTGCATCTCCTTTCTTGCAGCATGGCTGTGGGGCAAGTTGATGCGTGTTCCTGGCAACACGCGTTTGCTGGTGGGCGGTGGAACCTCCATCTGCGGCGGTACGGCGGTGGCTACTTTGTCTGCCGTAATTGACGCGAAGGAAGACGAAACGGCTTACGCCATGACTTCAATATTTCTGTGGGATATCCTGGCCTGCATCATTTGGCCATATGTGGCTGTTGCACTTCATTTTACGCCGGATCAGTATGGGCTGCTTGGCGGAGTTGCCATAAACGATGTATCTTCTGTCACTGCTGCGGCACAGTCTTTCAATACGCTGATGGGAGATGCAGCGTTCAATGCTGCGGGGGTTTCCGGCGGCGATCTCGCTATGATTGTAAAGCTGACACGGGTCGCAATGCTGGTTGTCGTGGCGGTTGTTATGACAATTGGGCACCAATTCAAACTCCAGCGGGAGAGCAGGACGTCACGTACTAACGCTTCCGGCAAGTCCATTGCTCAGAACATTGTGGGGGCATTTCCGTTTTATGTACTGGGATTTCTGGTGCTGGCCATTATCAACACGTTGGTAAACTTCAAAGGTATGGCACTGGGTACAACCAATCTGAGTAGCCTACTGTCTACACTGTACAAGTTCTGCTTTGCAATGGCACTGGTGGGCGTGGGCTATAAGATCAAAATTAAGGATCTTTTTACGAAAGGGGCAAAGCCTATTGTGTTGGGTGGTTTGACTTGGGCTACGGTTGCAGTTGTCACACTGGGATATGCAGTAGTGCTGGGCTGACTCCACAGTAAGAGCGTCTGATGATGGATTTTTCGTTAGGAAAAGATGTAAAACAGCAGAAATGCTCTGCATATTTCAAGTTTTGCAAATGAGTTCCTGACAAAAGGATTCATCGTAATCCGTAGACGCAATTGTGCGGAGTTGTCCTAACATCTGCCCTGTCTGGCGCTATGTTGTTGACAAGGCGGTATCGGATTGAGCCGATGCCACCTTGCAGCATATGTTCCTATTCTACTTTAGGTAGAAAGTTTACACAGTTTTTGGGGTGGGTTCTTGCACGGTCTGACCCACATTCTGACCCACTACCGGAAAAACGCCGACGCACCAGTTGGACAAATCGGGCTGAAATGTGTCCGAATGCGCTGAAATACCGTCCATTCTGTGCTGTTTTATGCAATCCGTCCAAGGAATTTTAGCAGAGACACCCTCATAACCCGAAGGCCGTCGGTTCAAATCCGGCCCCCGCAACCAAAAAAGTCTTGAAACTGCAACGGTTTCAAGACTTTTTCTTTTTGATAATATATTTATTATTTAGCCCCTAGGGAACTATGTGGGAACTATAGAGAAAAATCAGCATTAGACACCGAATAATTGAATAAAAGAACATAGGTCAGGACATGAAACTTCACATGTCCTGGCCTTTTTTGCGTTCTATAGGGAATTTTGAGGAGGTGGACTGTGAACAAACAAAATACCCTTCCCCCAGATGAATCAAGAGCTGGGTTATTGAGAAATGAAGAGCCATCTGTTACTGGGGAACATATTCAGATGTTGCCCTTAAACATATTGAAAAAAATTGTGATACGTTAAACATTGGATTTATGTGCGCGTTCTTCCATTGCATTGACAATAATGGGAAAAGTGGTACTATTTATTATAAGACGTGGACACAACGTATGTGACATTTTCTAATCCGGAATAGCTTCTGTAGCCATCACACTCAATGGTGGAGCCATTTTGAACGCACTGGTCAACCATATTTTGCAGCATCTTAGTTGTAATATTCGGAATCATCTTGAGCCTCAGGAACATTGGTCTGTTTTTCGAGTCCTTTGATACTCCCACCACCACAAACTCAGATTCCAGTGTTTTTGTGATCTTCGTCTCCGGGATTGGGGCCGGGGGTGTTCTCCAGGTTGTTTTTTCTCCATTGTAAATCCCTCCTTAATAGCGCATTATAAAAAAACTGCCGCTTTTGGAAAAGCGACAGTTTTTTATGGCCCCCTATGGTGTCCCGCTGGGGCGGCGCATTCCGGGGGCCGGTTATTCAGAGGTGGGACGGGGATGCTTGCGGTATTCCGAGGCGCTCATGCCCTCCATCTTTCGGAAGGTGCGGTTAAAGGTGCGGCGGTTGGTGTACCCCACGGCCTGCCAAATGGTGTCAATGTTTTGCGCTGTGTGTACCAGCAAGTCCTTGGCGTGGAGCAATCTCTGGGTGTGGATATAGTCCAAAATGCCCACCTGCATCACGGATTTAAAGGTGCGGGAGAGATGGGACTGGTTTATCTGAAACTGGTCACAGAGCATGGCCAGACATAGGTTGCAATCGGTATAATGCCCTCGAATGTAGGCAGCCACCGACTGGATCTTGGTTTGCAGGGCCTGCTCCCCGGTGGAAATCCGTACCTCCATGTCCGCAAACAGATCATCCAGCAGCTGATAGATATTCGCCTCGGTCTCCATGGGCCGCATATACAAAAACCCGATGTCCGAGGCCGCCAGGCCAAAGATGTTGAGGAGACTTTCCACATGGTTCATAAACCGAAGGCGGGCGTGCTCAAAGGAGAGCCCGTCGGCGGCGATATCCTCGGCGGTGAGGGCCCGGAGCGCCTCCTTGGCCATGCCAAGATCCCGACTCAGAATATACTGGTAGTATTGCTTTTCCAGTCTGGCGTTGGGCTGTGGGGCGGTGGGCAGCCGCTCGGTAGAGGGAGATGGCACGACACCGGTGTTGGCAATCTGATTCAGCCTGTACTTTTCCATCAGCCGGTTATACGCTGTGTTCCTTGCCGCAGGAAGGCTGCTGTGACCGACCACAATGGGGCTTCTGGCCGCAACCAGGGTGATGCCGTAGTTTTTCTGTACGATGTCTATGGCGGACTGCATGGCCCCGTCAATGGCGGAGAGCATCTGCTCCTCTGCCTGGTCTGCATCCGGCAAATTGATGAGGATATTTGCAAAGGTCAAATCGGACTCGCAGCAGCTGGCGATGCAGTAGGGGCCGAGGGCGGTTTCAAAGACGTTGTAAATGGCGGTTTTCATAAAATCCACTTCGTCCTGGGAGAACCGGCTGGTACCATCGGCACGGAAAAGCTGTTCCCGAATGAGCAGCTCCAGGGTGGCCACCAGAAAATAGTCTGTATCATAGGAAAAACCGAACACTGCTGCCTCGTCAGGAGGCGGGAGCTTTCCGTAGAGGGTCACCTCAATGTTGGCCCGGCGGAGCTTCTCCTTGGCCAGCTGAAGCTCCACCTCCTGCTGGGCCAGAAGGGAAAAAAGAGAATCAACCTGATCCTTAATCTGATTTGCCAGACCGGTATAGTTCTCTTTCCTGGAATAATCGGATAACAAAGACGACATACTTACCCTCCTTCTCGTGGGTACGGGACCTTGGATTCCTTCCTTTTTAGCTTACAGACATCCTGGGAGAATGTCAAGAAAAAAGCCCGGAAAGATCAAACCCAGGGAATCCTCCGCTGAGGAGAGGGGAATTTTCCCAATGGATGGTCCCAGAGAAACCGGGCAGGCGAGAATTTGGGCCAATTCGGCTGCCCCATGGACCCCTATGGGACAATTCTTGCGCAGAAAGGAGTTTCCAAGGGGACATGTGTCCCTCGTGCAAAATTCCAAAACTATATGGGTCTTTATTGCAAAAATTGTCTCTTATCACTAAGGATGCAAGTCGATATAATCGTATTATATCGAAAGAAACGGGTGGCCCTTACCCTTGGTTACGCCGTTTCGTAAAAGGAGGAGCTGTAAATGATCCAATGGAAAACCTTCCAACCAGGGAAATATGACAGTTGGGAGCTGCCCTTTGTCCAGCAGCGGCAGAAAATGGCCGCCGGAGAGATGGGAGACATGCCCATGATGGGACCTCCGGGGATGGAGGATATGCCCTTCTTCGGGCCGCCGGAAGCAAAGCCCTACTCGGTGGAGGAGATCCGGGCATATAACCACAGATGGGATCCTTATAATCCCCTGTTCAACGATGTGGAATATGCAAAAAAGGCAGGCTACCAGGGACTCCCGGCCTTGCCGGGGTTTGTGGGTCGCGGCGGCGGCGCGATGTTGGGATTTCCCAAGGATATTGCCGACGCATTTTACTACACCAACGATGGCACGGACATTGAACTGGCCCGGCCCATCGTCTCCGGCGATCTGCTGAAGGACGCCGGGGAGACCAACGAGATGGTTGATCTGACCGAGCCTGGCAGCGATCTCCGAATGTGGTATCTGGGTGGCACCGGCAGTATGGAGGATGCAGCCGGAAACATTGTAGTAAAGGCCACTGGAAACACCCGCGACTGCTATAAAAAACGGGCCGATGGAGGTCCTCCGGTGGATTTCTCGGAAAACATGGGAGAGTGGTCAGCCTATTTTCCTCCTGCGCACTATACCACCGATGAGGACTGGGATCGAATCGTTTCCATCTGGGACAAGGAAACCATTCGGGGCGCAGACACGCTCTACTGGGAGGACGCGGAAATTGGCGTGTTTATGCCGGAGACCTGCTCCGGACCCATCACCTATATGGACATGATCGCCTGGTACGGCAACCAGAACACCCTGTCCCGAAAGTTCCTCCGGGACAAGGAAAAACGAAAGACCTGCTTCCGGGACGGCAACGGGAATTATCTCTTTGAAACAGCGCTCCACCTGGGGTCCCGGAACATTCCCGGCGGACGAATGGCGTTTTATAACGACACGGCGGGACATCATGTTCTCCGCACGGTTACCAACTACATCGGCGATCGGGGCTATGTGACCCGATACTGCTGGCGGTTCTATCCCTTCTTCAAAGAGCTTCGCAGCGGCTTTGTGCCCAAGGATTACGATCTGCTCACTCGGGTTGTACCGGGCTATGAAAACCGGCCCTTGAACCGCCACGGTGGGGAAGGGGACACAGTCATTGGCAAGGCTTATATTTACGGAAAGCGGGTAGACGAGCATGGGCGGCATGTGATCGATATATGCGCCTGGGGAGAAGATCTGGAAGGGAATATTCTACAGATTTGCCCCGTCACAGCCTGCCTGCCCACAAAATCGTAATACCACTTGTGTGGTGAAGGTGTTCATACCATATAGAAAGGGGACATGAGCATGAAAAAACGAAGATCTTGTATTGCGCTGCTTCTGGTATGGAGTATGCTACTGCTATTGACCGCCTGCGGCGGCACGGCTGTCAGCGACGCATCCTCTGCGCCGGCTGAGACCATCGCAGAGACGTCTGCGCCTTCCGAGGCACCGAAGCCGGAAGAAAATCAGGAGCCCGAAAGTACCGTGATGTCCATGGAAGAGACGGCGCCCGAGCCGGAACTGGAATACACCCTTCCCATCCACGATGACAGCATCTCCATTTCCTATTGGATTTCCTGGAATCCTGATCTCTCTGCGGTCTGCGCCCCCGGAGATGCCTCCGTCTACAAGGCGCTGGAGGAACGAACCGGCATCCATGTGGATTACCGGGAATCCTCCCCCTTTAACCAGGGACAGGATTTTGACCTGATGATTGCCTCCGGAGACTATGTGGACATTTTTCCCGCCAGCTCCAACCTATCTCCCGACCAGGCATTTGAACAGGATATTTGCATCGATCTGACGGGATATATGGACACTTATCTCCGGAACTATCATGCAATTTTGAAAAGCAACGATGAATATATGCACACTGCTGTCAACGACGAGGGACAGATCCTTTCAGTAAACAGCATGTATGACGAAAACGTTGCAGTCAACTCCGGCCTTGTGATCCGGAAGGATTGGCTGGACCAGTTAGGACTTGACATGCCGGAGACCTATGACGATTACCACAAGGTGCTCACTACCTTTAAGAACCAGCTGGGCGCCAATGCGGCCATGCATATGGGCTCCAGCGGCGTATTAACCGGAAACTACTTCTGCTCTGGCTTTGGAATCAACGGCTATGTGTCCATGATGGACGCTCCCTTCTATCAAGTGGATGGAGAAGTCAAATTTGGCCCCATCCAGCCGGAATTCAAGGACTATCTGACCATGATGAACCAGTGGTATTCCGAGGGCCTGATTTACAAGAACTTTTACAGCGTTGCCGACCCCATGACGGCGCCCTCCGACCAAATCACCACCGACAACATGGGGCTTTGGGTCTGTGAGTTGGCTAGAATGCACGAGTTTGACAGCATGTTTGATTCCTCTAGCACCTTTGAAATCTGGCCTGTTCAGGATGCGGTGCAGAACCGCGGAGACGTAAATAAGATCCGTGTTGCAACGGAAATGGCCACCAGCGGCGGCGAGGTGATTGCTTCCACCTGCGCCTACCCGGAAATTGCCGCCCTGTGGCTGGACTATCGCTACACAGACGAAGGCCGGCTCCTGCTGAACTACGGTGTGGAAGGGGAAGGCTTTGAATATGTGGACGGCGAGCCTCAGCTTACCGAATTGATCACCGGTGCAGAGAATATCAACTTCGGCCTTGCCATGTATGCCACGGTATTCCTGGGCTACAATGAGCCGGAGCGGATGTGGTCCACTTATTCCGATGCCCAGATGGCCTCTCTGGATATCTGGAAAATGGGTGACAACGAGTATGGCTATTCTGCCAACGCCATCATGAATACCCAGGAACAGGAAACCTTCAGCCGGGCCTATTCTGACATCAACACCTATCTCCTGGCCGAAATCGTCCGTTTTGTCATCGGGGACCGTTCCCTGGATGAGTTCGATGACTATGTGGCGGATGTAGAAGCCATGGGCATCGACGCCTGCATCGAATGCAAACAGGCCGCTCTGGACCGCTATCTGGATTGATTGAAATGCGCGCTATGCCTTAACGGTCTGGAGTTCTGGAAACTTCCCCTTGCGCAACAGCGGCTTATTCCATATAATAATATGTAGGAATCAAGGGGAAAAGAGGCGATGAAATGGAACTCAAGCAGCTGGAGTACTTCCTGAAAGTAGCGGAGCAGTTAAATTTCAGCCGGGCCGCTGAGAGCCTGTATATTTCACAGCCCGCTCTGAGTTATCAGATTGCGGAACTGGAACGGGAGGTGGGCGCAGAACTGTTTGTGCGAGATCGCCGGAAGGTCTCGCTGACGCCGGAGGGGGAGGCTCTGATGCTTCCTGCACAGGAGATGCTGGAGCAGGCGGCCCTGCTGCCTGATGTCATCCGGAAAAGTCAGAGTCGGAAAAATGGAATTCTGCGGATTGGTTTTGACAATACCGAGGATCACTACGAATGCATCGGCGTCACAGAAGCGCTGGCGCACTTTGGCCTTCAGAATCCCGGTGTGGAGCTGACTTTGATCCGCGCTCCCTTCACAGAATGCGCAGACCAGGTGATTTACGGTGACTTGGATGCAGCCTTCTTGATTTTGCGCCACCGAGAGCATTTGCCGCCGGATTTGACCTCTCGAAAGGTCTATGAGACGCGAGTGGTCATGGTGGTACGGGAGGACAGCGGCATCGAAACCTGCCAGGAGGCCGTAGACCGTTTGAACCTGCTGCTGGTAGACGAAAAGCCCCGGGGGAATTCCCGTGTGCTGAAAACGCTGGAAAATATGAAGCTGGAACCCAAAATTCACCGAGTGGACTCCTTGTGTGCCGGTTTTGTCTATGCTCAGATGGGAAAGGGCATCATGCTGCTCTCTGAGGTCTATTTTCGGCAGCACCGCTATCCCGGCCTGAAGGCCATTCCCATCCCGGATGAGGCCGCAGTGATCTCTCATGAGCTGGTATGGAACCGCGGAACCAGCAATCCCATGGTAGCGCGGCTTTTAGAGCAGCTCCCGACGGTGATGCATACATAGCTTCCTAAGGAACCTTAGCCCTTCGATTCTTGGGAAACGTCCATTTTAAGAGAAACCACACAGCCACCGGCTTCGCCGGTGGCTGTGTGGCTTCTTTAGATGGGGGAATCTCTGATCAATCCGTTCAAATGGTCATTGCAGCGTCAAAGGCAGCTCTGGTCACCGTTTTGACATTGCCGACCTTCACGCAGTCACCCAGCTTTCGGAAGTTTTCAGCACAGGAGCGGAAGGTTTCCGCCTGCTGAGCCAGTGGGCGCATGCCGACTGCAAGGATCACCGTGTCAGCGGGAATCTTGTGCGCCTGTCCGCTGCTGTCCTCATAGGTGACACCGTCTAGTTCAATCTGGGTGACCTTGGCGCACAAAATCGCTGTGCAGTGGTCGTGAACCTGTCCCTCCAGCTCCTCCTGATAGGTTCTCATGGCATCCGGGGCCAGCTTGGGCTGCATTTCCAAAATCGTGACCTGTTTCCCGTTCATGCCGTAATGCACACCGGTTTCACAGCCCACCTGGCCGCCGCCGATGATAACAAGACGATCTCCAATACGCTCAGGTGCGAAGAAGCTGTCGCCTGCCCAGATTACATTGGCACCCTCCACACCGGGAATTCTGGGAATCAGCGGAACGGCACCAATGGCACAGATGACGCTGTCAAAGTGCCGCGCCTGAATATTCTCCGGCGTTGCCTCATAGCTCAGATGTACTGTGATATTGGGGTCCTGCTCCACATGAGAGATCAGATAGTTTTTATAGGCCTTCAGGTCATACTTAAAAGACATAAAGTCGGCGTCATTGAGTTGTCCGCCCAGCATTCTCTGCTTTTCAAAGAGAGTGACCCTGTGGCCGCGCTGGGAGGCCAAAAGCGCGGTCTTCATGCCGCCGGGGCCGCCGCCGATAATGGCTACGTTCTTTTTTGTGTACTCCTTCGGAATCAGCATATCCAGCTGCGTTTCCCGTCCGGCAATGGGATTGACGGCGCAGGAGTAATAGTGGGTCTTTTTGAAGTCGTCCAGGCAGTGGAAGCACTTAATGCAGGGAACGATATCCTGGGGCCGTCCCGCCCGGATTTTCTCCACTGTGTAGGGGTCTGCAATGGTGCCGCGGGCCATTGCTACAATGTCCGCCTCCCCATTGGCAAGAACGCGTTCGATGGCCTCTGGTTGCTGGAATGCACCGACTGTGAGCACAGGAATGTGAATGTCCGGGCATGCCTTAACCGCCTTGGCCAGATATGCATTGGCAGCCTCGGGGAGGAATCCCGTGGGATGGGTAATGGCACGAAGTCGGGGTTCCCGGACAACGCCTGCGGAAATATGGGCAATGTCAATGCGGTCCTGAATGAGTTTCAGAAACTCGATGCAGTCATCAATCTCGAAGCCACCGGGGACACATTCCGAGCCGGAAATACGATACTCGATCAGAAGATCGTGGCCCACACGCTGGCGGATCCGATCCAGCACCATCAGGGGGAACCGGGCACGGTTTTCCATGGAGCCGCCGTATTCATCTGTGCGGTGGTTGGAGCGTGGCGAAACAAATTCCTGCAGCAGCGTACCGTGCCCGCCGTGAATCAGCAGCGTGTCAAATCCGCAGAATCGGACGCATTCGGCCAGAGCCGCATAGCGATCCGCCAGCTTGTCCATTTCCTCATAGGGCATTTGATGAAAATGCAGGCCATCATTTCGTACAAAGTCGGAACATCCATAGATGATTTCCTTTTTGGCTTCCTCGGTGTATTCCCCCTCAGAGCCAAAGTGGATCAGCTCGTAGGATGCCTTTGCGTCATAAAAATGAATGGCATTGGTAAAGTGGATGAAGTTCCGCCAGCCGGTAGGATCTTCAATGTCAAAGTTGGAATGAATTGGATTTCGACCGGGTTGATTGACCTGTTGGCCGCCGCACTCGATCTGTGCAGCCCCACCCTTTGCCTTTTCCAGATAATTGGCGATCATGGCCGGTTCCGGGTATGTGGGAGCATTGTTCTGGATCATATGCCCCATGGATGGGGCCGTGAAGATCCTGTTTTTGAATGTCACACCGCCAATGGTGATTGGCTCAAAAATATGAGGGTAGTAGGAATTCATAAGTGGTTTTCTCCTTCACAGGTGTCTTTGTGTGGAGCCGCCTGCAGAAGTTTTCCGCATTCAGTATAGGTGGTTTTCCGCAAAATAGGAAATACATCGTTTCAATTGCATTGATCGTAAAATCTTATGATGTCAAAATAAATCGAAAAAAACCGCAGATTTTAGACGTCACGCGGAAAAAGTCCTTGGAAATACAGCATTTTTCTGCTTTGTGCAATTTGCAGGGAGAACGCTGTAATAAAATCCTTCGATCAACTTCATCGAAAAACCATATTTCCCTTTTGTGCGGCCACCGGGTAAGATCAAATGTGTGTGGAGCCTCCCGCGAAGGAAACGACAGACAGGAGGAGAAATCATGACCAAGGCAAGTAAAAAAAGTCTGATCAGCTGGATCGTGACCCTGGGACTTCCCATATTGATCCTGCTGATCCCCACCAGCGAAGCCTTCACCGGAGATATCCGGATGTTCTTTGCCATTACGCTGATGGGCATTGCAATGTTCTGTTTTGATGAAATGGAAAATGCGGTAGCCGGTATTTTGATGATGACCCTTTATATCGTCACCGGCATTGCACCCATGGACCGCGTCTTTTCCGCATGGACAAATTCCATCCCATGGTACATTCTCGCAACGCTGCTTTTGGTGGCCATTCTGGAAGATACCACAATTCTTAAGCGAATTGCGTATCACTGCATTATTCTGACCGGCGGTACCTATACCGGTATTGTATTCGGTATCACCATTACGTCGATTTTGGCAATCATTATTATCCCCGGCACCTGGACCAGCCTGGCCGTGGCAGCCATTACGCTTTCCATCATCAAATCTCTGGAGCTGCCCGTGGGCAAAGCCTCCGGCGGCATTTTGATGGCAGCCTGCTTTGGCTTCCACACAGCATCCAGCTTCGTCTATTCGCCCTCCGGCATTCAGATGTTCCTGGATATGTCTAAGAGCGTCGAAGGCGTGGCCGCAGACGCACTGAACACCAACTTCATTGACTATTTCCTGCAGGATCTTCCCCTGCTGCTGATGCCCTTCCTGATGGCGTTCATTATCACAAAGCTCATGAAGCCTGAGCAACCCATCAACGGCAAGGCCTATTTCCAGCAACAGCTGAAGGGCTTAGGCAAAATGGATCGGAATGACAAAAAGGTTCTGGTGATTCTGACTGTCCTGCTGGTTTACCTGCTGCTGAATCGCTGGATCGGAAAGTATGGCTTTGACATGCTCTACGGCTTCCTGTTGGCTCCCGTCATCTGCTATCTGCCCGGCATCAAGGTCGGCAAGCCGGAGCATTTCCGTAAAATCAATTTCAATGTCATTTTCTTCATTGTTGCCTGCCTGTCCATTGGCGTGGTGGCCAACGTTACCGGTGCGGGACAATATATCGTAAACAAGGCATTGCCGCTGATGAGCGGAACCAGCACCTACGGGTTCCTGGCTATTGTATTTATCTTCGGCATCATTGTGAATTTCCTGCTGACACCGATGGCCGCTATGTCCTCGATCGCGCCGCTGCTCTCCGGCATTGCGCTGGGGCTTGGCGTTACGCCTCTGGCAACCACTTATGCATTCTATCTTGGTCTGGATCAGCTGATCCTGCCCTACGAGATCGGCACTTACCTGATTTTCTACAGCATGGGCTATGTGACGCTGAAGGACTTTGCAAAATGCAGTGCGGCAAAGATGCTGGTTTCGGTAATCTTTACGCTGGCAATCGTAATTCCCTGGTGGTTGTTTGTGGTGAAGATCGTCTGATACGATCCTCTTCCGTAGGCTCACAGCGATAAATGCCACGTCCCTTTCTCAATCAGGATCGGTGTAAACACAATATGGTGCGGCGCCTGCACCCAGTTCGGTGCAGGCGCCGTTTCTTAAAGTATCAATAACAAGGATGTGTATGTATGAAACAGGAAAACAAGCTTCTGCCCGGCAGTCTGTTTTGCCTTTTGATCGGCGCAGCAGCCTGGGTCATGGCCAATTATATTCCAACGGTCGGGAAGCTGATCGGCGGCCCCGTGTTTGCAATTTTATTGGGAATGATCCTGGCATTTTGGAAACGGCCATCCGCCATGGATGCAGGAATTACATTTTGCAGCAAAAAGATTTTGCAGTATTCCATCATATTTATTGGCTTTGGCATGAATATCCGAACGGTGCTGGCCACCGGGGGGCAGTCTCTGGCCGTGATGCTCTGTACCATCGCCGCATCCCTTTTGACCGCCTTCCTGATGGGGCGGGTATTGAAGGTCCCAGGCAATACTGCAACACTGATTGGTGTGGGCACCTCCATCTGCGGCGGCAGCGCCATCGCAGCCACCGCCCCTGTCATTGAAGCAGACGACCGTGAGGTCGCTTATTCGATCTCTACCATTTTTCTGTTCAACATTCTGGCAGTGTTTATCTTCCCGGCTCTGGGACGCGTATTCCATATGACGGATACGGGCTTTGGCATTTGGGCCGGGACCGCTATCAACGACACCTCATCCGTGGTGGCTGCCGGTTTTACCTTCAGTGATGCAGCAGGCGAACTAGCCACCATCGTAAAGCTCACTCGGACCCTGATGATCATCCCCATCACGCTGGCTTTGACCGTATACCGCACCTGGAAGCGGAAACAGCAGGGGACTGCGGCAGCTTCCAACTACTCCATTGTGAAGATCTTCCCCTGGTTTGTTCTGGGATTCCTGCTGACTGCGATCCTGAATTCCACAGGTTGGATCCCGTCAGCTGCCTCCAGCTGGCTCAATGAGCTGGGCAAGTTTGGCATTATGGTCGCCATGGCGGGCATCGGATTAAACACAAATCTGAAAAGTCTGGTTAAAAACGGGGTGCGCCCCATTGCGCTGGGACTTTGCTGCTGGTTCGTCGTGGCAGTGGTGTCTCTGGTGGTACAGCATCTGCTGCATCTGGTTTAGTCGTAAGTAACCTCCGCGACAGGTTCGGCCATACCCGGTCTCCATAATGCCGGGGTCTCCTGACGCCTGATTTGTCTCCGCCTGCTGCGATGGGGACATAAATGTCCTGGGAAATCGGCGGAAATCATAAAATTGCACCTGTTATTTTGGGACAGATGCGTGCAAATTCCATGGATTGCACAATCCAAATCTCGGAGGTTCGGCTATTTCACGTGCTGTTTTTTCATGTTCCATTCCGTATAATCCCCTTATACAACACAAAAAAGGAGGAACAAATCATGAAATACAGCTTTCCCGCAGAGGAGAATGCCGCCACCTTTACAAGCCACCGAAATACCGATGTCCGGGAGATTTTAAAGCGAATCGCAGGGGCACACCGCTGAGGCGCCCTTTTTAAGATGGATGCAAAAAGATTCCTCCGGAAGGAGGCCGGTACAGGCTCCGGCTCCCTCGGGAGGAATTTCTACATTATTGCCCCGTCGGAGAAAGGCGCCTGGCATGAGCCCTGTCCGGAAACCTGCAAAAACCCCTGATTTTTTGAGCAAATGCCCCGGGGGATCCGGTAAAATGCAAGCATCCACCGGGGCTGCTTCAATTTCGGCGTATTCACGATAAAATCATAGAAAATAGATAGGAATGCAGGGAGAATGACGAAATAAACTAGCGTCCATGTAAGCTAGCGGCTTTTGAAAAATAATGCGAAACAGTATGCTATGTTTATATTTGTTAACCAAAGGGATAACATTGGGTTGAAAATCTCCCCATTGCTTTTTGCTCTCAAGTACGGCATACATCAAAATGCAGCACAGCCATATGTACCTGACTGCCATTATTGACTGGTA
>ERZ1034844.367-NODE-367-length-24705-cov-16.220162_pt1 | contig 24705 bp, 20 predicted proteins | sample MGYA00520594_ERZ1034844 | MGnify/ENA primary metagenome ERZ1034844 (study PRJEB33766, sample SAMN09781733) | gut metagenome | biome: gut microbiome | host: Homo sapiens | place: Madagascar | study: EMG produced TPA metagenomics assembly of the PRJNA485056 data... | reverse complement strand
GATGGCAGCACCGGCTACTACCTCTACGATGCCAGAGGAAGTGTCTCCGGCATCACCAATGAAGAGGGACAGGTCTACCAGTCCTACCGCTACAGCGTCACCGGTGAGATCACTTTCGGGGCTCCGCAGTATGAAAACGAATATACCTACAATGGGGAGTCCTACAACCCGAATATCGAGAGCCAGTATCTGAGGGCAAGGTACTACTGTGTGGTAACAGCGACCTTCCTCACCGAAGACAGCTACCTGGGCAGCCTGACGGAGCCGCTGACGCTCAACCGGTATAATTACTGCGTGAGCAGCTATCTGAATTATACGGATCCGAGTGGAAATGAGGTTGAGGTGCTTGAAAGCCTGAAAGCTGGATAATTGATCCAGATACACAGGCACAAAAGACCATTGAAAACTATGAAAACCAGCGCCTTAGCATAGAAGATGCCATAGAAAGCGGACTGTTAAACAACAGGGCGGGTCAGATATTCCTAGACTATGGGGATGTCATTATGGGGCCGCCGGTAACGCTGCCTTCGTCTTTGGTAGGTATAAGAGAAGCAATCAAGGGAAACTCTGACAGCGAAGAAATGCAGAGAACCGCCACCGCAGGATTCTATGCAGGCTTTGTGGGACAGGGGCTGGAATATGTCCAGATCATAAGCAAGGCAGACTACCAGTTGAGCCTGCTGATCGTAACGCAAAAGGGACTCAACGCAGCTGCCAATCCCCTTACATATGTGGAGTATTTCAGGAACTTCTCACCACAGGAGAAACTGGAAGCGGCAAAGAGAACCGCAAAGGGTGCATGGAACGGGGAATATGATTCTGCACTTGGCAGGAAAACCGGAGCTGCAATACTGGATTACCTTCTGGTGGCGATAGGCGGTGCCCTGATGAAGGGAGAGAGTGCTGCCTGTGAGGTGGCGGAGAGCGGTAGTACTTGCCAAGTAGTTTTACGGTATGTCCGCAATTCTCAATTGTTTTCTCAACATAAGATAGTTGCATTGCACTTTGGAAAGAGAACATGGATGAAGCAATGTGTATTCCGATTAATGAATTGTCGGTTGAAGACGTTTATTATATGATTGCGGGTAACGGAGGAATTGTAGATTTGATTATCGAAGGAAAAACAATAAATGAAATTGTGGAAGGAGTAAACGACATGGGGGAAGAAAGAAGAAATAAAGATCGTCCATTTAACAAATATGTTCAAAATGCTAACGGAGCAACAAATGTCCAGCAGAGTATGGTTGTTGATAGTAGTGGAACAACTATTTCGGGTAATTTTTTTGCAGAGAACACTGATGCATTTATGAAAGAAATAGCAGAGGCAATTAGATTGGTCGCATCAAGCGAGCTAGATGAAGTACAGAAAAAAGAAGTGCAGAGCATTTTAGAAGAAGCAAAGGAAAGTGTTCAAGAAAAATCTAAAGAGAAGGCTTCATCGAGCAAAAAGAGATTTTCAACATTCCTTACCTTTGCAGGAAATACGGCTCAAAAATTGATTTCTGCTTTAGCAGGACTGGCAACAATCGCAAGGTTTTTTGGAATCTAATTAATAATCCGGTTTGCAACACATTAGGCGAGATTCTGTGGGGCTATTTTTACTCTTAAAAATAATGAAAACAGTGCTTTCAATGAATTTATTATTATCAAGAAGCTGTTTGGTCGGATAGGTGTCTGCAAAAGTTTTGGTATAAAATAACGTGAAGATGGATATTAAGAAGGCAAAATATGCCCAAAACCAATGGTAGTAAAACATTGCGATTCTTACTACGATTTTTACTACGTTTCATGCCTTCAACTTGCCCCAATTTGCCGTGTTTTGCTTATCCTGTGACAAATTTAACAATTTCAGAGCAAAATTTATAGTCGGCAAACTGCGGCAAATCAAGGCAGGATACGGTATTCAGTAGGATTTTTGTTTATGATAAAAGTATTATTTGTTTGCCACGGCAGGACATGCAAGTATCCGAACAGTATTATATAGATATTATGGCTGAGTTGATAAAAATTTAATAATCGTTTTATTGACAATAATGTAAATATGATAGAAAATAAAAAGGATGGGTCGCAGACCCGGATTGGAGGAAGTAACAATGACGAAAATAGATGTAGTATCCGGATTTTTGGGTGCAGGTAAGACTACCCTGATCAAGAAACTGTTAAAGGAAGCACTGGACGGCAGCAAGACGGTTCTGATCGAGAATGAATTTGGTGAGATCGGTATCGACGGCGGATTTTTAAAAGAAGCCGGTATCGAAATCAAGGAGATGAACTCCGGCTGTATCTGCTGTTCTCTGGTAGGTGATTTCGGTACTTCCTTAAAGGAAGTAATCAGCACCTATGCTCCCGAGCGTATCCTGATCGAGCCCTCAGGTGTCGGCAAGCTGTCCGATGTGTTAAAGGCTGTGGAAAATGTAGCAGGCGACCTGGATGTGGAGATCAACAGCGCAGTTGCAGTAGTGGATGCATCCAAGTGCAAGATGTATATGAAGAACTTCGGTGAGTTCTTCAGCAATCAGATCGAGTATGCGGGAACCATTATCTTAAGCAGAACCGATAAGGTAGACCAGGCAAAACTGAATGCCTGCGTAGAGATGATCCGTGAGCACAACGACAAAGCTACCATCATCACGACACCGCTTGCACAGCTGGATGGTAAAGAAGTACTCAAGACCATTGAAGGTGCTGACAAGCTGGAAGATATGATGAAGGAAATGCTGGAGCATATTCATGACAATCATGACGAGGATGAGTGCTGTGATCACGATCACGAGCATCATCACCATCACGACCATGACGATGATGATCATGAGTGCTGCTGCGGACATCATCATGATGACGATGATGAGGACGAGCATGAACATCACCATCATCACGACGATGATGAGGACGAGCATGAACATCACCATCATCACGGTCATGATGAGGACGAGCATGAGCACCATCATCATGAGCATGATGAGAACTGCACCTGCGGCTGTCATGATCACGAGCATCATCATCACCATCATGCAGACGAAGTGTTCACCAGCTGGGGCATTGAGACTCCCAATACCTACAGTGCAGAGGACATTGAGAAGATCCTTACCGCTCTGGACAGCGGAGAGTACGGTGCTATCCTGCGTGCTAAGGGCATGGTACCTGCTCCGGACGGCAGCTGGGTATATTATGATTATGTTCCCGAAGAGCATGACATCAGAAGCGGCAAGCCGGAAGTCACCGGTAAGATCTGTGTCATCGGTTCCAAGCTGGACGAGGACAAGCTGGCAGAACTGTTCCGCAAGTAAGGGAAACAAAGGAAGAAAGGTATCGATATGGCAATTAAGAAACCTGTATATCTCATAAACGGCTTTTTGGAGAGCGGTAAGACGGAATTTATCACGTTTACGCTGGGACAACCGTATTTTCAGACCAAGGGTAAGACCCTGCTCATTCTATGTGAAGAGGGTGAGAATGAATACGATCCCGCATTGTTGAAAAAGAGCCGTACCGAAGTCGCATTGATTGAAGAGGAAGAAGATTTCAATCCCGATCATCTGATTGAACTGGAGAAAAAATACAAGCCGGAGCGTATTATCATTGAATACAACGGCATGTGGAATTGCAAGAACATGAAGCTCCCCTGGTACTGGAGCGTGGAGCAGCAGATCACGACCATCGACGGTTCCACCTTCCCCATGTATTACACCAATATGAAGTCTCTTCTGGCTGAGATGATCCGCAAGTCTGAGATGATCATTTTCAACCGTTGCGATGGTATCAAGGATCTGAATGTATACAAGCGTAATATCAAGGCGGTCAATCCTTCCGCTGATGTGATCTTCGAGGATGCAAACGGCGAGATCGACGAGATCTTCGAGGAGGATCTGCCTTACGATCTGAATCAGGATCCCATCGTGCTGGACAACCAGGGCTACGGCATCTGGTATCTGGACTCCATGGATCATTTGGAGCGGTATGAGGGGAAAAATATCCAGTTTCTGGCCATGGTACTGAAGCCTGAGGAATATCCCGACGGCTATTTCGTACCGGGACGTATGGCGATGACCTGTTGCGCGGAGGATATGGCATTTTTAGGATATGCCTGCGAGTTCGCGGGAACAAAGGCGCTGAAGCAGAAAGAGTGGGTCAAGGTGACAGCGAAGGTTGCCAAAGAATATTTTGCAGACTATAAGGGAGAGGGCCCGGTACTTCATGCAATCAGCGTGGAGAAGGCAAAGGCTCCCAAAGATCCCGTGATCAGTTTTAACTAGAAAGGATCGGCTCTATGAAAAAGAATCCCACAAAGAGCGGCCTGCGGGAGACGACAGCAGGAAAAGTAATCTTTCTTTTCCTGCTGTTTTTGTATACCGGGGTCATGTTGTATCTGTTTTGGATGGAATGTTATCAGGTGCCGGATTTTCAGTCGGATATGCCGGATTATGTAAATAAAGTAGCCGGTATTTCCGGCAATTACGAATTCCCGTATCCGATTTTGTTCTGGACGGCCAGACTTTCCGCCTGGCTGATCGGGGCACCGGCGGCCATGGCGATCACGACAGCATTGTTCAATCTGGCTGCGGTGGTCATTACGAAATATTATATGAACCGTGAGATCCGGAAGCGGAATCATTATGAAGAACTGACGCATGGCAGACAGGTCATGACGGATATTGCTGTGACATTCCTTGTGTTTGCCCTGTTTTTGCTGTCAAATCTGTATTCCCCGAAAAATACGGCGTTTTTCGGATTTGATTATGCGTATCGCTGCATGGGCATCTATACGCCGAATCCATTCTGGAATGCGACTTATCTGGCAACCAGACCGTTTGCTGTAATCTGCTTTTTTGAAACGGTAAAGGTATTGTCGAAGTACCAAAGCTACCCAAAAGTCTTCCCCTGGAATAAAGGTTTTCCGTGGAAGAGTTGTGCGCTGTTCGCAGGAAGCCTGTTGCTTACGACTATGACAAAACCCAGTTACACCATGGTGGTGGTTCCACTGATTGCAGTGATTCTGTTAGTACAGCTGATTGTAAGCCACGGAAAAAGTTTCCGCAATGCGTTCAGTCTCTGCCTGACCATGCTCCCCACGGGGATTGCCCTGTTGTATCAGTTTTCCGGAATCTTTACCGGGACGAATGTCATGGGAGAGGAGACAGGAATTGCCATTGGTTTTGCCAAAGTATGGAGCAATTATTCCAAGAGTATCCCTTTGAGCATTCTCATGGGAATGGCATTGCCGATCGGTGTGCTGGCATTGAATCTGGTATTTGATTTTAAGACGATCCGGCAGAACAAATATTACCTATTTGCCTGGTTGAATTATTTGTGCGGTACGGCAATGTTTTTAACCTTTTACGAAAAAGGTTTCCGCATGATGCATGCCAACTTTTCCTGGGGATACATGCACGGTATGTTTTTCGTATTCCTGATGACACTGATCGTGATGGCGCAGAATATCAGGGAATGGTGCAGAGGCTGGAAAGTGATTTTCGTAATCGGTGAAATCGCGGTATTCCTGTACCATCTGGTGTGTGGCGTGAATTTCCTCATGTATGCCGTGCTGGGAAATGATCTGGCCGGATTCTAGTAGCATGTCAGGTTTCTGCCGGTATTTTGCAAGTTGCATTGCCCACATGTTCCTGTTCCCGGACAGGAGAAACGGATATGATTCTGTATAGGATAAAAAGGAACAATTTAAGTTAAGATACATAAAATAAATTCAGAAAGGAGAGTGGTTCATGAGTTCTGTGAATTTCAGTATTGCAGCCGGACTTCTGATTCCGTTTCTGGGAACGAGCGCAGGGGCAGCCTGCGTCTTTTTCCTGAAAAAGCAGATCGGCGGCAATATTCAGAGAATATTTACCGGATTCGCTGCCGGTGTTATGGTGGCGGCTTCGGTGTGGTCTTTACTGATCCCGGCCATGAATATGTGCGAAGAGATGGGAAAACTTGCATTTCTTCCGGCAGTGACAGGGTTTCTGATCGGTATTGTTTTTTTGTTGTTCATTGATAGCCTGGTGCCGCATCTGCATGTGGGCAGTGACGCGCCGGAGGGGCATAAGAGCAGTCTGAACCGTACCGCAATGCTGATGCTTGCGGTCACGATTCATAATTTTCCGGAAGGAGCTGCCTGCGGCGCAATTTTCGCAGGCGTTTTAAGTGGGGAAGGAACGGTGACTATGGCAGGTGCACTGACGCTGGCTATCGGTATCGCCATCCAGAATTTTCCGGAGGGTGCGATTATTTCCCTGCCGCTTCGCAGTGAAGGCAATAAGAGAAGCAAATCCTTTGCGTTAGGTGTGTTGTCGGGAGCAGTGGAACCGGTAGGAGCGATCCTGGCGATCGCACTGGCAAGCGTTGTGACACCAATCTTACCGTATATGCTGGCATTTGCAGCAGGTGCCATGATCTATGTGGTCGTGGAGGAACTGATTCCGGAAGCCAGTGAAGGAGAGCATTCCAATCTGGGAACGATTGCGTTTGCGGTCGGGTTCGCTCTGATGATGATGCTGGATGTGGCACTGGGGTGATATATGATAATATTTCGGTAAATACGAGATAACAATGGGCGCTGCAGTAATGACGGCAATGGATAGACAAAAGACGTAAGATAAAGGTTGCAAGAGGATGTCTTTAGAAAACGAAAAAGAAATACAACAATTAAAAAACAGGATTCGTGATCTGGCAGAGAAATCCTACAGTCAGAACCAGTATACCTTTACCGGATTTTTAGGGCTGGCGGAGCAGGATGCGTTGTGGCAGGTGGAACGCGAAGTAAGCTACGCCGGGATCACCTTATACGGCGGCAGAGAGCAGGCGGAACGGAAGATGCTGCGTTTCGGCAGTGGGACGGAGTTGGGATACGAACAGCCTTTTCCGATCAGCTGCATCCGGATCCGGCCGCTTTCTGCCAAGTTTGCAGACAAACTGTCCCACAGAGATTACCTGGGAGCGCTGATGAATCTGGGCATCGAGCGCAGCACGATCGGTGATATCCTGCCGGGTGGGGGAGAAGCCTTTCTGTTCTGCCAGGACACGATCGCTGCGTTTATCTGTGAAAATCTGGGGCAAATCAAACACACCCATGTGAAATGTGACGTGGTGGATGCTGCGAATGAAGTGCCGGAGGAAGAGCCGGTGAAACAGGTGATCCAGGTGGCCAGCCCCCGTGTTGACGCTGTCATATCCAAGGTATATAATAAATCCAGAAGTGATTGCCTGGAGCTGTTCCGGGCAGGAAAAGTGTACGTGAACGGCAGGCTATGTGAGAACAATTCCAAATCTCTGGAACAGGGTGATGTGGTGAACGCGAGAGGTTACGGGAAATTCCGGATCAGCGGAGAACCCCATGCCACGAGAAAGGGCAAGCTTGCCATAGAGACGGAAGTGTATCCGTAGGATAACGAGATTTGTGTCTACGCACACTTGACACAAACTCGTTATGCGCAAAGGACGTGCGCAGAAGTGAGGATTAAAATGAAGAATTGAGGGAGGCACATAGTGTATCATTATACTGCGATTCAATGGTTATTTTTCTTTTATTTTTATTGCTTTTTCGGATGGTGTTTCGAATCCACCTATGTATCCCTGAAAAGTAAAAAACTGGTGAATCGTGGATTCTGCCGCGGACCGTTTTTGCCGTTATACGGAAGTGGCGCCATCATGATGCTGGTGGTGTCCATGCCGTTTCAGGACGATCTGATCCTGGTCTATATTGCCGGATGTATTGGAGCAACGATCCTGGAATATGTCACCGGCGTGACGATGGAAGCGCTGTTCAAGGTAAGATACTGGGATTATTCCAAGAACAGATTTAATTTCCAGGGGCATATCTGCCTGGGATCCTCGCTGGCGTGGGGCTTTCTGACGATCCTGATGACAGAGTTCATACATAAGCCGATAGAGCATCTGGTGCTGTCAATTCCGGACAATATCCTGACTCTGGTCACCCTGGTGTTAACTGCATTGATCGGTGCAGATTTTGCATTGTCCTTCAAGGCAGCCCTGGATCTGCGGGACGTACTGGAGAAGATGGAGAAAGCAAAAGAAGATATGCTCCGTATCCAAAAGCGTCTGGACGTTATCATTGCTGTGACCAGTGAAGATCTGGAGAACCGTAAGGAAGGCTTCAGCGAAAGCCTTGCACAGAAGAAGGAAGGATTTACCGAAGGACTTACCACGAAGATAGATGATCTGAAGTCCAGTATCGAGGGCAAACTGGAGAGTATCCGCACTTCCGCTCAGAAGTCGCCCAGTGCGTATCTGGAAAGCGTGAAGAACGAAGTGATGGAACTGAAACAGAAATACACCAGAAGCGTGGCAGACAGAGAAAACGTCAGCAGCCTGCGCGATTTCTTCCAGCGGAATATGATCCGCTCCAACCCGACCATGAGTTCCGAGAAGTTCAAGGAGGCTCTGGAGGAACTGAAGGAGCATTCTGATAAGAAAAATAAATAATACGGAAGAAATATAAAAGATGATAAAAGTCGATATCGGTTGGTCCGGTATCGGCTTTTACTTGCACAAAAAAGAAGCCTATCATGTGCCTGGTGCCCCTGATGCATCAAGTCCTTTGACTAACGTCCGAAACGTGCATGAAAATAGCTTCTTTATTAGTAACATATCTATTTTCATGGAAAATGTCAATATACTGTAATTCCAAGCAGATGGAACAAGCTTTACAGAGCATTCTTAATAAAGTCTTAAAGGTTTTTCCTGTTTTTTATTAATCGGTATTCTGATACAATAAAATCATTCCAAAACGTCTGCACGATTACTTGCAAGGATAGCAGAGGCTTAAGGAGAACAAAGCGTAAGAAAATAGAACTTGCGCAGGATGTGCCGCGCGGCAGCGCAGGCACGGAAATGAGGGAGAGTATGTACAATATATTGATCTGTGATGATGAGAAGGATATCGTAAATGCGTTAAAGATATACTTAAATGACACCAATTATCATTTTCTGGAGGCATTCGACGGGGAGGAAGCCGTGCATGCGGTGGAGACACAGGAAGTACATCTGGTACTCATGGACATCATGATGCCGAAGATGGACGGCATCCAGGCGATGCTTAAGATCCGGGAGAAGAGCAATGTACCGGTAATCCTGCTTACGGCCAAAGGCGAGGATTCCGATAAGGTACTGGGTCTTACGGTAGGAGCAGATGATTATATCACGAAGCCTTTTAACCCCATCGAAGTATCCGCCAGAGTGAAATCACAGCTGCGCCGCTATATGCAGTTAGGCGGTGGCAGTGTCCGCCCGGATGTGGTCAAGGTCGGTGGTATCGAGCTGGATGACAAGGAGAAACGTGTGACACTGGATGGTGATGCGGTGGCACTGACTCCTACGGAGTATGATATTTTGAAATTGTTATTGCAGAATCCGGGTCAGGTATTTTCTCCGAAGGAAATCTATACCAGGATCTGGAACGATCTGCCTCTCGGCAGTGAGAACACCGTCGCGGTACATATCAGACATTTGCGGGAAAAATTAGAGATCAACCCTGCAGAGCCCAGATACCTGAAGGTCGTCTGGGGGCAGGGGTACAAGTGCGAGAAGCAGGGGCAGTAATGTCTTGTTACAAGAGGAAAGGAGACCGGCATGGATAACAGAGAAGAAAAAAATGTGAACGAAGTGCATAGTATCGCGAACGAAACTGTGATAACCATAAAGGATGATCGGGAAAAAGCGGAAAGTACGGAAGAAATGGGACAGAGTGAATCCAAGGAAACAGAGAGCAAAAAGGAACGGAAGAAGAGAGAAAAGGCTGAGAAAAAATCGGTAAAACAGGGAGACAGCCTTATCGGCAGTACTCTGGCAAAAGTGCTTGCATTTTTTTTAATGATCACGTTTGCCATCGTAGGAGTGACAGGACTCTACGGTACGCTCATGCTGGCAGATTGTGGAGCCTATTCCGTCGGCAAAACAGTCTTCGTTCACGATATGCTGTATTATCGGAAAGTCAGTGAAGATCTGTACAAGGTGAAAAACTGGTACGAGGATGACAGCAAACAGACTATGGAAGCCTATTGCAGACAGCGGAATATCTGGGTGAAGGTCGAAGCGTATGATGCGGATACGGAGGAGTTCATGGACAAATGGACGAATGCGGATTATCAGGATCTGACCAATCATCTGACCTACACGCTGGAGTCTCAGAGACCGGGGACTCACATACAACGCGGCAGCACATCCTCCGAAAGTATAAGCGATACCTATTCCGATGATATGACAGAGACAGCAGACAGTGGGGAATTGTCCATTGCCACAGAGCAGTCGGAGACCAGTCAGCAAGAGTTAGAAGCATTGACCACGGGAAATCTGGAGCGTTATCTGAATCTTGGAGAGATGATGAATGTTAATGGGGAGACCTATGTTCCTATTGACAGAGCGGAAAAATATGCGAAATGGATGATCAAAGATGCCCTGACAGATACCGGTTGGCTGGAGGAAGAAAATCAGGAGAAGACCCTGGCAGAACGTAATCTCCGTATCGTAGTGACGATTACCGTGAATCCGGCACTGTCCAAAGAAGACGATTATGCCCTGATTTATCGTCATGCAGAGTCATTTTATGACTATCGCAATGTGATCCCTGTGGTCTGCGGTGTGGCATGCGTGCTGGCACTGTTGTGCTTTATCTTCCTGTTGTGCAGTGCCGGTCATAAGAACGGCAGGGAAGGTATCGTTCCCAGTGTGATGAATGAGATTCAGCTGGATCTGTACACAGTGATCGTTCTGATCGGAGCCTTTATCGGATTGTACATCGGTGTGGGGTGGATCGGAATAAATCTGACGAATGTGTTGGAACTGATCATGCTGCTGGTCATTTTCTCTCTGGAAGTGGTGTGGTGCACCATCTACTGCATGGAAGTGGCGACGAGACTGAAGCTGGGGAACTGGTGGCAGAATACACTCGTTTATAAAGTACTGCGGTTCTTCACAAGGATCTGTAAAGGACTGTTCCGCGGCCTGAAAACATTGCTCCGTGGAACGCCTATGGTATGGAAAACGGTATTACTCTGCCTGGTCGTATGTCTGGTGGAATTTTTGGGGCTGATCGCTTTTTACCGCTATTCGGGTATACTGCTCTTTTTCTGGGGACTGGAGAAGGTGATCCTGTGCGTGGCGGTGACATTTGCGGCGATCCTGTGTAAGAATCTGCAGGAAGGCAGTGAGGCGCTGGCAGAGGGAGATCTGAACTACCATCTGGATACTTCACACATGATCCTAGATTTCAAGGAACACGGGGAGAATCTGAACCGTATCGGCGAGGGCATCTCTGCCGCTGTGGAGCAGAGAATGAAGAGTGAACATCTGAAGACAGAGCTGATCACGAATGTCTCCCATGACATCAAGACACCGTTAACTTCGATTATCAATTATGCGGATCTGATCGGAAAAGAAGTGGCACCGGACGAAGTAGAAATGGATGATGCGAAAGAACAACGCATTTCAGAGTATGCGGAAGTATTACTGCGACAGTCGAAAAAGCTGAAGAAGCTGTTGGATGATCTGCTGGAGGCTTCGAAAGCTACCACAGGAAATCTGGAAGTGCATCCGGAAATATGTGACGTATCGGTATTGCTGTCACAGGCGGTAGGCGAATATGAGCAGCGTTTCTCGGAAAAAGCCCTGGATACCATTGTGCGGCAGCCGGAAGAGACCGTGAAGGTCATGGCGGACGGCAGACACCTGTGGAGAGTATTTGACAATCTCTTCAACAATATTTACAAATATGCCCAACCGGACAGCCGCGTCTATCTGAATGTGGAGCATGACGGGCAGAATGTGAATGTGATTTTCAGGAATATGTCGGCATTTCCGCTTGAAATGTCGCCGGAAGAACTGGAAGAGCGGTTCACCAGGGGCGACAAATCCCGCCACATGGAAGGAAACGGACTGGGATTATCCATTGCCAAGAGCCTGACGGAATTACAGCACGGCAGTATGGAGATCGTTACGGACGGGGATCTGTTCAAGGTAGTGATAACACTACCTGAGACAGCGGAATAGTTTTAAATTTTCAAAAAAATAGTATTGACAAATGAAAAAATTGAGATTATTCTAAGACACATAAACAACATTCATAAGTTTACCAAACCTGTGAGGAAGAGTAGTAAGCCTTAGGGAATTTTACAGAGAGCCGTGGGTGGTGGGATCACGGTAAAGGAACTTTCGCCGAATGGACTTCCGAGGCTGGCCCGAGAACAGATCAGTTTTAGGCGTCAGCGGGATTCGGACCCGTTATCAAGCCGATGGATATGATGGTATCCAGAGTAAAGTGGACAGAGTCTTAAGAGCAGACATGTCAAATTGAGTGGCACCACGATGATGAGCAAGAGCTTATTACCGTCTCAAGTGTATAGCAATATACATTTGAGGCGGTTTTTTGTTGCGAAAGGTTCAGTAATCTTATGAGAAAACTAATTTCACAGGCGCGGATGCGCAGAAAGAGAGGAATAAGATTATGAAGAAGAGAATTTTGGCAGTAGTACTTACCGCAATGATGGCAATGGGAGCGCTCACCGGATGTGGCAGCACAGCAGACAAGGACAATTACACCATCGGTATTATGCAGTACGCCGTACACGGTTCCCTGGACAACTGTCGTGAAGGATTTATCCAGGGACTGGCAGAGGAAGGCATCGTAGAGGGAGAGAACCTGACCATTGAATATGTGAATGCACAGGCAGACAACGGAACCTCCGCTATGACCGCAAGCAACTTCGTCAGTAAGAAAGTAGATATGATCTGCGCCATCGCAACACCCTGCGCCATGGCAGCATACAACGCAACGATGAATACAGACATTCCAGTGATCTACACCGCAGTATCCGATCCCGTGGAAGCAGGACTGGCAAATGAGGACGGTACGCCCGTAGGCAATATCACAGGTACTTCCGATGCTCTGGCAGTAGATGCACAGCTCAAAATGATCCGTGAGGTTCTTCCCGAAGCGAAGACCATCGGTATCATCTACACCACCAGCGAGGCAAACTCCATCAGTACTATTGCAGAGTACAAGGAGCTGGCAGGCAATTACGGATTCGAGATCGTAGACAGCGGCGTTACCGCAATGAGCGAGGTAGCTCTGGCAGCAGCTGACATCGCTTCCAAAGTAGACTGCATCACCAACCTGACAGACAACACGGTAGTAAGTGCTCTGCAGACTGTACTCGCTGAAGCCAATCAGGCAGGCATCCCCGTATTCGGTTCTGAAGTGGAACAGGTAAAAGCAGGCTGTGTAGCTTCCATGGGTCTGGAATACATTGAGCTGGGCAAGCAGACCGGTAAGATGGCAGCGCAGGTGCTGAAAGGTGAAGCAAAAGCTTCCGACATGAACTTTGAAGTAATCTCTGAGCCCAGCCTGTATGTGAACTTCGCCGCAGCAGAGAAAATCAATCTGGAGCTTCCCGAGAACTACAAGACCGATGCTTATGAGAGCTTTGATGAGATCGTGGTAAGTAATCAGTAATATAATTTTTAAGATATGGAGCGTAATATCCTATGGCATTATTATTAAGCGTACTGGAACAAGGAATGATCTACGGCATCCTGGCACTGGGTGTCTACATTACCTATAAAATATTGGATTTCCCGGATCTTACGGTAGATGGCAGCTTCCCCTTTGGGGCTGCCATCACAGTGCGTCTGATCAACGGATTCGGTGTACCTGCGATTCTGACTTTACCGGTCGCATTCCTCGGTGGAGCCCTGGTTGGCATCTGCACCGGACTGATCCATGTGAAATTAAAAGTAAGAGATCTGCTCTCCGGTATCATTATGATGACCGGACTGTATACCATTAACTTATGGGTGGCAGGCTCCGGTTATGTGGCTATTTTTGATAAGGAAAATATTTTCAATAACAGCTTCGTGGACAGCATTACCCCGTCTTTTCTGGTAAATTTCAAGAATATGATCATCATTTTCCTGATTACCATGGTTGCGAAGTATTTGTTAGACTGGTACATGAGCACCAAATCAGGATTCCTGCTTCGTGCGGTAGGTGATAATGATACCATCGTTACCAGCCTGGGTGTGGACAAAGGCCTGGTGAAGATCGTGGGATTGTCGATTGCCAATGGTCTGGTATCCTTGAGCGGATGCATCTATGCACAGCAGCAGAGAAGCTTCGAGATCTCTATCGGAACCGGCGCGGTAGTCATCGGTCTGGCAAGTGTGATCATCGGCACCAGTTTATTTAAGAAAGTGACATTTTTCCGGGTGACCAGCAGTGTTATCGTGGGATCCATTTTGTATAAGGCTTGTGTTGCGCTTGCCATGTTTGCGGGCATTAATCCGAACGCCATCAAGCTGATCACAGCCGTCCTGTTCCTGATCATCCTCGTGATCAGCATGGACAGAAAGAAGGTGAAGACATGCTAGAGCTTGTAAATATCAATAAAAATTACAATCCCGGTTCTGTCAATGAACTGTGCCTGTTCAAGGATTTCAACCTTACGGTAGAAGACGGTGAGTTCGTATCCGTAGTGGGAAGCAACGGCTCCGGCAAGACTTCCATGTTGAATATCATCTGCGGAAGCATTGCCGTGGACAGCGGCAAGATTCTGGTCGGTGGGGAAGACATCACCAGACAGAAGGATTATATTCGTCAGCGCCGCATCGGCAGAGTCTATCAGGATCCGTCCAAAGGAACCTGCCCCGGCATGACGATTCTGGAGAACATGTCTATTGCGGAAAATAAGGGCAAGCCTTATAATCTTGGACGTGGCGTAAATAAGGCAAAGCTGGAAGAGTATCGTGAAATGCTGCGCCCCTTAAATCTGGGACTGGAAGACAAGATGGGAGTGCAGGTCGGCTCCCTCTCCGGAGGACAGCGACAGGCACTGGCCCTTCTCATGGCGACCATGACGCCGATCGATTTCCTGATCCTCGATGAGCATACCGCGGCGCTGGATCCCAAGACCGCGGAAATCATTATGCAGCTCACCGACCAGGTGGTGAAAGAGAAGAAAGTTACCACCATTATGGTAACCCACAACCTGCGCTACGCCGTAGAGTACGGCAACCGCCTCATTATGATGCATGAAGGCGAAGCTATCCTTGATAAGTCCAGCGAAGAGAAACGCAAGCTTGATACCGAAGAAATCATGGGAATCTTCAATAGAATCAGTGTGGAGTGCGGTAATTAAAATAAAGAAAGAATAACGAGACGAAAATCCCGGGACAGCATACTGACTGCCCCGGGATTTTTCGCCGGTGTGGGGATACATTCTGTTTGTGCCGGAACCGTTAATCTGTTATACTATTAAATGACTTGAACAAAGGAAAAAACCGTTACCTGGGAGGAACATCTATGTATACGATTGTAGTTGCGGACGATGAGGAAGAATTACGCAGAGCGATCATACGCAAAATTGATTGGGAGAGCATCGGTTTCCGGGTCGTTGGCGAGGCGGAAAACGGAATTGAAGCATTGGAACTTGTGGAACGGATGGAGCCGGATCTGCTGCTTACGGATATCCGGATGCCTTTTGTATCCGGAATCGAACTGGCCAGACAGGTCAGAGAGGTCAGACCGACTACCAAGATTGCTTTTTTAAGTGGGTTCGATGAATTCTCCTATGCGCAGCAGGCCATTCAGTATAATATTATCAGCTATATGCTGAAGCCGATCACGATGGAAGATCTAACAGAAGAATTGAAGAAGATCAAAGTTAAGATCGATGGGATATTTGCGGAGTTTGATGCGAGAAATTATGTAAATCCGAACCTTCAGCAATTTTTCCTGCCGCTTTTATTGGATGATTATGTGAATTTTGACAGTGAGGAACGGGAGAAACAGCTGATAGAACAGGCGATTCAAAATGGCTTTCTGAAAGACCGTAATAATTCCTTTCAATACGCAGTGATGGCTTTTACGGTGGAGGATGAAGAGGGAAGAAATCAGACGAGACCGGAACTGGTTCATTCCGTGGATATGATTTTGCAGAAATACATGAAGCATTACAGTTTTGCCATGGATGGAAGGATCATTACCGTGCTGGCTGCCACAATGGCGACCTTTGACCGGTATCTTCATATTGCCGTGGGAGAAATGGTGCAAAGTGCGGAACGAATCCTGAAAATGCATTGTCATATCGGCGTCAGCCGTATCAGGGAACGTCTGGGAGAATGTCACGAAGCTTACAGAGGAGCCATGAGTGCTCTGGGGTATTGTAAACAGGGGGAAAGCAGCATTCATTATATTGCGGACGAAGAACGTGATAATTCCATGGATATGGAGCAGGCTTCCGAATATGTTGCGCAGATGGAAAATCTGATCAGGGGAGGTTCCAGGGAGAAACTGGAAACTTATCTGAAGGATATCTTCGAAAAGATGGAAACAGAGCAGGATGCCCAGCTGAAATGCAAATTCATAATATTCCGGATGTCATCGGCACTTATCCGGATCGCTTATACGGTAACTGATGATAGTGCTCTGCTACAGCGTTTTGCCATGCTGGAGGGACCTGTGTGGGAGTCCAGGGAAAGATTTATAGCATTATGTCTGGAAGTCTGGGAACTGGTCAATGCCGGCAAGAAAAAGAGCAGCCAGATCCTGTGCGAGAAAGCAATGCAGATCATCGAAAGGGACTATGTGGATCAGTCTTTGTCACTGGTGGGTGTCAGTAACAGCATTCATGTAAGTCCCAATTATCTCAGTGCACTGATCAAAAAAGAGACCGGTGCGAGCTTTGTGGATCTGCTTACGAAGAAACGAATTGAGACAGCAAGGGAGCTGGTGCTCGGCAGTTCTATGAAAATGCGGGAAATTGCCGAACGCTGTGGATACAGTGACCAACACTATTTCAGCTACTGTTTTAAGAAATACTGTGGAATATCACCCAATGCCATGCGACAGGAGAAAGAATAAATTATGAAGAAACGCAAAGCCTCGCTTTCTTTTATCATAGCGACACTGGTGGTCGGACTGGTTACACTTTTTTTACTGTGGTCTACCTTTTTCTTTTTGTCATTATATGTATCCAGTATGAAACAGGCGGCGAAGACCAGCAGCGAGCAGGCCGTCGTACAGGCTTCCAACGCAATTTCCAATTATATTGGGGATATGCAGGAGATCATGAGCCTGATTGAACAGAAGCTGACAGAGAACGGCCGGGAGACAGAACAGACGATGGAGATGTTGTGCAGTGTCCGGTCGGATCTTGTGGCGATCTACATTTACAATGACCGGGGAGAATTGTTGGATTCTCATACGGGAACACATGAACTGAAAGAACATTACCTGAAGGATTTATCATATATTTCGCTGGATTCTTACAGGTCGGGAGTGCTGTATTTATCGGAGCCTCATGTGGAATCTCTGCTACAGGATTATTATCCGTGGGTGGTATCGGTGCTTCAGGAGATCACCGGTGCAGATGGCCGGAAGGTTCGTGTCGTGATTGACATCCGTTTTTCCAAAATATCGGATTATGTGGATAATGTCGGAATCGGGCAGCATGGTTATTGCTTTATTACAGACAGCAATGGAGAGATCATATATCATCCGCAGCAGCAATTACTGTATTCCGGACTGAAAACAGAATCTGCGGAGAACTTTGATTTAAGCAGTGACGGTTCGTTTGAAACGGATGAACTGATCTGGAGTGTCCGTTCCCTGGACAATTGTGACTGGAAAGTTGTGGGTGTCAGTTATATCAGCGAGATGGTTACAGCGAAGGAAATGGAACTTCTGGGTAATATCTGTGTTATGCTTACGATTATCATGGGACTGACAATGATCGTGAGCTTTCTGGTGTCAAGACTGGTGACTAAACCGATACAGCGTCTGATTCGCGCCATGCAGGAATTTGAAAAAGATGCCGCGGGATATGTCTACCGGCCTGTGGAAGGGACTACGGAGATAGAAGCACTGTCGCAGTCCTATGAGCATATGGTGGGCAAAATACAGAATCTGATGAAGCAGGTACGCCAGGAGGAGATCTCCCTGCGCAAAACAGAACTGAAAGCGTTGCAGGCGCAGATCAACCCTCATTTTTTATACAACACGCTGGATGCCATCGGCTGGTTATGTGAAGAAGAACGGTGCCGGGATGCCGTGGAGATGGTCAATGCATTGGCAAAACTGTTCCGTATCAGCATCAGTAAGGGACACGAGCTGATCACCATTGAAAAAGAAGTGGAACATGCCGGGAGTTACTTAAAGATACAGAATTTCCGTTATAAAAATCAGTTTTCTTATGATTTTCAGATAGAGGAAGAATGCCTGAGATATTATTGTAATAAGATCACGTTACAACCGATTATTGAAAACGCCATTTATCATGGATTGGACCGGATGGTGGATGAGGGACATATTCAGATCCGAATCTACAGTGAGGGTGAGGATGTGATTTTCCGCGTGGAGGATAATGGTGTCGGAATGTCCGAGGAGCAGTGCCGGTCGATCCTTCACAAGGAACCGGGAGATAATTCCGGCATTGGCATCAAGAATGTCAACGACAGGATCAAGATTTACTTCGGAAAAGAGTATGGGCTCTCTATCGAAAGCGAACTGGACGAGGGAACCACCGTAATCATACGGATGCCGAAGGTGGAAGAAAATGCAGCGGCAGGATGGGAGAAGGTATGAGAAAATACAAAATGAAAAAAATACTGTCTCTGTTGCTTATGGGAATCCTGCTGTTTACGGGTATGAGCGGCTGTGGAAAAGAAACGGAGACGGGAAAGAACCGGGTGGCGTTCATTGTTAAATCCACGGAGAGTGCCTTCTGGAAAAGCGTTTTTGCCGGTGCCCGGGCAGCGGCTACGGAATACAATCTGAATGTGACCTTTAACGGTCCGGAATCGGAAGAAGATTATGAGACACAGAACGAAATGGTGCGGCAGGTCATGGAGGACGGGGTGGATGTGATCGTATTTTCGGCGGTGGACTACAATGCCAATGCGGAAATTATAGATCAGGCAGCCCAGAGAGGAATTAAGATCGTCGTTATAGATAGTGATGTCAACAGCAGCATGGTAAGCTGCCGCATCGGAACGAATAATCTGCAGGCGGGAGTACAGGCAGCGGAAGCGGCTCTGGCGGTGGAGGAGGACGAATTATATATCGGTATCGTGAATTATGATGTGAACTCCGCCAACGGACAGCAGCGAGAACTGGGATTCCGCCAGACAGTGGAGCAGGATCCGAGAGTAAAGGATATTACTACCATCAATGTCCTGTCTGCCACAGAAGATGCCAGAGTGGGAGCTAAGGAGATGCTTTTGTCGGATCCCAGAATCAATGTGGTGGTGACCTTTAACGAATGGACCAGTCTCGGTGTGGGTTGGGCAATCCGGGATCTGGACCGGGGAGACCGGACGCAGGTAGTGGCATTTGATTCCAATGTGGTCTCTGTGGGAATGTTGGAGACCGGGGAGGTGGATGCGCTGATCGTGCAGAACCCCTATGCGATGGGATATCTTGGGGTGGAGACTGCGGCGAACCTGCTAAATGGACAGACCGGCGGACCCAGCGTGATAGATACGGCTACCACCATCGTGACCAGAGAGAACATGTACGAGCGGGAAAGCCAGAAGATATTGTTCTCTTTTGAAGAAGAAGGATATTAGGAAATATACGTATCCCTTTTGTGCGGTTTGGGCATTCCATGTACAAAAAAATATGATGGGATCAAACAAAACGTAAAAATATGTACAAAACATGAACGAAATGTGTACAGAATAGTATAAAATCTTACCCTCTGAGTAAGATTTTGCATATCCTTTTTGTACAAGATGCCATATAATTACTTCATCAAGAGATGAAACACACACATTTTCATCAAAACAAGGAGGTATTTCATATGAAAAAGTTCATGTCACTACTGTTGGTCGGCATTATGATGCTCAGCCTCGTAGCGTGCGGAAAGAGCGGCGGAGGAAAGGGAGAGTTGAATGTAGGAGTATTCTATTACACCTACAGTGATACATACATCTCCAGCGTGCGTACTGCACTGGATAATGCGCTTACCGAAGCAGGCATCAAGTTCCAGAATTATGACGGCAACAGTAACCAGACCACCCAGAACGAGCAGATCGATACCGCTATTGCACAGGGTACCAACCTTCTGATCGTCAACATCGTAACATCCGGTTCCGTAGACGCTTCCCAGGCCATCGTTGACAAGGCAAGCGCAGCAGGAATCCCTGTAATCTTCTTCAACCGTGCGGTAGAATCCGATGAGGATGAAGGTAAGGTATTAGGCAGCTATGACAAGTGTGCATTCGTTGGAACCGATGCTCCCGAAGCAGGTCATATGCAGGGTAAGCTGGTAGGTCAGTATGTAGTAGATAACTTCGATGCTATTGATCTGAATGGCGATGGCAAGATCAGCTACGCAATGTTCATGGGTCAGTTAGGTAACGTAGAAGCAATCTATCGTACCCAGTACGGCGTAGAAGATGCAGATGCAGTAATCACCGCAGCAGGCAAGCCCGCTCTGGAGTACTTCGATGCATCCAATACCGATAAGTATCAGGTTGACCAGGACGGTAACTGGTCCGCAACCGCAGCTAACAACTACATGACCACCAACCTGTCTCAGTACAATGAGTCCGCCGGCAACATGATCGAGCTGGTTATCTGTAACAACGACGGTATGGCTGAAGGTGTTATCTCTGCTCTGAACGACAAGGGCTACAACTTAGGCGATGGCAACTGCACCACCATTCCTGTATTCGGTGTTGATGCAACTGACGCAGCCAAGCAGCTGATCGCAGATGGCAAGATGACCGGTACCATCAAGCAGGACGCAGAAGGTATGGCAAACGGTATTGCTTACCTGGCTAAGAACATCCAGGCTGGCAAGGATCTGATGGCAGATACCGACAGCTTCAACATCTCTGAAAAGGTTAGCAACAAGATTTATATCCCTTACGCTACTTACACCGGAGAATGATCTGAATAACAAGTAAATAAAAGAAGCGGCTGCTGCATCTGGCAGCGGCCGCTCTTTATGTATAGGAGGATGCGTATGGGACAGGAAGTATTACTTCAGATGACAGACATATGCAAGGAATTCCCCGGCGTAAAGGCACTGGATCATGTATCCCTTACCGTAAAAAAAGGAACGGTACACGCGCTCATGGGAGAAAACGGCGCCGGTAAATCCACCTTAATGAAGTGTCTGTTCGGCATCTACAGTAAGGATGCAGGCAAGATCGAACTGGAAGGCAAGGAAGTCAATTTCAAAAATTCCAGAGAAGCACTGAATAACGGAGTGGCTATGGTTCACCAGGAACTGAATCAGGCACTGAAGAGAAATGTCATGGATAATATCTGGCTGGGCCGTTATCCCATGACAGCAGGCATTATGGTCAACGAGCACAAGATGCTGGAAGACACCAACAAGATTTTTGAAGAACTGGGGATCGCTGTAGACCCCAAGAGAATCATGAGTACGATGCCGGTATCACAAAGGCAGATGGTAGAGATCGCGAAAGCGGTATCCTACAACAGTAAGATCATTGTATTTGACGAACCTACTTCATCCCTGACGGAAGAAGAAGTGGAGCATCTGTTCAAGATCATCAATATGCTTCGTGACAGAGGATGCGGTATTATCTATATTTCTCACAAGATGGCAGAGATCCTGCGGATCGCAGATGAAGTCACCGTCATGCGTGACGGTACCTGGATCGCAACAGAGCCTGCACAGAACCTGACTACAGACAAGATCATCAAACTGATGGTAGGCCGTGAACTGACCAACCAGTTCCCGCCCAAGACCAACAAGCCCGGTGAAGTGGCATTGGAGGTAGAACACTTAAGCGCGAGATATTCCTTGCTGCAGGATGTATCCTTTAAGGCCAGAAAGGGTGAGATCGTAGGTCTGGCCGGACTGGACGGCAGCGGCAGAACGGAGACACTGGAGAATATCTTCGGTGTGGCCACCAGAAAAGACGGTGTGATCAAACTGGACGGCAAAGAGGTCAGAAACCGCAATGCCAGAGAGTCCATTAAAAACGGTTTTGCACTTCTGACGGAGGAACGTCGTGCCACCGGTATCTTCGGAATCCTGAATATCCGGGAGAACACGGTGATCTCCAGTCTGAAGAAACATAAAAAAGCAGGATTTTATCTGAGTGATAAATCCATGGAGAGGGACACTGCATGGGCCATTGATGCCATGCATATCAAGACACCTTCCCAGAAGACGAAGATCCGGTCACTGTCCGGTGGTAACCAGCAGAAGGTTATCCTCGGCAGATGGCTTCTCACAGAGCCGGAGGTGCTGATGCTGGATGAGCCTACCAGAGGTATCGACGTAGGTGCAAAGTACGAGATCTACCAGCTGATCATCGATCTGGCCAATAAGGGCAAAGTTGTCCTGATGGTATCTTCGGAGATGCCGGAGCTTTTAGGCGTATGTGACAGAATTCTGGTCATGAGCGGCGGTAAGCTGGCAGGAGAAGTAGATGCCAAAAATACGACACAGGAAGAGATCATGTCTCTTGCTGCAAAATATGTATAGGAGGATATGCGTATGAATCCCGGCAAAGCAATTCAGAATAAAATTAACGGCGTAAAGCAAAATTTTGCAGACTACAAGAAGCTGGACAGCAGAGACAAGAAGACCTACTGGAAGGAATTTTTCCTTAACAATGCTTTATACATCCTGCTGATCGTAGCAATTATTTACACTTACATCCAGAACTCCAATTTCCTGTCGGCGGCTTCCATTGTCAATATTATCAGCCTGTCCGCAGCGAACCTTCCCATTGCCTGTGGTATTGCAGGATGTATCGTATTGACCGGTACCGACCTGTCCGCAGGACGTGTGGTAGGACTCACCGCATGTATTACGGCATCCCTGATGCAGTCTGTGACCTATGCGACCAAGATGTTCCCGAACCTTCCGGTGCTTCCCATCCCTCTGGTGATTCTGATCGTACTGTTAGTCGGCGGTATTGTAGGATGGGTCAACGGTTTCTTTGTAGCGAAGTTCCAGTTACATCCCTTTATCGTAACCCTGGCTACCCAGTTGATCGTATACGGCTTACTGCTGATGTACATCATGATCAACGGCAATAACGGACAGCCTCTGTCTGGTCTGGATCAGCACTTCAATGATGTGGTAAAAGGAAGTGTGATCTCCTTCAATGCCGGCGGAGCCAAAATTGCTATTCCCAACTATGTATGGCTGGCAGCTTTGATCGTTATTATCATGTGGTTCATCTGGAACAAGACTACGTTCGGTAAAAACATGTTCGCCGTAGGTTCCAACCCGGAAGCTGCAAAGGTATCCGGTGTTAACGTAATGAGAACTACCATTTTAGTACATACGCTGGCAGGTGCTATGTACGGTCTGACCGGTTTCATCGAGTCCTCCCGTATCGGTTCCAACACCGCCAACACCGGTCTGAACTACGAGTGTGATGCCATTGCAGCCTGCGTCATCGGCGGTGTATCCTTTGTAGGTGGTACTGGTAAAATCAGTGGTGTGGTACTTGGCGTATTTCTGCTTCGTATTATTTTCGTAGCGCTGAACTTCCTGTCCATCAACATGAACATGCAGTATGTAATCAAGGGTCTGATCATCCTGGTTGCCTGTGCAATCGATATGAGAAAGTATCTGGTAAGAAAGTAATAATGTGAACTTATTCATAGGAAGTATGCATAGCTGCCTGCGTGCAGAGCATACTTCCTATTTGTTTCACGGTATGGTATGATGATCCGGTGGAAAATATCGGAAAGAAAGTGAAAGAAGAGGAAATACGGGAATTTGCAAGAAGTATGGGAACCAGCCTGTATGAAAAGGATATCCCGGGAACAAAAACATAGTAGAAAAGCAAATGCATCAGAAGAGAAAGCAGCTCGCCGGAAATACAAAAAGAAATGTGAAAAGAAATCCAAAGAGAAACACAAAAGGAAATATAAAAAAGAAATATAAAAAAGAAATATAAAAAAGAAATACAAGAAAAGGGATCGCTATGAATCAGGAAAATAATATTAGTAATGACATTGAGAAAGAAGAACAACAATTTACAGATACTGTGTCAGAAGCTGCGGAGCAGACAATAATATCAGAGGGAGAAGAGCGTCCGAAGGGAAAATGGTTCGGCAGAGGCATTTACGGCAGTAAAGATGTTCCGATTCGCATTTTGGACGGCTTGATCGGTGTATTGATCGTGGTGATTGTTGCAATGATCCTGTTTTTCGCGGTGCGCGGAGGATTTAACATTGTATATGATACAGACGGTGGAAGTGATGTGGCATCCCAGAAAGTCCGATATGGTGAATTTATTACCGAACCGGAGACCCCTTATAAGCCGGGCTATACATTTGAAGGCTGGTATACGGAAAAAGAGGGCGAGATAGTGCAGTGGTATTTTCAGTCGGAGAAGGTTACCGGAGATATGACGTTGACTGCGCACTGGATTCCCGCACAGATCACTGTAAAATTTAATTATGATGGCGGTACGGATGCGGATGGTTCTACACTGGAATCAAAACAGGTGACCTTCGGGGAAACCTATGGGGAGCTCCCTGTCCCTGTGAAAGACGGAAGTTCCTTTGCAGGATGGGAATATAGCGGACAGATCATCACGGCGGACACACAAGTCCAGATGACCGGGGAACATGTTCTCACTGCCTTGTGGAATTAAATTGAAAGTTAGTGAAGTAATTGGTCTAAAGTCGCCGTAGACGTGGCAGTATATAAGAAACGCTGACATCGCTTTCGCTCGGGCGCAGACGTAGCG
>ERZ1034844.361-NODE-361-length-24954-cov-3.989678_pt1 | contig 24954 bp, 26 predicted proteins | sample MGYA00520594_ERZ1034844 | MGnify/ENA primary metagenome ERZ1034844 (study PRJEB33766, sample SAMN09781733) | gut metagenome | biome: gut microbiome | host: Homo sapiens | place: Madagascar | study: EMG produced TPA metagenomics assembly of the PRJNA485056 data set... | reverse complement strand
ATACCGGTTCTTCTCAGGAGCTGGGAACCCAGGCCTCCGATGCGCCTGCCGTATCGTCTCAGGGCGTTGGCACCAGGCACCTTCTCTATCTGCTGCTGATTCTCCCGGTGCTGATTGCAGCCACATTCCTTGTGCTGCTGATTCGTCGGATGATTCTGCGCCGGATTCGAAAGAAGTCCTTCTATGTGGCAAACACCAATCAGGCGGTTTTGAACCTCTGGCAATACGCCCAGCGGCTGGCCCTTTGGGGTGCAGCCCCCTCGGAGGAAGAAGAAGCCCTGGCCCTGAAAGCGAAATTCAGCCAGCACACCATCACCCCGGAGGAACTGGAGCCCTATCGTGCCTCCATTCTCCAGATGGCCGAGCTCACCCGGCTGACCTTGACGCCCTGGCGGCGATTCCGCTTCACCTGGTTCGCAGCGCTGGACTATCGCTCCAAGAAAAAATAAAAATTCTGCGGTGTACCGACGTTCGGTGCACCGCAGTTTTTCTTATCCCAACATACGCTTTGCCTTCAGAATGCCCGCAACGGTTTTTGCGTCGCAGATTTCTCCGTTCATGACCATTTCCACCAGAGTGTCCAGAGGATAGGACAGCCGATCCAAAAACTCGTCCTCATCCGGGTGGCATTTCGTCTCATGGAGCCCCGTGGCCAAATACATATGGATGACCTCCGTATCATAGCCCACCGAAGGATACACCGGATGGAGATCCACAACGCAGTCCGCCGTCAGTCCGCATTCCTCCTCCAGCTCCCGGATGGCCGCAGCCCTGGGGTCTTCTCCGGGCTCCAGCTTTCCCGCCGGAATTTCCAGCAGCTCCCGGCCCATGGGATAGCGGAACTGCCGCACCATATATACCTCGCCATGCTCTCCCACGGGCACAATCGCCGCGCCGCCGTGATGATGTACCACCTCGCGCTTGGCATTCTTCCCGTTTTCCAGCCGCACGGTGTCCTGGGTTACGGTGATGATGCGGCCCTGATAAATAATCTGGCGTTCGAGTGTTTCTTCCGTATGTGCCATAGCCGTCCCTCCATGATTCAGTTAGGGCAATACCGCGCAAATCGTCAAGAAAGTCTGACGAGAGATTTTTCGTCAGAAAAAGGTGTAAAACCGCAGGAATACTTTGTGTATTTCAAGGTTTTACTAACGCATTTCTGGCGGAAAAGATCCGTCAGAATTCGCAGACGCATTTGTGCGGTGTTGCCTTAGGGGAAAGTATAGTCTTTCCCCCTTAAAAAGTCAATCTTTTCCCGCTAACTTGCCCCCTGAATGCCCAATTCCGCCCGTTTCGCTGTCTTGCAACCGGTGGCGTTCTATGGTATAATTCAATAGATATACACATTGCCGGTTTGATCCGGCCGCTGGAGGGAACATTATGGGAGAACTACCCCATTTCAGAACAGCCGTCGGCGGATTCCATAAATCCGACGTTTCGGAATACATCGCAAAAATCGCCAAGGAGCATCAGAACCAGCTTCAGGAGAAGGACAAGGAAATTCAGCAGCTTCGTCAGCAGCTGGACGAGGCCCGGGATCAGCTGAGCCAGCAGGCCGCCGCACCGAAACCGGAAGCAGCCCCGACTTCCACCCTCGAAGCTCCCGCAGAATCTCAGGAGGAAACTCTGGATCGGCTGGAGCTGGAAGCCTATCGCCGGGCCGAGGCAGCCGAGCGGATTGCATCCCAGCGGGCCAAAAAGCTCTACGAAGCTCTGGGCGACATCTGTAACGATGCCCGCGCCCAGCTGGAAAACGCCGACTCCGCCGCCCGGAACTCCATCACCGCCATGGAATTGCAGCTGCAAACCCTGGAGGACAGCTGCGACGCGCTGACCGCCGCTCTATCTCAGGCCCGGCAGCAGCTTCTCGACATGGACGCCATGATCCCGGACCCCGCCGAAGGATTGGAGGAAGTATAAATGAGCCAGCTTCATATTCACACCTCTGAACTCAAAGAAGCCATTCCCCAGCTGAGGGCCGGAGATCGGCTGCTGCTGTCCGGCACGGTTTACACCTCCCGGGATGCGGCCCACAAGCGTATTTTCTCCCTGCTGGACGAGGGAAAGCCCCTGCCCTACCCTCTGGAGGGTTCCGTAATCTACTATGCCGGCCCCACCCCTGCACAAAAGGGCATGGCGGTTGGCTCCTGCGGCCCTACCACCTCCTCCCGGATGGATCCCTATGCCCCCCGGCTGCTGGATCTGGGCCTCACCGCCATGATTGGCAAGGGCGAACGGAGTCAGGCGGTGATCGACGCCATCGTGCGGAATCAGAGCGCCTATTTCTGTGCCGTAGGCGGCGCCGGTGCGCTGATTGCCTGCTGCATCAAGGAAGCCAAGGAGATTGCCTTCCATGACCTGGGCTGTGAATCCGTCAAGCGGTTCACCATTGAGAACCTGCCGATCTTCACCGCCATCGACTGCCATGGCACCAGTATTTTTGCCGAGGGCCGCAAAGAATTTGCCCTGCTTTAATCCATACTTGAGAGAGAAAAGGAGCACTCAACGATGAACTTCTGCATTACCACCGACAGCGGCGCTGACCTGCCGCTGTCCTACTGCCAGACCCACGACATCACCGTCCTGCCCCTGGCCTTCACCATCGAGGGCCAGACCTATCACGGCTCCGGCGCCATGGATGATAAGGTCTTTTACGACAAGCTCCGGGCCGGTGCGCTGCCCACCACCTCCGCCGCCAATCCCGAGGATACCGCAGCGCTGTTCCGCACGTTTGCGGGACAGGGTAAGGATCTTCTGCACGTTGCGTTTTCCTCCGGCCTTTCCAGCACCAGCGACGCCGCACAAATTGCCGCGCAAATGGTGATGGAGGAATATCCCCAGCGGAAGATTATCGTGGTGGATTCCCTGTGCGCCTCCATGGGTCAGGGCTTCCTGGTGCATCAGGCCGTAAAGCTCCGGGACGCCGGAGAGACGCTGGAGGATACCGCCCGGAAGATCACAGATCTTCGCCTGAACGTTGTCCATAACTTCACCGTGGACGATCTCGGTCATCTTCATCGCGGTGGACGGGTCAGCAAGGCCACCGCTGTGGTGGGTTCTCTCATGGGAATCAAGCCCATTCTTCATGTGGACGATGAAGGCCATCTGACTTCCGTGGGCAAGGTTCGGGGACGGAAGGCTTCCATTCAGGCGCTGGCTGACCGGATGGAGGAGCAGATGAAGGGCTTTGACAATCCCGAGGTCTTCATCTCCCACGGCGACTGCCCCGAGGATGCCCAGACTCTGGCGGACATGGTTCGCACCCGCTTTGGCATCGACACGATCATGATCGGCTATATCGGCCCGGTGATTGGCACCCATTCCGGCCCCGGCACCCTGGCGCTGTTCTTCTTCGGCAGCCCCAGATAACGGCTCGGTAACTCTATTCCGAAAGGAGGATGCAGCTTGAAGCTCTACCGAACCCTTCGATATTATGCCAAGCAATTCAGCAGCTACCATATTTCCACCTATGCCGCCAGTGCATCCTTCTTTATCATCACCGCCATTTTCCCGTTTTTGATGCTGATCCTCTCGGTCATCAGCTACACCTCCTTCGACACCAAGGAGTTTCTTGACATGGTGGCCTCCCTGCTGCCGTTGAGCTTTCAAGGCCTGTTTTACACGGTTTCCGAGGATATTCTCACCACCTCCGCCACGGCCCTGTCCGTCTCCCTGGTGGTCACGCTGTGGACGGCAGCAAAGAGTATGCTGGGGCTGCTGGACGGACTCAATGCCATTGCGGACGTCAACGACACCCGGAACTTCATCTTCAAGCGGATCATCTGCATCGGCTATATGCTGATTCTGATTGCGGGGCTGCTGTTTAACCTGGGCCTACGGGTCTTCGGTCAGCACATTCTCATCCTGCTGCAAAGCAATGTGCCCCGGCTGGCCCGGATTTTCGCCGCATTGATGGATTTTCGCGGACTGACCCTGTATCTCATTATGGCACTGGTTTTTGTGCTGATCTACACGTTTTTCCCCAACAAGAAAATGCGCTTTTATATGCAGATCCCCGGAGCGCTGTTTACGTCACTGGCGTGGCTGCTGTTTTCCGAAGCATTCTCCATTTACGTGAACAATTTCTCCACATTTTCCACCCTGTACGGTTCCCTTGGCGTGGTGATTCTGGTGATGCTGTGGCTGTATTTCTGTATGTCCATTGTGTTCATCGGCGCGGTCATCAACCGGGTGTATCCCAGCATTTTCTGGCGGATGTTCGTGGTGCTCAAGCATCGAAAGGCACAGCGGAAGCTGGAGAAGAACCATACCGAATCATAAAAAACAGCGCTCAGGATTCATTTCCTGGGCGCTGTGATTTTTATAAAATTACTGGGCCGTCAGCCGATCGGTTTCGGCAATGACCCAATTCTCGGACTGGCGCATGGCCTCAATGGTGCGGGTCAGGAGATCATCCAGCTCCCAGCCCAGCATCTTTGCCCCGTCTTCTATGACCTGGCGGCTGCATCCGGCAGCAAATTTCTTGTCCTTGTACTTCTTTTTCAGGCTCTTGAGCTCCAGATCCTTTGTAGACTTGGAGGGGCGCATTTTAATCACCGCGCCGATGAGACCGGTGAGCTCGTCGGTGGCATAGAGCACCTTTTCCATCTCGTGCTCCGGGGCAATGTCGCAGCAGATGCCAAAGCCGTGGCTACCCACTGCGTGAATCAGCTTGGGATCCAGCCCCAGCTCGGTCATGATCGCCATTTCCTTGACGCAGTGCTGCTCCGGATACATCTCAAAGTCAAGATCGTGGAGCAGACCCACCGTCTGCCAGAATGCCTTGTCGGCTCCATAGCCCAGCTGATCGGCAAAATAGCCCATCACCGCCTCGACGGTAACGGCATGCTGAATGTGGAAGGGCTCTTTATTGTACTGCTGGAGAAGCTCCAGTGCCTGTGTTCGTTCCATTGTAAAACCTCCCGGGGTATTTTTCCTCATTATAATGCCCCGTTTCCCCATTGTCAACAGATTCTATATAATTCCCATATGGTTTGTATGTTTGTAATCAAACTACAAAACAATTCGACAAAATCAGAAAACTGTGCTATATTTTCCTTGTGAATCACCATTTCAGGAGGAATGCCCCATGGAACAAGCAAAGGTATACTATACCGACTTCCGCACCAAGGCCTTTGGCGACGGACTGCCCGCCAAGCTCCAGAAACTCATGCGCAAAGCCGGCATTGAAGACATCGACATGGACGGAAAATTCGTTGCCATCAAGCTCCACTTCGGCGAGCTGGGCAATATCAGCTATCTCCGCCCCAACTACGCCCGCGCAGTGGTGGATCTGGTAAAATCTTTGGGCGGCAAGCCCTTCCTCACCGACTGCAACACCATGTATCCCGGCAGCCGGAAGAACGCTCTGGAGCATCTGGAATGCGCCTGGCAGAACGGTTTTACACCCCTGACTGTGGGATGTCCCATTCTCATCGGCGACGGGCTCAAGGGCACCGACGATATTGCCGTCCCCGTGCAGGGCGGTGAATATGTGAAAGAAGCTAAAATTGGCCGCGCCATTATGGACGCCGACGTGTTCATTTCCCTGACCCATTTTAAGGGCCACGAAATGACCGGCTTTGGCGGCGCCATCAAGAACATCGGCATGGGCTGCGGCTCCCGGGCCGGTAAAACCGAGCAGCACTCCAGCGGAAAGCCCCATATCTCCCCGGAGAAATGCCGCGGCTGCCGTCGATGTCAGAGAGAGTGCGCCAACGAGGGCCTGGTATTTGACCGGGCTGCCAGAAAAATGTCCGTAGATCAGACCCATTGCGTGGGCTGCGGCAGATGCCTGGGCGCCTGCAACTTCGACGCCATTGCCTTTGACAACGACAACGCCAACGAGGTGTTGAACTGTCGGATGGCCGAATACACCAAGGCCGTGCTGGATGGCCGCCCCAACTTCCATGTGTCGCTGATTGTGGATGTTTCTCCCAACTGCGACTGCCACTGTGAAAACGATGCGCCGATTCTGCCCAACATCGGTATGTTCGCCTCCTTTGATCCCCTGGCGCTGGATCAGGCCTGCGTGGACGCCTGCATTGCCGCAACGCCCATTGAAAAGAGTCAGCTGGGCGACAATATGGCGAAGCCGGACTTCATTGATTACAAGGATCCCTTCACCAATTCCGCACCGGAATCCGAATGGAAAAGCTGCCTGGCCCACGGCGAGAAAATTGGCCTGGGCACCCGGAGCTATGAACTGATTCGCGTATAAAACTGGAGCACGCTGCAAACTAAGGTGCAGCGTGCTCCTATTTATCCCTCTGCATACTGCCGGGCCAATCGCTTGGAAAACTCCTGCATTTCCCGCACCACCGGACTGGGCCCGCGCACCACGATATCGCCGCCCAGGCTGGCCACCCATCCGTAAAACTGCGGGCTCACCGCCACCTCCACCACCGCCCGGAAGCGGTAAGCGTTCAAGGGGGTAATGGGAATGTCCATGCCGAACCGATCCAGCAGCACGCCCACCATTTCATTCGCCCCCTCCAGGGTCACATGAAGAATGGTGCCGCTGTACATACCGAACAGGCTGCGGGTATACGCCGCCGGATCGAAGTTTTTCATGGCCCTGGAGCCCCGGCGGGGACGGTCTGTGATCTCGATGTTCCGCATTTTGTCCACCCGATAGTGCCGGATGCCGCCTGCCTGACCGTCGTAGCCGATGAGATAATAATACTCCTGATCCCACCAGAGATACCAGGGTCCGATGTCATAAAACGCCCCGTCATGGCGAAATTCCGGCTCTTTTTTCACGTTCCACTGGACATATTGAAAGCTAATCTGCCGTCCCTGATGAATGGCCGCGTGCAGGGTATCCACGCTATAGTAGATGCTCTCGTTCATGCTTTTCACCCGGCCCGCGGTGAGCACCTGCCGCTGGAGCTGGCCCGCCTCATAGACGCTGACCAGGGATTCCAGCTTGTGAATCAACGCCTCGGACTTTTTCTCGGTGATGAATTTGGAGGACTGGACGGAATCCACCAGCAATTTCAGCTCCGGCAGCTCAAAGGTGCGGCTCACCAGCCGATAGCTGGTGGCGATGCCCTCTTTGCTGGCGAGGATGTCCAGTCCAAAGCGCCGCAGCTCCTCAAAGTCCTGATACAGGGTTTTCCGGTCGCCGGTAACGCCGTATGCCCCCAGCTTTTCGCTGATTTCCGCCAGGGTCAGGCCATGCTCCTCGTCGGTTTCCTCCAGAAAGATCTTTGTCAGGTACAACATTTTCTGCTTCTGATTCACACCTTTTGCCATTTCTGCTTCCTCCCCGCCGGTTGTTTTCTCCAGTATAGCAGAACTGGAAATAAAAAGAAAGGGGTGTGTCCAAAAAATCAGACACACCTCAAAGGATTTTACAAAAACAATACCGCCAACACGCCGCAGATCACCGCAGCGCCTCCCAACAGCAGATACCGCACCCGGCGGGTTAGCTTTCGTTTCTCCGCGTGCTCCCGGATGTAGGCGTCCGCCGCCCGGCAGGCATCCTTCAGCACCCGATCCGATTCCGTGGTGCCTAAGATGTCCTCCCGCAGGAGAAATGTTGCCTCCTCAAAATAGCGGGCATCCGGACATCGAACCACCACCACCTGGCGGGTTACTCCCTTGACCATGGTACTTCACCTCCAAGGGAAGTATGGGCAGATTTTCCAGCCCTTAAACCCGCTCCAGCAGCCTGGGATCCAAAATAATATCCGACTGTTTCACCCTGCTCCAGGAAAAATCACAGGCCAGCTCCCGGGCGCTCACCGGCTCCCAGCTCTCCATCAGTCCAGCCAGATGACCTAGTAATCCGATGATCTCCTCCGGGGAAAAATGCTGCCGGAGATAGCCAAAGTCCAAATCCCGATCCCGCTTGCTCAGCCGCCGTCCGTCCGGGGCCAGCAGCATGGGCACGTGATAAAACCGCGGCGGCGTTAGTCCCAGCAGCTCATAGAGATACAGCTGCACCGGGGTGGAGCTTAACAAGTCCCGGCCCCGAACCACTTCCGTCACGCCCTCGGTGCCGTCATCCACCACCACCGCCAGCTGATAGGCCGCCACGCCGTCTGCCCGCCGGAGGATGATATCTCCAAACTCCCGCTGCAAGTTCATTGTCACATCGCCCTGCAAGCCGTCCCGGAAGGAAATCTCCCGATCCGGCAGCCGGATGCGAAGGGAGGGCTTTTTTGTCATAGTTGCCCGCTGCTCCGGCGTCAGATTCCGGCAGGTTCCGGCATAGATCACCCGTCCGTCGGAGGCATGGGGCGCCGACGCCGCATGGAGCTGATCCCGGGAACAGTAGCAGGGATAAATCAAATTCATTTGCTCCAGCTGACGCAGGGCCGCAGCATAGGCCTCGCCCCGCCGGCTCTGATCCGTGGCCCGCCGATCCCACAGAAGGCCCAGCCAACGGAAATCATCCATAATCCCCTGGGCATATTCCGCCTTACTCCGTGCCGGATCCAAATCCTCGATCCGAAGCAGAATTTCGCCGCCCTGATGCTTGGCCGACAGCCAGGCCAGCATCGCCGACAGCGCATTCCCCAAATGCATTCTTCCGCTGGGACTGGGCGCAAACCGTCCGGATTCCACAGGCATTCTCCCCTTTCTTCTCCATTGATTCTATCACAATTCCGGGGTACAATCAATGAAACGACTGTTGCAAAAAGGAGCTGTCTCATGGTAACGAAAATCGCTTTGGGGCTCTACGCCATCGCGGTGCCCCTGCCCAATAATCCGCTGAAAAATCTCAACGCCTATGTAGTCACCGGTTCCCGGAACCTGCTGATCGACACCGGATTCCATCAAAAGGAGTGCCGGGATGCGCTCTTGTCCGGGCTACAGAAGCTCGGCATCTCCATGGAGCATACCGACATCTTCCTCACCCATCTTCACTCCGACCACACCGGCCTTGCACCGGAGATTCGCGGGACGGACACTAAAATTTTCATCGGGGAAAAGGATCTTTCCCATATGCCCGGGCCGCACAGCACGTTCCGCTGGGCCGATTCCGATGACCGCTTTGCCGCAGAGGGCTTTCCCCGGGATTTGCTTGCCATTTTGACGGAGCGAAATCCGGCACAGGGGCTGTCTCCCATCCCCTATGACGGCTATCTTCCCGTGAAGCCCGGGGATGTGTTTTCCTATGGGGAGCACCGGTTCACCGCCGTCCATACCCCAGGCCATACCCCCGGGCATATGTGCCTGTGGGAGGCGGAAACGGGCATTTGCCTGCTGGGGGATCATGTGCTCTTTGACATCACCCCCAATATCACCCGCTGGATGGGCGTTTCCGATTCTCTGGGGGATTATCTCCAGGCGCTCCGTGACATTCAGGCGCTGCCGGTGACGGTTCCCCTGCCCGCCCATCGTCAGGTGCATATGGACTTTCAGACCCGTTGTCAGCAGCTCATTGCCCATCATGGCACCCGCTGCCAGGAGGTTTTGACTATTCTGTCCTCCGGCGAGCCCATGACCGCCTGGGATGTGGCCGCCCACATGACCTGGCGCATCCGGGCACGGAACTGGGAGGAATTCCCCACGCCGCAAAAATGGTTTGCCGTGGGAGAAGCCATGGCCCATCTGGATCATCTCATTGCCCTGGGCCAGGTGGCGCGCTGGAAGGATGGAGATTTGTTCCGCTACAGTCTCGCCGATTCGGTCGTTTAATCCGGCTGCCACTGGGTCAACGGCGTAGTTTCCGTGATTTCCGGCAAAACATAACAGTAGCAGCCCCGCTCGGTGTAGATACAAAGGAAATTCTCAGATTGCAGGGTAATTGCGTCAATCATTTCCTCTGGCATGGCAAGCAGGTCATTGAGGCAAACATATCCCTTCTCCACTTCATCTACCAGATAAACTCGATCTCTCACCGCCAACACCAGCCGATTCGGTACTTCAGAGCAGCACGTACTCCCATTCAAATCCACATCCGTCAGTGTCCATTGGGTTCCGTTTGCCGCATCGGTGACCAGAAGGTACAATAGTCCCCCCGCATCATAGAATTCCCCGAGATAGTCTCGCGCTTCTGTATGGATATTATGAGGATCATTCAGGCACCGATTCAGATAGCGAAGTGTTCCGCTCTCCGGCGTATAGGCAGCAATCCAATACGGCACATTCTCCTCCCCCGTCTGCTCAGAGAACCATACATACAGCGTATCATCCGAACCCCAAAATGCATTTTCCTCCTGTAGATTCTGCGTTTCGTCCAGCTGCATGGCATCCGCCAGCAGTACCATAGAACCGGTTTCCAGATCGCAGAGATACTCGTTGTGGCCAGTCTGGAAATACGAGTCGCCGTCCTCCACATACTCGAAGCAATCCAACAGCGCCCAACGCCTGCTGGGACTTACCAGTATCGAAGATGGATCTCCATAATCAAACAGCTCCGGAACATTGGCCAGAGGATCCATGATCTCCCCGGTTTCAATGTTGTAGAACACCGGATAATCGCAGTTTTCCACATGGGATTCCTCTACCCGGCGCACCGTCACCATCACCGTATCGCTGCAGCCCGGAATCCGGGAAATGCGGAAATAGATATCGTTTTGAGAGCAGTCCCGCAAGGCAATGCTGCCATCCTCGGCGATGATATAGTCCATGAAGAAATTCCAGTCGCCATACGCATAGAAGTCGATGTGGATGGTCTGCACCTCCGTGGGGACAATCTGCCCGTCCCGAAGGGTGTAATACTGCTTGCCGTCAAAGAACAGATTGCCTTGGCACCGGTTTAAGCTGCGGTCTATATAATCGCTGCTTACGCCCTCCATCAGAACAGGATTGATCTTATCCGCTTCCGGCTGCATATCTACGTCGGATTGCGCGGCTTCCTGTTCCGATTCCGATGCAGAATCCGGCCCTTGAGACGGTACAACGCCCCACTGGCTTACCGCCGGCGGCGTTTCTCCCGGCGCAAGGGTGCTGCCCGCCTGCCAATTGCCAAACCCCAGCATCAGCGCACCGGCGATGCCCAAAACAATCAGAATCGATGCGGCAATGCCCACGGTTCGCCGGACATGGGAATGCTTTTTCCTTGGAACCACGGGCTTCCTGTTCCCTTTTCCGGGTTCCGGCAAGGGTGGAAGACGTTCGCCCAATTCTGCGGCATCCTCGCCCACATAAAGATCCATGAGATCTTCAATCTGCATCTTCACAGGATTCCCTCCTTTCCAAGCGTCCGCTGTAGTACCTTTCGTCCCCGCAGCAGGCAGGAACGCACCGTGTTGGGGGACAGCCCCATCTCCTGGGCGACCTCCTGGGAGTTTTGCAGATAATAATAGGTGCGCAGGAAGATTTCCCGATCCCGTGGGCGCATCCGGTCAATGGCCGCCCGCACCCGCTGGGCCAAGTCCGCCCGAATGGCGCTTTCCTCCAGATTGCTCAGCTCGCCGGAAAGCTGCGGACGATTTTTCCGCAAATGGGATTTGGCCCGGTTTCGCGCGGCGGTGCAAAGATAGGGCTTGAGCAGGCCCCGAATTTCCCCTGCGTGGTTCCAGACCGCATAAAATGTATCCTGCACCAGTTCCTCTATGTCCTCCCGACTGCCGCCGGAGCCTAAAATGTTTCCGATGATGGTGGTCAGGTATCGGTGGTAGCGTTGGATCATTTGCTGCAGCGCCTCCTGATTGCCCTTCCGCATTTCCCGTAAAAGCTGCTCGTCGGTCATGGTTTCACTTCCTTTTCCCCGTTTCATCGTTCACAAAATAAGACGCCGCAGCGCCCGCTACCGTTGCAAGTTTTTTCGATTTCTTTTCGTTCCGAATAATTCCATGGTTCCCGGACAAACTAGAGCCGAAAGGAGCCGATCCGACCATGATTACCGATATTGAACTGCTCTCCTACATTCGGGAAGCCGCGCAGATGGGCCACGACGGCATCGACACCGTCCTGGGCTATTCCCCCTGCACGCCCCTCACCGACGCCCTCCGCCAGCAGAAGGCGGAATACGGCGAGCTTTGCTCCTCCGCCACGGAACTGCTCAAAGCCCGGGGCAGTGATCCTGAGCCGCTGCCCATGGGGGCAAAGATGGGATTGGTGATGTCCCGCGCAAAAAATGCCGTATCCCCACCCTCTTCCTCCAAAATTGCCGAAATGATGATTACCGGCAACACCAAGGGTGCCATCAAGTCCATCCAGCACCACCGGCAGTATCTGGGGAAGGATGAACGGGTGACGGACCTGAGTAAGAAGCTGCTGGAGACGGAGCAGAATAATATTGAGCAGATGAAGCCGTTTTTGTAAGAAAGATGCCCCGCGCCATCCAGTTCCGGATTGCACGGGGCATTTCCTATTTTTCATTATACGCCGAGCTGCTTTCGCATTTCCGTAGTCAATGCCCCCAGCGCAACCTGCTCCCCTCTCCACACGAACTTGAAGCCGGGAGCCAGGGAAATGCGGGGCGTATGTTTCATCTGCTGCATTTCGGCAATCGGAATGGCATACAGCAGTTTGCCAAGCTCCATGCTCATTCCTTCCAGGTCGGTGAGATAGAGCGTGTCAGCCGTCATGCTGGCAAGGCAATAACCATAGCCGCCGCCGGGGAGACGTTTTGCATTCATATAGGTATACATTTTTCTTTCGTCCATACGCCCCAGCTCTATGAGCGTGCGGCATACTTCTTCCTTGGTCTGTTTGCTCATCGTAGTTCCCTCGCTTTTGTAATTGTCTAATGCTTACATTTTATTATGCGCGAATCTATGTGTCAATCGTTTTTTGTATGATCCGCATCACGGAAGCGCATACTTTTCATTTCCAAATTTTCCTTTCCCGCTTAACGAGAAAAGGCGATGTGGGTATAATAAGGATGCAAAGAACGTTGCCGGTAGCGCCATGGACAGTTTCTCATATTTTGTCGTTTATTGTAAGATGTTTGTGTAAAATTTTGTACAAAAAATTGGGAGCGCCCAACCGGACGCTCCCTTGTTCCATTCTGATGTAGATTACTGGGTCATGCGCTCCATCTCAGCAACCCGAACCTTGATTTTCCGTACAGAAGAATCCACTGCGGAGATCATGGGCGTCTTGGACTGGTCCACATTCTCCCGGAAGTACCGCAGGAGCGTGATGCACCGGTCGTTGCCGATTTTGCCCAGAGAATCAATGGTTTCCAGCAGCAGGTCATCGCTGGCTTCCCGATCGTTGAGAATGACGCTCAGGAGGTCGATGCAACCGCTGCCGCCGGAGACTCCGCAGGCTTTTGCAATTTTCATTTTGGAATCTCCGTTGGTTTCGCCAAGGTTGTGGAGCAGCTTATCCCACTGCCTCTTTGCAATGAGCTTATCTACCTTTTTATTGATGTTGCCCATAGGTACCCTTCTTTCTGCCGTTCGGCAAAATTTGTTGATTCCCAAGAGCGTGTCTTTGCGGTACCCAAAGTCTACCCCGGGAACCAGGAAAAAGATTGTTCCTTCATATTCAGTATAAGGAGCTTTCCCGTTTTTGTCAATATGTCCACCCACGTCCATTTTGCACAAATATTTTTGTCTAAATTATACGTTTTCATGAAATATATATTTCAGAATTGTTAAATCCACTTTTCTCCCCCTATGGACCAGAAACCTCGAATCCTTTATTTCCTGAAGCAGCGAGAAAAAATCTTGACAATTCCCCTGCACCGTGTTAGGATTACCCGTAGAAAAGCTGAGATGGGGAGAAGACAGTCCCAAATCATCTTCAGAGAATCGGCGGTTGGTGCAAGCCGATGGTGATGGTGCTGTGTATACTGGCCCCGGAGCTGTTCCGGTGAACCGATAGTAGCCGAAACCGTATGGCAGCGTTATTTGCCAAAGCCTTATTGGAGGCTGAGGGCTGCACTGGCAGCTGAACCGGGTGGTACCGCGCCAATTTTGTACTGACGCCCCGGAGTGTGATGTTGTGTCACGCTCCGGGGCTTTTTGCTCATCCATTTCATTTGTAACCATTATGGGCGCGCCGTGCTTGGGCCGCCCGCCATAAAATAGGAGGAATTATATTATGAATCTCAAACCTGGCTGTCAAAAATACATTCCCTATCAGCCCATCTCCCTTAATGACCGCACCTGGCCCAACAAGGAGATCAAGCAGCCCCCGGTATGGTGCTCCGTTGACCTGCGCGACGGCAACCAGGCCCTGATCAACCCCATGAATTTGCAGCAGAAGCTGGAGATGTTCCACACCCTGGTGGAAATCGGCGTGAAGGAAATTGAAATTGGCTTCCCCTCCGCCTCCGACACCGAGTATGAAATCTGCCGCGAGCTCATCGAGGGCGGCCATATTCCCGACGATGTGACCATTCAGGTGCTGGTGCAGGCCCGTCCCCATCTGATTCAGAAGACCTTCGAGGCCATTCAGGGCGCAAAAAACGTCATTCTCCACTTCTATAACTCCACCTCCACCCTTCAGCGGAAGGTGGTCTTCAAGATGGATCAGGCCGGTATCACCAAGATTGCCACCGATGCCGCCGATTTGATCTATGAGCTGTCTCAGCCCGTCATTGCCTCCGGCATGAATCTCCGCTATGAGTATTCCCCCGAGTCCTTCATGGGCACCGAGATGGACTACGCCGTGGAAATCTGCCAGGCCGTTCTGGAGCATCTCCACGCCACCCCGGAGAATAAGGTCATCCTGAACCTCCCCTCCACCGTGGAAAACATGATGCCCAACTATTTTGCCGACTGCATTGAGTATTTCATCCGTAATCTCCCCTCCCGCGACAGCGCCGTCATCTCCCTGCATCCCCACAATGACCGCGGCGAAGGTGTTGCCACCGCAGAGCTGGGTCTGCTGGCCGGTGCAGACCGTATGGAGGCCACCCTGTTCGGCAACGGCGAGCGTACTGGCAACGTGGATATGGTCACGCTGGCCATGAACATGTACACCCAGGGCGTTGATCCCAAGCTGGACTTCTCCGACATCAACAAAATCAAGAACGTCTACGAGCGCTGCACCCATATGAAGGTAGATCCCCGTCAGCCCTATGTGGGCCAGCTGGTGTTCACCGCCTTCTCCGGCAGCCACCAGGACGCCATCAACAAGGGCGTTCAGTACATGAAGGAATCCGGCACCGATATGTGGGAGGTTCCCTATCTGCCCATTGATCCCGCCGATGTGGGCCGCCAGTATGAGCCCATCATCCGCATCAACTCCCAGTCCGGCAAGGGCGGCGCTGCCTTCGTCATGGAGAACAACTTCGGCTATTCCCTGCCCAAGGCCATGCATCCCGAGTTCGGCGCCATCGTTCAGGAGGAAACCGATCGTCTGGGCACCGAGCTGCTGCCCAGCCAGATTTTCGAGCTGTTCGACAAAAACTATCTGGAGGTGGATAAGACCTATGGTCTGCTCCGCCATACCTTTACCGAATCCGGCACCCACGGTGAAACCTCTCAGGTTGGCTTCTCCGGCGTCCTCAGCTACAAGGGCGGCGAAATTGAAATCTCCGGCGAAGGCAACGGCCCCATCGACGCCTTCTTTAATTCCATCTCCGAGTTGGAAATCGGCAAGTTCCACTTTGTGGACTATTCCGAGCACGCCATCACCTCCGGCTCCGATTCTCAGGCCGTCTGCTACATCCATTTGAAGACCCCCGATGGGAAGGACGTGTTTGGTGTGGGCAAGAGCCATAACATCAACCGCGCTTCCATCCGCGCCATTCTCTGCGCCATCAACCGCGCCATTATCGCAAAAGACGGCAAGGCAGACAAGTAACCCATCTTCCCCCGAGATCCGATTTGGTCCCGGGGGACTTCTTTACCCAGAACCAGCTCTGTGGGTAAAAACCGTCACGGCTTCTAACAAAATGCTAAAACACCGGCCGGGTTTTTTGTAGACATTGTGAATCTTTTTCTTCAAATCCCTTGCATTTTGCAAATATCTTTGCTATACTGTTCAAGAAATGACTTCTAGTCATTTTTCTGTTAGGTAAATTCAAAGTTGAATACCATTTACCTTATTCGTATTGTTCGGACAACTTTGCCGTTTTGTCACATTTTCCCCCTCGAATTTCCGCCAAATTCGTGAAGATGCTTTGTACATCCCCCAAAATTTTGGTCATTTTTGTGTAGAAAATGCGATACCATATTTTCACGATTCCCGGTATAATCATAGATAGAACGGCACATCCTCACCATGCCGTGAAATACCCAATTCCCGGCATCAGGATGATGGCGCACCGTGCGCCCACCGAAACCACTGGAAAGGCGGTGAAACCATGACTCTGGATGCAATGACCCAGGTAACCCAAGCGGAAGCCCAGGCAAAGTCCTCCATGCAGGACGCCTCCGCCGCTTCCAAGCAGATCATCGCCGACGCCGACGCCAAGGGCAAGGCCTATCAGGCCGACAAAGAGGCTCAGGCTGCGGCTGCGGTGAAAGAAATGATGCGTAACGCAGAAGCAAAGGCCGCAGTAAATGCGGAAGAAATCATGCATCACGCAGAAAATCAATGTGCTGTACTCCGTGCCCGTGCCGAAACCCGGCTGGATGCTGCGGCAGACAGCATTGTAGAAAGGATCGTGATAGACTGATATGGCAATCGTCAGTATGAAACGACTACGTCTCATCGGTCTTCTGGAGGATCGTGACCCGCTGTTTCAGAAGCTCCAAGAGCTTGGCTGTGTAGAGGTCTCGCAGATCGACCCGTCGAAGGATGAACAGTGGTCTCATGTGCTGCGTCCAAACGAAAGCACCCGTTCCGAAAAAGAACGGCTGCTGGAGGATACCGACGCCGCCCTTGCCACCCTGGACACCTACGCCCCGGCGAAGTCCAAGCTCCTGGCCCCCAAGCCCCAGGTTTTGGAGTCTGAGCTGTTCGATCCCCAGGCCATTGCAGATGCCGTGGAAAAGGTTCGCCGGATCAACGGATACGCCGCGGATCTTCAGGAAGCCACAGCTGGTCTCCAGAAAATCGTCACCACGGCAGCCACTGTGATGCCCTGGGCCGGACTTGATATTCCTCTGAATACCCAGTCCACCCCGTCGGTATATATTCAGTTTGGCATGATGCCCGCCACGGTGGATCTGGAGCACGTCCGGAAGGATCTTGCCCTGGCCGCAGACGCCTCAGAGCTGACCGAAGCCTCCACCGACGCCGAGGTACATTACCTGCTTCTGATGTGCTACCGTCCCCAGGCTGAGGCGGCGCTGGATGCGCTGAAGCCTTACGGCTTCTCCAACACCTCCTTCAAGGGCATCGTCGGCACCGCAATCGAGACGCTATCCTATCTCGCCGCCCAGAAAACCGGACTGGAGCAGAAGGTGGAGAGCCTGAAGGAATCCATCTCCAGCATGGGCGAGAGTCGGCTGGCACTGCAAATGTGCCACGACCGGATGCTCCAGGAGATTCAGAAGGAGCAGAACAAAGAGCGCCTTCTGGACACCGATCAGACCTTCTATTTGGAGGGCTGGGTTCCCGCACAGCAGGAGGAGGCACTCATCAAATTGGCCGACAGCTTTGGCTGCGCCTATGAGCTCACCGATCCGGACCCGGAGGAATATCCCCAGGTACCGGTGAAGCTGCAAAACGGAAAACTCACCAGTTCCCTCAGCGCAGTTACAGAAATGTACTCCCTTCCCGCATACGGTTCCGTTGACCCTAACCCCCTTATGGCGCCATTCTTTATTTTCTTCTTTGGCATGATGATGGCAGATATGGCCTACGGACTGATTATGTTCTTTGGTTGCCTCTTTGCCATTAAGAAAATGAGGCCCAAAGGCGGCACGCTCCAATTATTGCGGCTGATTCAGTATTGCGGCGTTACAACCTTTATTTTCGGCCTGATTACCGGCAGCTTCCTGGGTGACTTTATCCCCCAGGTTACAAAGATCGCCACAGGCACGGAAGTAACGCTGCCTTCGCTGTTCTCCCCCATGAACGATGCCATGATGGTAATGATCGGTTCTCTGGCTTTGGGCCTGATTCAGATTTTAACCGGCATGGGCGTAAGTATGTATAAGCAAATCAAGCGTGGCCAGGTCATGGCAGCTCTTTGTAATGAAGGCGCTTGGTATCTTGTATTTATTCTGGGCGGTGTCGCAGCTCTTACAAAAGCCGTTAAGCCTTGTCTGATTGCAATCGTCGTTGTGCTTTTGCTCACTCAGGGTTATGGCAAGAAGGGCATCGGCGGAAAGCTGATTGGCATCGGCGGTTCCCTGTACAATAACATTACCGGATATTTTTCCGATATTCTGTCCTATTCCCGTCTGATGGCTTTGATGCTCTCCGGTGCCGTCATTGCCCAGGTGTTCAACACGCTGGGCTCGATCACCGGAAATGTGGTAGGCTTTGTCATCATCTCGCTCATCGGAAACACCCTGAACTTTGCACTGAACCTGCTGAGCTGCTATGTCCACGATATGCGTCTCCAGTGCCTTGAATTCTTCGGGCGGTTCTATGAGGATGGCGGAAAGCCTTTCGAGCCCATTGAGATTAACACACAATATGTTGATGTGATCCATTAATTAAGGAGGAAAATTATTATGAGTTTCTTTGAAAGTTTTGGTGGCCTGGCTCTGGCCCTGTTCGGCTCCGGTCTTGCAGTTGCACTTTCCTGCGTTGGTTCCGCTAAGGGCACCGGTATTGCCGGTGAAGCCGCTGCCGGTCTTCTGAGTGAGGACCCTTCTAAAATCGGTAAAGTCATGGTTCTTCAGCTGCTGCCCGGTACTCAGGGTCTGTATGGTATGGTTGTTTGGTTCGTTGCAGCACTTCGTATGGGCTTCCTGTTCAGCGGTTCCATTCCCGAGCTGACTCTGATGCAGGGCTTCCAGTATTTCGCTGCTTGCCTGCCCATGGCACTGGGCGGCCTGCTCTCCGCAATCGCACAGGGCCGTGTTGCTGCCGGCTGCGTTAACATTCTGGCAAAGAAGCCCAACGATTGGTCCAAGGGTCTGATCCTCTGCGGTATCGTTGAGTTCTACGCCATTGTGTCCCTGCTGGCTTCCATGCTGATGCTGTTTAACCTCTAATCCAATCCCGATAAAGGAAGGTTTTGAGCATGAATGGTATTGAAAAGATCACCGAACGCATTGCCGCTCAGTCCGACGCCGATGTCAAGGCGCTGATGGGCCGGGCCAATGCCCAGGCAAAGGCGATCTACGACGGCTATCAGGCTGCCGCCGATCAGGACTATGCCGACACGCTGAAAAAAGGCGAATCCGATGCCGCACAGCGGGTGGAGCGTCTGGGCAGCGTGGCACAGCTGGAGGCAAGAAAGCTCCAGCTGAAAACCAAGCAGGAAATGCTGGCCGAGGCCTATGATCTGGCCTACAAAAAGCTTCTGGAGCTGCCGGAAGATCAGTATGCCCAGCTTCTCACCCGGCTTGCCGTAAACGCCAGCCAGACCGGCACTGAGGCGCTGGTATTCTCCGAGACAGACCGCAGCCGCTACGGCAAGCGCGTGGTCATTGCCGCCAACGAACTGCTGGAGCAGCAGGGCAAAGCCGGCAAGCTGACCCTGTCCGAGGAGTCCCGTCCCTTCCAGGGCGGCCTTTACGTTCAGAACGGCAACGTGGAAGTGAACTGCACCTTTGCAGCGCTGATTCGTCTTGAGAAAGAGCAGACTGCAAAAGACGTTGCCGGCATTCTCTTTGACTAAGGCCACCATAGGAAGGAGGAAGGAGCTTGTCTAAGCTCAAGGATACCGATTTCCTGTATATCTCTACCCGGCTCCGGAGCATGGAAAACCGGATGCTCAGCCGGGAACGCATGGAGCGGATGCTGGAAGCCCGCACCGACGAGGACGCCGCCAAGGTGCTCTCCGAATGCGGCTACACCGGGCTGGAGAAGGCCGATCTGGATTCCCTCTCCCAGTCCCTCAGCGCCGCAAGAGCGGAAACCTTTTCCGAGCTTGCCTCCATGTCTCCCAATTCTGACATTGTAGATGTATTCAGGATGAAATATGATTATCACAACCTCAAGGCGCTGATGAAATGCGCCCACTCCGGCAAGGACGCAGGCAGTATGCTCATCGACGCCGGGCGCTATTCCCTGGACACCGTAAAACGTGCGGTAGAGCATGGAGAAACGTCTCCCCTGTCCGATGCCTGCCGCCGCGCTCTGGCTGCCGCAGAAGAAATTCTGGCCGCCACCGGCGATCCCCAGAAAAGCGATTTTTATCTGGATCGTGCCTGCTATACCGAGATGCTGGACACCGCAAAGAATTCCGGCAGCGACTTCCTTCTGGGCTATGTACAGCTTCAGATCGACGCCGCCAACCTCAAGTCTGCGGTTCGCGCCCTGCGCATGAAGAAGGACAACGACTTTTTGAAGGGCGCGCTGCTGTCCGGCGGCAATGTCTCTCCGGAGTCCATCCTCTCCTGCACCATGGCGGGCGGAAGTCTGGCGGGCGTATTTACCGGCGCACTGTCCGATGCCGCCGCACTGGGCGATACCGTAAAGAAGGGCGGACGGCAGACGGAGTTTGAAAAAGCAGTGGACAACGCCCTGTGCGCATATCTCCAGAAGAGCCGTATGGTCTCCTTCGGTGACAGCGTACTGGTGGCCTATGCCGCCGCAAAGGAAAATGAGATCACCGCCGCCCGGATTATCATGTCCGGCCGACTGGGCGGTGTCTCCACGGATTCCATCCGGGAAAGGCTGCGTGATCCTTATGTATAAAATTGCAGTCATGGGTGACCGGGACAGCATTCTGGGCTTCGGTGCGCTGGGACTTTCCGTATTCCCCACCGAAGATCCCACCGAAGCGCGTCACACCCTCCATAAGCTCGCCCGGGAGGAATATGCCATTATCTATATGACCGAGCAGCTGGCATCTCAGATCCCCAGCGACATTGCCCGGTATCAGGACAGCGTTACCCCTGCCATCATCATGATTCCCGGCAAATCCGGCTCTCTTGGTCTTGGCACCGACGCACTGCAAAGCTCTGTTGAACGAGCAGTAGGCGCAGATATACTTTGATAGGAAGTACCGAACGCATTCACCGCACACATCTCAGGGGCATCTTTTCCGCCCGAGCTATGCACGCCTCATGCGTCCGGCACTTCCAAGCGACATGATAAAAGTGAATTGAGATATCTACAGAGAAATTTAGCGTAAAGGAATGATAGCGAATGGCAACCGGTACTGTTGTCAAGGTTTCCGGTCCTCTGGTGGTTGCCGAGGGTCTGGCGGACGCCAATATGTATGACGTAGTCCGCGTAGGTCCTCAGCGTCTGATCGGTGAGATCATCGAGATGCGCGGTGATGCAGCCTCCATCCAGGTCTACGAGGAAACCTCCGGCCTTGGCCCCGGCGTTGCGGTGGAAACCACCGGCTTCCCCCTGAGCGTCGAGCTGGGACCCGGCATGATTGAAAATATTTATGACGGCATTCAGCGCCCCCTGGAAAAGATCATGGAGCGCTGCGGCAACACCATCTCCCGCGGCATTGAGGTTTCCCCCATTGACCACGAGAAGAAGTGGGACTTCGTTGCAACCGCAAAGGTGGGCGACCATGTGCAGGGCGGTGACATTCTGGGCACCGTCCAGGAGACCTCCGTAATGGAGCACCGGATCATGGTTCCCTATGGCACCGAAGGCACCATCAAAGAGATCAAAACCGGCGCATTCAATGTGCTGGAGACCATCTGTGTTCTGGACTGCGACGGCAAAACCGTTGAGCTTCCCATGATGCAGCGCTGGGCAGTCCGTAATGGCCGTCCCTATAAGAATAAGCTCTCCCCCAACCAGCCCCTGTGCTCCGGCCAGCGTGTCATTGATACCATGTTCCCCGTGGCAAAGGGCGGCACCGCCTGCGTCCCGGGCCCCTTCGGCTCCGGCAAGACCGTCATTCAGCATCAGCTGGCAAAGTGGTCTGACGTAGACCTGGTGGTTTATATCGGCTGCGGCGAACGCGGCAACGAGATGACCGACGTACTGCGGGAATTCCCCGAGCTGGTTGACCCCCGCACCGGCGACTCCATCATGAAGCGCACCGTGCTGATTGCAAACACCTCCGATATGCCCGTAGCAGCCCGTGAGGCCTCCATCTACACCGGCATCACCATTGCGGAGTATTTCCGTGATATGGGCTATGACGTTGCCGTTATCGCAGACTCCACCTCCCGTTGGGCAGAGGCTCTCCGTGAGATGTCCGGCCGTCTGGAAGAGATGCCCGGCGAGGAAGGCTATCCCGCTTACCTGGCTTCCCGTCTGGCGCAGTTCTACGAGCGCGCCGGTGTGGTCAAGTGCATTGGCAGCGGCGATCGTCAGGGCAGCCTGACCGCCATCGGTGCAGTCTCCCCTCCCGGCGGCGATACCTCCGAGCCCGTTTCCCAGGCAACCATGCGGATCGTAAAGGTATTCTGGGGCCTGGATTCTTCCCTGGCCTATGCCCGTCACTTCCCCGCCATCAACTGGCTGAACTCCTACTCCCTGTATATGGACACTCTGCAGCCCTGGCTGGATGAGAACATCAACAAGGACTGGACCAAGAACCGTTATCGCGCCATGGCAACCCTTCAGGAGGAGGCCGAACTGGACGAGATCGTTAAGATGGTCGGTAAGGATTCCCTGGGCGTTGACGATCAGCTGACCCTGGAAATCGCAAAGATGATTCGAGAGGACTTCCTCCAGCAGAACTCCTTCAACGAGATTGACTGGTACTCCTCCTTTGACCGCCAGTTCCGTCTTTTGAAGCTGATTCTGGATTACGACAGCCTGTGCCGTGACGCCGCGGCAAAGGGCGCTCCCCTGAAGGAACTCACCGCCATTGACGCCCGGGAAAAGATTGGCCGTGCAAAGAGCGTGCCCGATGAGGACTATGTGGCCGCTTATCAGCAGATTCATGACGATATGACTGCGCAGATTGAAAAAATTATCGCAAAGGCAGGTGCCCAGGACTATGATTAAGGAATATCGCACCATCTCCGAGGTTTCCGGACCTCTGATGCTGGTGAAAAATGTAGAGGGCGTCACCTATGACGAGCTGGGTGAGATCGAGCTGCCAAGCGGAGAACGCCGCCTGTGCCAGGTACTGGAGATTGACGGGCCTGACGCGCTGGTTCAGCTGTTTGACTCCTCCGCCGGTATCAACCTGGCCAAGAGCAAGGTTCGCTTCCTGGGTCATCCCCTGCAGCTGGGCGTTTCCGAGGATATGCTGGGCCGTGTATTCGACGGCATGGGCAATCCCATCGACGGTGGCCCGGACATTCTCCCCGACGCCTATATGGACATCAACGGTCTGCCCATGAACCCCGCAGCCCGGAACTACCCCTCCGAGTTCATTCAGACCGGCGTTTCTGCCATTGACGGACTGAACACTCTGGTTCGCGGTCAGAAGCTGCCCATCTTCTCCGGATCCGGTCTGCCCCATGCCGCACTGGCTGCACAGATTGCCCGTCAGGCCAAGGTACTGGGCGACGACGCCGGTAACTTCGCCGTTGTCTTCGCGGCAATCGGCATCACCTTCGAGGAATCCGAATACTTCATTCAGGAATTCCGCCGTACCGGTGCCATTGACCGTACCGTCATGTTCTCCAACCTGGCAAACGACCCCGCCATCGAGCGTATCGCTACCCCTCGTATGGCGCTGACCGCTGCCGAGTATCTGGCCTTTGAAAAGGGCATGCACGTGCTGGTTATCATGACCGATATCACCAACTACGCCGAGGCTCTGCGTGAGGTTTCCGCCGCAAAGAAAGAGGTTCCCGGCCGCCGCGGCTATCCCGGCTACCTCTACACCAACCTGGCAACCATCTATGAGCGCGCAGGCCGTCGTGTGGGCTGCGATGGCTCCATCACCATGATCCCCATCCTCACCATGCCCGAGGACGACAAAACCCATCCCATCCCTGACCTCACCGGCTACATTACCGAGGGTCAGATCATCCTGTCCCGTGACCTGTACCGGAAGGGCATCAACCCGCCCATCGACGTACTGCCTTCCCTGTCCCGTCTGAAGGATAAGGGCATTGGTCAGGGCAAGACCCGTGAGGATCATGCCGGTACCATGAACCAGCTGTTCGCCGCTTACTCCGCCGGTAAGGAAGCCGCCGAGCTCATGACCATTCTGGGTGAGGCTGCTCTGTCCGACACCGATAAGCTCTATGCAAAGTTTGCAACGGAGTTTGAGAACCGCTACGTCTCTCAGGGCAACGACACGGACCGATCCATTTTCGAAACCCTAGATCTGGGCTGGGATCTCCTTTCCATCCTGCCCAAGAGCGAGCTGAAGCGTATCAACACCCAGTATATCGAGAAGTATTATCCCGAGAAAAAAGCAGACTAAGGAGGTGGGATAAATGGCATCCAAAACCATAAACCCCACCCGAATGGAGCTTTCCCGACTAAAAAGCCGCCGTACCACCGCTGTCCGCGGCCACAAGCTGCTGAAGGATAAGCGGGATGAGCTGATGCGTCAGTTCCTGGAGGTCGTTCATCGGAACAAAGAGCTGCGGGCCAAGGTCGAGTCCGGACTCATGGAGGCTCACGGTGCCTTTACCGTCGCCGCCTCCGTCATGAGTCAGGAGATGCTGGAGCAGGCCCTGTCCTACCCCAAGCAGTCCGTGGCCCTGGACATGAGCTTCCAGAACATCATGTCCGTGGAGGTGCCCAAATACACCTTCCGCACCCAGAATGACGATCCCTCCGAGATCTTTCCCTACGGCTTTGCCCAGACCTCCGGTGAGCTGGACGATGCGTTGGAGGCCCTCTCCGCCGTGTTTCAGGATATGCTGGAGCTGGCCCAGGTAGAAAAGACCATGCAGCTTCTGGCGTCTGAGATTGAAAAGACCCGCCGCCGCGTCAATGCCCTGGAATATGTCATGATCCCCGAGATGGAGACCAACATCAAGTATATCTCCATGAAGCTGGACGAAAACGAGCGCTCCAGCACCTCCCGGCTCATGAAGGTCAAGGACATGATGCTGGAGGAGCAGCGTCAGAAAGCCCTGCAAAAGCAGCTCCAGCGGGAGCAGGAATGGAAACAAACCCATCCGGATGAATAATCACAAACGCCCGTCTCCGATTCGTTGGAGACGGGCGTTTTGTCAGGCCACAAGC
>ERZ1034844.358-NODE-358-length-25002-cov-13.559947_pt1 | contig 25002 bp, 15 predicted proteins | sample MGYA00520594_ERZ1034844 | MGnify/ENA primary metagenome ERZ1034844 (study PRJEB33766, sample SAMN09781733) | gut metagenome | biome: gut microbiome | host: Homo sapiens | place: Madagascar | study: EMG produced TPA metagenomics assembly of the PRJNA485056 data... | reverse complement strand
TCCCGAACCTGCTAAGAGTTGTGACTCCACAACTACAAAACTTACTGAAACATTCGGTTGTATATATTTCTTTTTCATTTTACTCTTTGCTTACTTGTTCTACAATGCTTATATTTACTTAACCACGAACTTTCTGCCGTTGTGGATATAGATACCACCTGCTGTAGGCTTCTCTACCTGCTGACCACTCAGGTTGTAGTATTTGCCGTCGTTCAACTTAGTGCTCTGATTGACCACCTCGTTGATACCTGTTGTACCACCTACATTAGCAAAGTCGAACAAGAGTGCTGGAACCTTCTTGGCTCCTGTGGCATTAAAGTCATTATAACTTACTCCCAAATTCATCTTCTTGGCAGTAGCCTCAGAGACTGGTAGATAAGCACTGTTGCTATAGAAGAGGCCTGCACCTTTAGAGAGCCAGAAACCCAAAAGGAATTTATTATTATCAAAGGTTGTTACACCCAAGCCCTTATTAGCACGGAAGAAACCAAAGAGATAATTATACTCATGGGTTTTCTCATTATAAGTTGGAACTACGTCAGCTTCAACCATTGCCTTCAAGCGATTTTGACTATAGTCTGCTGTTGTCTCTTCACCTGTATACTCCTCCATTGGAATCACCAAGGTATTGTAAGATGTCAGTGAAGGACGTTCATAGAATTTGCCACCACCAGCTATAGTTGTAGCATCTTCCTTAGTAGCAAGAATCACACCAACATTAGCAGGAATAACGTTTGCAGTCTCTGAATCAGAAATTTTCTTCAAAGAGAACTCTACGCTATTGGTTCCTTCTGTCATATTATCAACAATGAAAATATCAACATCCTTAGAAATCTTCCAAGCCTTGCTATCGCTCCATGTTCTGAAGAACTTATATCCACCTCTAAAGAGAATCTTGCGTTGGCCTTCATTCTTATACTGAACATCTTCAAAGTCGCGCAGCACCAAATCACTATTTTTATTAATGGTGTAATAATAGTCAGTAACTGGTTCACCAGCAACGTTACGGGTATAGAAGTAAAGACGTACTGTCCAGCGTCCTGCAGGGCGGTTCCAAATGATATGATAATTATCTGTGTCAAAAGAACCATCTTGAGTATAATTAACCTTATTAGGATCACTTGCATCAGCAGAATGTCCAGTGGCAGTTTTACTGGTATAAGGAGTTTTAGCCATCTTATCAGCTTCTGTACCATCGGTATCCTCAAACCAGTTAATCAAAGGATCATGGTTACCTACGAATCTGAAATGCTTTTCGCCATCAGCAACTGTTGTTACTATAGTAGTCGTATAGCACTGCTCAACATCATCGTAAATCATATCTGCTGCATGAGAGGTGAAATCCCAGGTAGTACCATCTTCATTCAATGTACCAGGGATAGCATCACCAACCATAGACACAGACTTAATTATCTTCATACCATCACGAAAGATTACTTGACCACGAATACCAAGGTGATTTTCTTTTTCTGCGGATTGATAATTGGCTTGTTTAGCTTTATATTCAACGATTATAGTACCTAAATCACTACCAGGCATTGGTTTTTCATTAGGAGAGAATTCGTTATGCTGATCACTTGTACTAAATTCGTAACCACCATTACCTTGCAAGAACAGTTTGTTTGCTGTTGAAAGATAATTCTTATTATTCGTTATAGTACCATAACCCTTATTTTTAGTAATTGAAACTAATTGTTGGTCATGAACATAATTTGATATTACATAGTAAGAACGGTCAGCAGAAAAATTAACTGATGCATAGAATCTATTACTAAAATAAGTAACATTCTTATCGTATGCATCGTAAACAGGCAAAGCTGTTGCATCTGGCGCATCACTGATAAAGTAAGCTACACGCCTATCACTATCATGCTCAATCTTCCACCACTTAACTTCATGAGTCGTAGCGTCGACAGCAATATACAGATTATACATACCATCAGAATATTCATCTTTCGTTTCATTACGACTGGCAAAATTCCAATAATTGCTATTCTCTTGAGTAATAGGATTACAAACATTAACCTTAGCTTCTTCCCAATCTGTAGACTTATCCGTATTTGGGCAAGTTCTACTGATACCCTTTGTAGTTCCAGGACCAAAGATATTTTTTATCTCACGAAACTCATTAACATACATTACCTGTGCATGAGCTTTAAGAGAAGCAGGAATCTCTACCTTATATACTTCATACTCCTTTCCACTTTCAATGGTAGCATCATTCTTCTGCTGCTGGAACTTGAAAACAGCATCATCATAAGTTACTTTAGTATTATTATTATCCTTATCGCTGAAGCTAAAGAAGTTACCAGCGAGATAGAATCCCTGAGAGTAAACACGACCTTTAAGTCGATTGGTATTCTCAGTATCCCACTCAACGGTTGGACCAGTTGTGCCACCTGATTCAGCATCATACTTAATCTGGTTATTTTCTCTATCATAAGTAATGGTATAAGAAGTCTTACCTGAAGTAGGAACAATCTTCAGGGCTTTTGGATCTTTCCATGAAATTTGATAAATCTTCTGATAAGAACTTGTCAGAACCAAGTCTTCTGTTGCATCTTGTTGAGGTCCATACTCTGTTGAACCTATCAAAAGACGGAACCAAATAGCCTGTGTGCCAGAAGGCACATTATCCAATGTACAAGTATAAATCTTACCATCGGTAGTGGTAAAATTAAAATTGTCATTTTCTTTCCACTCAGTTTGTTTATAATGACTCACAACTTTAACTACGTCGTAAGCCATCATTTTCAGTGGTATGCACATTAAGGTGCATAACACCATCATCATTAGTGTAAATTTTTTCATCATATTCTAAGTTTTAAACATTTAGTTTTTAGTTAACTCGTTATTTCTCGTTAGGTTTCTTTCCTTGTTTTCCTAAGCCAAGGAAATACCATTTGAATGGAAACTATATTGTTCTTCATTGAAAGAATAATAAGTTAGTTAGAAACAACTATTTCGTTATGCTCATTTTCCTACTCTTGAGCTACAGGCCTTTCCTGTAACGCCATAGGGCGATTTTTAGTTAGGTCACTCCTTTATTTTCGCTGCAAATATATGTATATTAAATGGGCTATACAAAAATGTGAACAAATAATAAAACAATTAGCTGTGCAAACGTTTACACGCCATCATCCTCGTACTTGAAGCCGAAAACAAGCTTCTCATCAGCAAGAATGTACTGGGAGGGCGTGGCATCTTGCCCGCCCATTATCAATTTGCTTATTCTAAGCTTATTGGGCGGGCAAGATGCCGCGCCCTCCCAGTGCAAGCCTGCCAATAAGTCCCAACCATTCAACACTTAACATTCCCCCCCCAAAAAACACAAAAAGGCTGGGAGCAATATTCTTGCCCCCAGCCGTACCAATCAACTTTTATTCAGAAAAACTTAAATACGATTCTTATTAAGTGAAATATTATTTGAGCGTAAACTTATGCGACTGCAACATCTCTTTAGGATCGAGAGCCTTGTCAAGTTCCTCCTTACTCATGATACCCTCCTCTATCACGATGTCGTAGACGGAGCGTCCTGTAGCATGAGCCTCCTTAGCCACCTTGGTACTTTTCTTATATCCAATGATGGGATTGAGAGCTGTCACGATACCGATACTGTTCTTTACCATTTCATAGCAGCGCTCCTTGTTGACAGTGATGCCGAGGATACACTCTGAGGTAAGGGTCTCAATGGCATTCTTCATCCAGGTAAGGCTCTCGAAGAGGCTTTCGGTGATGATAGGCTCCATCACGTTGAGCTCCAACTGTCCTGCCTCTGCAGCAAAGCTGATCGTAGTATCGTTACCAATCACCTTGAAGCACACCTGATTAGTCACCTCAGGGATAACAGGGTTCACCTTACCTGGCATGATAGAAGATCCAGGAGCCTTAGGAGGAAGGTTAATCTCATTGAGACCGCAACGAGGACCAGAAGCCATAAGGCGGAGGTCGTTGCATATCTTAGAGAGCTTCACAGCCAGACGCTTCAGCGCAGAAGAATAGCTTACATAAGCACCAGTATCAGGAGTAGCCTCCACGAGGTCGGTAGCAGTAATAAAGTTCTCGCCAGTGAGCTTACTCAAGTTAGCAGCACAGAGCTTAGCGAATCCAGGAACAGCATTCAGTCCTGTACCAATAGCCGTACCACCCATATTGATTTCGTGCAGCAACTTCACGTTGCGCTCCAAATTGAGGATTTCCTCCTCTAAGTTGTTAGCATAAGCATTAAACTCCTGACCGAAAGACATCGGCACTGCATCCTGCAACTGAGTGCGTCCCATCTTGATAGCGTCAGCATACTCGTCTGCCTTATAGCGGAAGGCACTGATAAGTCCGGTGAGAGCGCCCACAAGATGTGTATTCATACGAATGAGAGCCAAGCGGATACTGGTGGGGTAAACATCGTTGGTACTCTGACCGCAGTTACAGTGGTCGTTGGGTGAACAATATTGATAGTCACCCTTCTCATGACCCATGAGTTCGAGCGCACGATTGGCAATCACCTCATTGGCATTCATATTAACAGAAGTACCGGCACCACCCTGCACCATGTCGATAGGGAAGTTTTCATGCCACTTGCCTTCGATGATCTCACGACAAGCCTGAGCGATAGCGCCAGAAATCTCATCGTTGATAACACCCAAAGAATGATTAGTCTCAATAGCAGCCAACTTCACGTATGCGATAGCAATGATAAAATCAGGATTGTCGCACATCGTCTTACGAGAAATGTGGTAGTTGTTGATACCACGCTGTGTCTGAACACCATAAAGTGCATTTACTGGAACCTTGAGCTCACCGAGAAGATCAGACTCTACTCTGTATTTCTTTTCTTCAACCATAATAAGATATATTAAGCGTTAATATTTTGTTTCGTTTTGTCGCTGCAAAAGTACTACTTTCTTTCCACTCTCCCTTTATAAATTCAGAACCTTTATTTGTAAAAACCGAACTTTCCTAAAATCACGCTGAAATCATCAGCAAGATTGCACTGGGAGGGCGCGGCACCTTGCCCGCCCATAAAAAAATGTCCCAACCTAATTAAAAATAATTAGAATGTAATACAACAATGGGCGGGCAAGATGCCACGCCCTCCCCAGTGCAATCCCGCCCAATAAGCAGCAAGGCTGTTATTCCTTAACTTCTTTAACTTCCCAAACTCCTCTAACTTCCCTAACTCCTCTAACTTCCCTAACTCTTCCAACTTCTCTAACTTCTTGAAGATCTTCTCTCGAAGAAAATCTTCTCGAAGAAAAACCACTCCATCTCAAAAATTTTTCGTATCTTTGCATCGATGATAGGATTAGCCGATTGTAACAACTTCTACTGTTCGTGTGAGCGTGTGTTCCGCCCCGACCTGAGAGATAAACCCGTTGTCGTATTAAGCAACAACGACGGATGCGTCATTGCCCGTTCCGAAGAGGCCAAAGCATTAGGCTATAAGATGGGCGACCCCTTCTATCAAGTAAAAAACAAGCTCGAGGCTGAAGGCGTAGCCATCTTCTCGAGCAACTACACCCTCTATGGTTCCCTGTCAAACAGGGTGATGTCTATGCTCTCCCATTATTCTCCACATATCGACCAATACTCCATCGACGAGAGCTTCTTCGAGGTAGACGAGTCCATGGCAGAGGCTTTCTTCAAACAGGATTCCGACAACCACAATATGTTGACGACAGACCAAGAAGGCTCCCTCTTGCACCGCTATGGCGCAAGGATTTCTTACGAGGTACTCAGAACTGTTGGCATTCCCATTTCGATAGGAATAGCAGAGACCAAGACGCTTGCCAAGATAGGTTCCAAGTTTGCTAAGAAATACAAGGGTTACCAGGGATGCTGCATCATCGACACTGAAAAACGCCGCCACAAAGCCCTTTCTCTCTTCCCTATAGAAGATGTATGGGGAATAGGCAGACAGACAGCCCGCAAACTCGACTATATGGGAATCCATACGGCAGCTCAGTTTGCCGACAAGAAAGAGAGTTGGGTGAGAAGCCACTTCAATATCACCACGGTAAGAACCTGGAAAGAACTGAATGGCGAGAACTGCATCAGCATCGATGAACTGCCCCAGAAGAAGAGCATCTGCACCAGTCGAAGCTTCTCCGACGAAGGCATTTCCGACAAAGACGTGATAGAGGAAGCTGTGGCAAATTTCGCGGTGCGATGTACAGATAAGCTACGTCGACAAGGCAGTGTATGTCAAGGCATTACCGTCTTCGCTTGGACTTCTCGTTTCAACGAGCAAGCACCCGAATTTACCATCCACAACTCCCTCACACTCCCCATACCCACACAGGCACAAGACGAGATTGTGGGGGCAGCGCTATCCATACTGCGTAGCCAACTGCCTCATCTCGCACCAAGTCGCCCCGACCGTCCTGAGTTGACATTCAGATTTAAGAAAGCTGGTGTCATACTCTGGCAAATATCTCCGAGCAACCCTCGCCAACAAGACCTCTTCGATCCCATAGACCGAAAACGGCAAAAAGCCCTCATGGATGCCATCGATGCCATCAACCGCAAGAACGGACATGGCACCATCCGCCAAGCCATACAAGGCACCAACTGCCGATTCGACTTGAAACGAGAATACATGTCGCAACGGTTTACAACAGATATCAACGAAATCTTAGAGGTGCAATGTTGAGTGTTGAATGTTAAGTGTTGAATGGTTGGGGCTTTTTTATGGGCTTAATAAGCAATAAGACTATTGTCTTAACTCCTCAGCGACCGTAGGGAGCGATAACTCCTTAACTCCTTTAACTTCTCAAAAAGACTTCTCTAACTCCTCAAACTCCTTAAACTCCACAAAAGAACTACTCAAAAAAAATATGGAAGACAAAATAAGACTAACCATTCACCCTGCCACTATAGGCGAGAAGACACCCATTCCCCTGGCAGGACAAAGTGTGAAAGCAGGATTCCCCTCCCCTGCACAAGACTATATGGAGGGAGACATCGACCTCAACGAGGTACTCATACAGCATCGTGAAGCCACCTTTTACGTCCGCATATCGGGCGACAGCATGACAGAGGCAGGCATCCTCGACGGAGACCTTGCCATTGTAGACCGACAGATAGAACCCTCTAATGGCAACTTCGTCATTGCCTTTGTTGATGGCGAGTTTACCATCAAGCAGTTCAAGATAGACCCTTCGGGAACTTTCGGTTGGCTCATCCCATGGAACAAAGCCTACTCTCCCATTCGTGTCGACGAGAATAACCGTTTTTTGATATGGGGTGTCGTCACCTATGCCATCCATCGCATAGCAGAGTAACTATGCTGCAAATTAGTATCAAACGCATCATAATCAATTAACTAAACTTTCGCATATCAGGAAGTTAGATGAAGTTAAGACGTAGGTCTCTTAGGAGGAGAAGTTAAAGGAGTTAAGACGTAGGTCTTGCTGCTTAAGAACTACGCTCAAAAAGACTATTGTCTTAACTCCTCAGCGACCGTAGAGAGCGATAACTCCTTAACTCCTTTAACTTCTGAATTTGCGGAACTTGAATAAATTATATAAATTATGCCAAACAAAGAATTTACCTCTCTGCCAACCAACTACCCCGTATGTGAGCTTAGCAACTGCCCCATGGCGGCAACTTGCCTGCATCATGTAGCCTACTCCATCGTGATGGAACAGAACAAAGAGTATCTGCGCCTGATCAATCCCAACAGATGCAGCAAGAACGAGTCATGCACCTACTATCGGAATAAAAAACCGATTGTATACGCCCGAGGATTCACCAACTTCCAAAAGCAGATGTTCCCTCAGCAGTACGACAAGTTCATGACAACCCTCGTCCTCCACTTCGGACGCAACCAATACTTCAAGCGTAGACGTGGCGACGTTCTCCTTCCTCCCGAGGAGCAAGAAGTAATAAGACTGATGCTCGAAAAGGCGGGAGCAGACTCCTCGATGGACTTCGATAAATATGAAGAACGCATCAACTGGAGTGACTGATTTATGCCATCTCAGTACCTTATCAGTACCACATAAGTACCACTCCGCTGTCAGCCAACTGAAACTCCAGTACCACCCAGCTGAAACTCCAGTACCACTTAAGTAACATCAAATGTGGTACTGGGAGTAGTTGTTGGGTATAGTCGCTTAGGAGGAGAAGTTAAGAAGTTAAGAAGTTAAGGAGTTAAAGGAGTTAAGACGTATGTCTTGCTGCTTAAAAACTACGCTCCAAAAAGACTATTGTCTTAACTCCTCAGCGACCGTAGGGAGCGATAACTCCTTTAACTCCTTAACTCCTCAAAAAAAAACTTTATAACTCACTCACCTAATGATTGTAACGACAAAGAATGTATTATCGTTGCATATTTATTCGGGATAATACATTATATATATAAATTTTAAGCAAATCACTTGGGATAACAAGAAATTTTTTGTAAATTTGCAGCGTTTTAAATTAACTTAATATTAGCCCTAATCCATTTTAAGGGTAAAATGAGCACGGGGCTGGCGAAGAGTCGCCTGAAAAAAATAAAAGTAATTGTAAAACGAGAATAAAATTGGAAGAAATAACAATTAATATATTTTTAAACAACCAAAAGAAACAAACAAGAATGAGAAGAATTTCCCTATTGCTTGTCTCTCTTATCATGTTGGTTGCTCAATCAGCTTTGGCGCAGAACTTCAGCGTCAAGGGTACGATTATCTCTTCGGAAGATAACGAACCACTGATTGGTGCCACCATCCTACAAGAGGGAACAACAAATGGTGTTGCCACCGATGTAGACGGCAACTTCACCATCGAGGTAAAGGGTGCTTCAAAAGCTACGCTGGTAATCTCGTATATCGGCATGGTGACACAGAAGCGTCCTGTCAATGCACAGACAAAAACTCTGAATGTGACACTCGACCCTGACTCTAAGGTGGTAGACGAAGTGGTGGTAGTGGCTTACGGAGTGAGAAAGAAAGGAACCATCGCTGGTTCGGTGTCGGCAGTGAAGGCAGAGAAGATAGAGAACGTGCCTGCTGCCAGCTTCGACCAGGCTCTGCAGGGTCAGAGTACAGGTTTGCAGGTAATCGCCTCTTCGGGTGAGCCCAGCAAGGCAGCCTCGTTCCAGATTCGTGGTACCAACTCTATCAACTCGGGTAAGGCGCCTCTCTTCATCCTCGACGGTGTGCCTATCTCAAGCTCTGACTTCAACACACTAAGCCCTAACGACATTGAGAGCATCTCGGTACTCAAGGACGCTTCTTCTACCTCTATCTATGGTGCTCGTGCTGCCAATGGTGTGGTGGTAATCACATCTAAGCGTGGTCTCTCCATGGATAAGGCTAAGATAACACTGCGCGCACAGTATGGTTTCTCTGAGTTGGCTCAGAACAACTGGAAGATGATGAACACCGCAGAGCGCATCCAGTTTGAGAAGGAAGTGGGACTCGATGCCGGTAAGGACTACAACCTCTTGTCGAAGGTGAACGTAAACTGGCTCGACGAGGTGTTCAACGACCGTGCACCGCTGCAGAGCTATGAGCTCTCTATCAACCGTGCCACCGACCGACTCAACTACTATGTATCTGGAGGTTTCTACGACCAGGACGGTATTGCACAGAACTCTACCTTCCGTCGTTACAACTTGCGTACCAACGCTGACGTGAAGGCAAGCAAGTGGCTCAAAGTGGGAACCAACACCATGGCAGCTTACGAGGAGGCTCAGCAGGCTGACGACGGTAGCTACACCACCGTGACTCCTATCTCGGCTTGTCGATTCATGTTGCCTTACTGGAGCCCTTATGCTAAGGACGGAAGCTTGGCTTCGCTGTCTAACAAGAACTGGGCGGGTACTACAGAGAACCCTATCGTGTATATGGCAAACAACCCTATCAAGCACAAGAAGTACAAGGTGCTCTCTACCATGTATGCAGAGATCTACCCTATAGAGAACCTCACCGTACGCACACAGTTTGGTGCTGACTTCACTCACTCGGCTTCTTTCTTGCAGTCGTTCCCAAGCCTTTCGTCTAACAACGGACAGGGTACTGCAGCTCGACTGAGCAACGACATCCTCAACCTCACAGAGACTACCACTGCCAACTATCGCTTCAGCCTGAAGGACATCCATGCCTTCAACGTGATGCTCGGTCAGGAGGCTGTGAGCTACCACTCAGAGGGATTCCAGGTGTACTCAAAGGGACAGACAAGCGACCTGCTCACCAATGTATCATCAGGTACACGTGCCAGCCGCTGGGGTGACTCTTCGTCAGACTACTCTTACCTGTCGTTCTTCATGCGTGGTGAATACAACTACAAGGAACTCTACTATGCCGACTTCTCGCTGCGTACTGATGCTTCGTCAAGATTCGGTAAAGACCACAGATGGGGTACATTCTGGTCGTTGGGATTCATGTGGAACGTGAAGCAGACCAACTGGCTGAAGGATATGAAATGGCTCAGCAATGCACAGATAGCTGTCAGCACAGGTACTTCGGGTAACTCGGAGATTCCTAACTACTATCACCTCGCACTCGTTTCGGGAGATGCCAGCTACGACGATGTGGCAGGTTTCTATCCTTCTCAGAGTGGTAACGAGGACTTAGGATGGGAGTCTACATGGGCGAACAACTTCGCACTGCGCTTAGGATTCCTCGACCGCATCAACTTCAGCTTCGAAGCTTACTACAAGCGCACATCCAATATGCTCATGCGCGTACCAGAGTCGTACACCGTCACTGGCGAGGGCTATCGCTGGAAGAACGTAGGTGTGATGGCCAACAAGGGTATCGAGCTTAGCGCTGATGGCGACATCATCCGCACACGCGACTTCACATGGAACGTGAGCGCCAACGTATCATACAACCAGAACCGCTTGAAGGAACTCTACAACGGTGTGACTGAATATGTAAACTCTACTACGGGTCTGAAATATGTCGTAGGTCACTCTGTGAGCGAGTTCTTCTTGAACCGTTATGCTGGTGTCAACCCTGCCAATGGTGAGCAGCTGTGGTATGACAAGGACGGCAACGTGACCAACGAGTTCCGCGAGAGCGACAAGGTGATGACAGGCAAGACCTACGATGCACCATGGATGGGTGGTTTCGGCACAAGCCTGCGCTGGAAGGGCTTGCAGCTCACAGCGCAGTTTAGCTGGATAGGTACACGCCACGTCATCAACAACGACCGTTTCTTCGAGGAGAGCGGTATCATGTTTGGTACAGCTTACAACCAGTCTAATCGTCTGCTCTACGACCGCTGGAAACAGCCTGGCGATATCACCGATATCCCACGCTGGGGCGAGATAACCCAGCTCGACGACAGATTCCTTGAGAATGCTGCGTTCTTGCGTATGAAGAACCTCAGCTTGTCTTACTCGCTGCCACAAACCTGGTTGCGCAAGACTCACTTCTTCAACATGGTGCGTATCTACGGACAGGCTCAGAACCTCTTCACCATCACCAACTTCAATGGTCTTGACCCAGAGGTTTCATCCAATATTTACCAGGCGCAGTATCCTGCTTCACGCCAGTTTACTATGGGTGTGGAACTGCAATTCTAAGCATGAAAGGAGAAATATAATATGAATATTAAAAATATAAAGACATACATCCTGTCGGGCATCATCACCCTGTCGCTGTCTTCATGTCTTGACAAGTACCCAGAGGACTCTATCCCCATGGACAAGGCCATCAACACAACAGAAGACGTCAACAAGTTAGTGATAGGTATCTACGACAGCTTTAAGAGCAGCGCGCTCTATTCGGGCAAACTCACTATCCTGCCCGACCTACAAACAGACCTCGTGTTCTGCGTAAAAGGATACTCGAATACGTATGGCGATATCTACAGATGGAAAGACATCAAGCCTACCAATACTGATATTGAGGCTGTATATGCGTCGCTCTACGGAGTAATCAACAGTTGTAACTACTTGCTCGACAACATCGAGCGCGTAAGAGCTAAAGTAAATAACGATACTGAGCTTGACCAGTTGGAGCAGTATGAAGGCGAGGCTCGCTTCGCTCGCGCTTTGGCTTACTCGGAGCTCATCAAGTGCTTCTGTAAGGCTTACGATAGCGACGAGCAGGCTGCCAATGAGCTTGGCGTAGTCATCACCGAGCATTACAAGGGCAACGAGGCCCAGAAGAGAGCTACCCTGAAGGAATCATACGAGTTCGTATTGAAAGACCTGGATAAGGCTACTGAATACCTGAAAGTAGACGAGGATGAGAAGGGCGACCTCTACGACATGCCTTACTTCACCGAGTTCGCTTGTCATGCCTTGCGTGCGCGCGTATCATTATATATGCACCGCTGGGACGATGCCATCAAGTATGCTTCGAAGGTAATCAGCAGCAAACGCTACTTCATGGCAAGCTGCACACAGAATATTGGCAGCACCAGCATGTACAACTATCAGTGGACTGAAGGTAAGTCGACAGAAGGTATCTGGAAAGTGGAATTCACACTCAACAGCTACGGAGGAGCCCTCGGCACCATATTTAGCAACTACAACTATGCGACCTATCGTCCAGACTATGTACCTGCTAAATGGGTAATCAACTCTTATGACAACAACGACTTGCGTGCGTCTTCTATTTTCCGCAACGTGACAACAGGCTACGAGCATGCACTGAACTGGCCTATGCTCATCAAGTACATGGGCGACTCAGACTTCAGAAGAAACAACATCCTGCATGTTCACCGCCCCACTGTCTTCCGTCTGTCAGAGCAGTACCTCATCCGTGCAGAGGCTTACGCTATGAAAGAAGAATACACTAAAGCTGGTAAAGACATCTCTACACTGAGAACAGCACGATATTCTACCTATGGTGGTAACACGGCTCTGAGCAAGAGCAACGCCATGGACGTGATAGAGGCTGAACGCGTGAAGGAACTCTATATGGAGGGCTTCCGACTCAACGACCTGAAGCGCTGGCACAAGGGTTTCAAACGTGACATCAAAGATCAGCCTGCTGCTAACTTCGTACAGAGCAGCCTCAAGGTAGAAAAAGACGACCCACTCTTCGTATGGCCTATTCCTCAGCATGAGCTGGAGGCACCAGGTTCAGAGATTGAGCCTAATGAAAGTAACAAATAATATAAATATAAAGAGACGATCATGAAGAAAATAATGATGGGATGCTTGGCAGCTGCGGCTGCTATCATCACGCTTGCGAGCTGTTCGCAAGACTATACCACCTATTCTGGTCCGAGCCACATCATGTTCTCTGATACGCTCTATCAGTATCCAGTACAGGAAAGCAACGAGATATTCAACGTGCCTGTATCTGCTACAGAGAGAGTGGACTACGACCGCACATTCGCTGTAGAGGTGGTAGACAAGCAGAGTAACGCCATCGAGGGTCTGCACTACCGACTCCTGGATAACACCGTCACCATTAAGGCGGGAGAGATTGTGGGCAACGTGCAGGTACAGGGCATCTACGACAACATAGGTAAGACCGACTCGCTGGGCTTCACCCTCAAGTTGGTAATACCAGAAAAGTACAACTGGACTGAGCTTTACAAAGACTATACTCACGTGGTCATGCTGAAGTCTTGTCCTTTCGACATCAATAACTTCACAGGATGGTGCGTAGTGACTTCTACTTTCTACACCCAGTATCTCAACAATGTGAGCCACAGACTCGTAAGAACAGAGTTGGTGGAGGGCGAAGAGAACACGGTTCGCATCAAGGATGTTTACTACGACGGCTACGACATAAAGTTGAAACTCTGTCCTGGCAACCCACTGGAACCCAAGGTGGAGATGGACGAGCAAATAGTAGGTAAAACTGGCGAGGCCTTCGGAACAATCTACGGAGACGGCAAGTTGCGCATCAAACAGCTTCCGGCATATAACTCTTATTTCAACACCTGCCAGAACTTCGTGATGCAATATGTATTGATGAGCGTCAACAAGAAGGACGGCACGCTGCTCGATAACGTAAATATGTATATCAACCTCTTCGAGTGGGTGAGCGATGCTGAAGCTGAGAGAATACAAAGAGAAGGCTTTTAAGTAATTGGGGATGTTAGAATAAATAACAAACATCACACAAAAAAGAGAAAACATTCAACAATCAATAAGAATTAATGAATATGAAATCATATCTTTCTAAATATTGGCTCGTCCTCATGGTGCTGGCTTCTGCCACACTCTTCGCAGCTTGCTCAAGCGACGACGATGCCACATCTAACCCTGTTTTCCCACAGGTACAGACTATCGCCGGTGCTGCTGGCGATGAGTTCGACTTCATCTTTGAGGCTAACGAGAACTGGAGCCTCGCTTCTTCTGCCATCTGGTGCCACCTGGCTCAGAACGCAGAGGCTGCTGATGCCTTCGTACTCAACGGTACTGCTGGCAAGCAGACCATCAAGGTAAAACTTACTGCCGATGATGCGAGCAAGGACAAGACAGTGGCTCAGCTCTTCCTCAACATGGGTGGCCAGAAGGTGGCTATTGCTGAGATCATCCGTTCTGCTGATGGTTACGAACTTGAGGTGTGCGACGAGAATGGCAACCCTATCGACGAGATCGAGGTGGGTTACCAGGATGTCATCGGTCAGCCTACCTACAACAAGTTCATCGTGAAGGCCAACTATCGTTTCGCCATTACCAACACTCCTGCATGGGTTGATCTCGAGGGCGGTTACCTCGTAGGAAAGCCTAACGTAGATGCCAAGGGTGGTGTTACCTTCAAGGAGAACCAGGGCTTGAGCGCCAAGTATGCCATCAGCAAGGAGGACAATTACACCATCACATTCTCATCAGAGGATGGCAAGGCCGAAAAGACCATGCCCGTTGTCTTCAAGGGTATGTCTGCTAAGGCCATTAACATTGTTCGTCCTGAATCATCATCCCTCTGGGCTGTATGGAGCGTATCTGCAGATGGTAAGACATTCACACAGAACAGTAGCAGTCTGACTGGCGAGACAACCAGCAGCACGACTTATCACAACTTCGTACCTTTCAAGATTTCAGCCCTAAACGATGCTTATAAGTTGGTGGCTTTCGAGAAAAAGAATGGTTATCTCTATGAGGACGACAGCCAGGTGATTCAGCTCTCTGGCGAGAATGGTAATGCAAAGCTCACTGTCAAGCCTCTGTCAAGCGGCAGCCGTGAGTTTACCGTTTACGTACTGCCACAGAGTGTGTACGAGAGCTTTGAGAATGGTCTCGACGGTATGCTCGACGAAAAATGCACTGAGGTACGCACCGAGTATGACGACTACTTCCTGATGAACATTGAGCAGAAGGAAGAAAAAGGCGACGACAGCGGTATAGTAAAGCCTATCATTACCAGCATGGGTATGCAAGTAGACTGCGCTAAGTCTGACAACGCAGACTACAAGGCTTTCTTGAGAGACAACTTCGGCTACACTGGCGACGATATCTTTGAGGCTACTGTATATGGTGGTTTCGTAGCTATTTATCCTCAGTTGGAGGATTGGAATCCTATGACTGGCGCTGGTGTGATGTTCGCTGATGGAACAGGTAATCTTATCGAGAACTATTCACTGGAACAGGACGAGACTGGTATCTATGCTGGTGTATACACCGATGGTCTCAACTTCCCTATCATCGCAGTATTCCAAGACATGACGGGCGAAGTGAAGCGTGTTGTAATTATCAATAACATGGGTTTTAGAAGCAAGAAAAACAGAAAGTAAATGAAAACAATCTATCAATACAGCAAGGCTTGCTTGTGCCTCATGATGGCTCTGCTCACCATGACATTCACAAGCTGCTCAGACGATGCTACAGAGGGCTGGGACGGCACATACGGATATGTGCAGTTCGTTGTCTCTAAGAAAGTATCGTCGAAGGCTACTCGTGCCGCTGCCGTTGACAAACTTGAGAAATTGGCTGATGCCAAGAAGATCAAGGTGGTGATGGAGCATGATGGTACGACAGTGACGCAGACTTTAAAACTCAATGCCTACGATGAAAACAATGCTGAGTATGGCTTGAGAAGTGATAAACTGCAGCTCGCTTCGGGCGCTTACACCCTCATCGGTTTCTATCTCTACGACAATGTAGACGAGGAACTGTTGGCGTCTTCTGCCACAAACGAATTTGTCGTAGTGGGCGGAGGACTCAACAAGCAGGATCTCACCGTGGCTACTGTGGAGCGTGGTAAGGTGCAGTTCGACCTGGTGAAGGAATGGAAGAAGACACGTGGTGCCAACGAGGAGTATCTCTTCTCTAACATCCGCATGGTGGATGTCAGCGTGACCAACCTCTTCACTCGCGAAACCTTCAACTTCACCGACCTCAAGGTGAAGTACAAGGAGGAAAACAAGGAGAACCAAGACTCTAACAACTCTGACGACAAGTACATGAGCGTGGGCATGGCGCACTGCGACTCTACCCTATGGTTGCCAGCTGGTACTTATCAGGTGACTTCTTACACCACCTATGGCAAGACGGGTGCTGTGAAGACTACATTCGAGACACAGCCTGTTAAGGGCGAGGCTTTCGTAGTGACAGACAACCATCTCACAGACAATGCACAGGTACCTGTGCTCCTCTCTGAGACCAAAGAATACATCAAGGACTACAAGGCGCTGAAGGCTCTGTGGGAGTCGCTCGGCGGTAAGGACTGGAGTTTCTATGGCGACGCTACCTTCCACGGTGCTAACTGGAACTTCAACAAGGAACTCGATATGTGGGGACAGCAGCCTGGCGTAACGCTCAACAGCAATGGCCGTGTCATCGGTATCATCATAGCTGGCTTCGGTGCTAAGGGTATTGTACCTGATGCCATCGGTCAGCTCACTGAGTTGCAGGTACTCAACTTCGGTTCACACGACGAAAAGATAGGTGCTAACCTCTTCGATGAGTATGATGCTGCTCATCTCAGTGCCGACCGCAAGATGGCTATGCGTCACGACTATGAGAACAAGTTCCTCAAGTATGATGCACGTGCCAACATGTCGGAGATGATCATCAACAGCTTCAACTCTGACGCTAAGAACGTGAAGAATATGATTCAGAAGGATTCACGCATTCAGCTCAAGGACGCTCAGATTGGTCTTACCACCAATAAGATTACTGGTATCTCGAAGGCTATCTATCGCCTCACCAAGATGCAACAGTTCTATATCGGTAACTCGCCTATCACTGCTGATGAGGTATGTTCTAAGTTCTACGACGACGAGACCTCAGAGTATCATCGTTTTGCAGAGGAGTTTACAGACGAGTCTTGGGCCGCTATGACAAGCCTCACCGACCTGGAGCTCTACAACTGTCCTAAGCTCACACGCATTCCTGACGTATACTATGAGTTGCCTAATATCCAGGCATTCAACTTGGCTCGCAACAAGGGTATCTCTGCTCGACAGTTGCGCGAAGACTGGGAGAGAATGACTTACAACACTATCGGTAAGACTATTCAGATTCTATACCTCAGCCACAACAACCTGGAGGAATTCCCTGATACATGGGCACTGCACAACATGGTGAAGCTCGGATTGCTCGACTTGGCATACAACAACATTAAGAAAGTGCATGCCTTCGGCAAGGAGGTGGAACTCGCTTCGCTCTATCTCAACAACAACCAGATAGAGGAAATCCCGGCAGACCTGTGCGGCTTCTCGGACAATACCGAGAGTCTGAACTTCTCATACAATAAGATTAAGAAGATTCCTAACATCTTCGATGCAAGTTCAATACACATCATGGGCTCTGTCAACTTCTCTAACAACGAGATTACAGGAGTAGACAATACAGGCGGTTACAAGGGTATTAACGCCAGCACCGTGACACTCGCCAACAACAAGCTCACCAAGTTCCCTTCTGAGATTATTGCAGCAGGCTCGCCTATCACTACTCTCGACCTGAGCGGCAACCTGATGACAACGATACCTAAGGGTTCTATCAGAGGTAAGAACGCTTACCTGTTGCAGGTAATCGACCTGAGATTCAACCATCTCACCGAACTCTCTGACGACTTCTTGAGCAACAATATGCCTTACATTACCAACATCGACTTGAGCTACAACCGCTTCAGCCAGGTGCCTCCACAGCCCCTCAACAGCGGTTATCTGAGAGCCTTCGGTATCAATCACCAGACCGATGCACAAGGCAACCGCACGTTGCGTACATGGCCTACTGGCATCACCAAGTGCCCAAGCTTGATACAGTTCCAGATTGCAGACAACGATATTCGCAAAGTAGACGAGGTTCTCACTCCTCACCTCTATATCGTCAACATCAAGGGCAACCCCAACATCTCTATCGATGTAACGAGCGTTTGTCCATATATCAAGGCAAAAGCTTATATGCTCTTCTACGATAAGAACCAGGACATCCGTGGATGTGATGCGCTCGATCTCGAAAATTAAATCTCATAAGGAAGTCAATTTATAAGTATGAAATATAAAAATCAATTCACATGGCTCCTCGCTCTTGGTGCTGCGCTTTTCGCAGCATCCTGCAGCGATAGCGATGATGTGCAAATTCCTGGAGGTATTGCCATCGACAAGGAGCAAATAGAAATAGGTGCTGAGGGCGGAAGTCAGCAGTTTACCATCCAAGCTACACAAAACTGGGTGAGCAGCGTGGCTGGCAACTGGGTGACAATGAACCCCGCCAATGGTGTGGGCTCTACCACAGCTACTATTGATGTGGACACGACGCTGATGACCGGTCGTCGCACCACAGAAATCATTTTGGAAGGCGCCAACCACGAGCGTCGCACGCTTTCCATCGTACAGTTTGGTTTCGGTAAGCAGATTGCTATCAAGGAACCTTTTGTAGAAATCGAAAACTCTGCTGCCTACGACAAGCGCGCTTTCGAGAATGTCATCTCTGCCAACGTGGAGTGCAAGATTGGACAAATCGAATATAGCTTCGAGGGAAACCTCAGCGAAAGCGAGAAGGCTGACTATGAAAGCGAGAGAGAAGGATGGCTTCTTAACGAAAAGAACGAGAACAAGCTCATCGGTGCAGACCTGGGCATCAAGCTCGACCGAAAGGCACGTCCGCGTACCGTGAAGCAAAAGATGCGCTGGAACATGAACATCGTACCTGCTGTGCGCGTGGCTAAGGTGCATCTCGTTCCTGTACACGAAGAGGATAAGTTGGTAGATGCTGACGGCAACGAGACTGAGGACGTGATTCTCACCGTGCGTCAGGCTGCTGCTCCTAAGATAGAAGACAACCGTGCAGGTGACTCGCTCTCTATCATCATGATTAATCAGAAGATCAACAGCATGGCGACCTTCGACACCAGCGACAACATGCGCAACTGGAGCAACGTGGTATTGTGGGAACCTACAGATGCTTTCGTGAAGCAGCATCCTGAGGCTGTGGGTCGTGTGAGAAGCGTGAAGTTCAGCATGTTCAACCTCAAGGCGGGTGAAACGCTGCCTAAGGAGGTGAAGAACTTGAAATATCTCGAAACCTTCTCTATCGCCAGCAACGAGAACAACCAGATTCGCAATATGGAACTGGGAGAAGACATCTGCGAATTGCCTTATCTGAAATATCTCACCGTACAGGCTTATGGTCTTACCAAGCTGCCTGCTAACTTTAAGAAGTTGGGTAAAAGTTTGGTAGCCCTCAACTTGGTGAGCAACAACTTCAATAAGCTCTCAGACATCACCAAGGTGGTGAATGAAGAAAACTTCCCTCACCTACGCACGTTCATATTCTATGCACAGCGACGCACTGATGTCTGCACCAACCTACAGGGTCTGAACCGAGACAACAATGGTAACCTCATGTACAACAACTACCCTATCGGTCTCTATGGTGACATCAGTAGCGACTACACAGAACGTAAGGCATTCCTCTCTCTCCTCACTTGGGAGAACTTGCGTGCGCTTGAGCTGTCTTACTGCTTCTTGGAGGGCGAATTGCCATCCGATGAAGATGTAGACGCTGCACTGCGTGCGGCTGGTAAGCCTACTCGTTACACAGCACAGGACTTCTCTACCAACAAGAAGGAATGGAGCGACAAGCTCGTGGGCGACACCTGTAAGTGGCTTCTCTCTAATAGAAGCAACCCTATCACCTGTCGCACAAAGGACGGAAAGACAGTCTACGAGAAAGTTTACCCAACTGACGTGCCTCGCGTGCTGCCTAAGTGCCGCACTCTCTCGCTCAACCTCAACTTCTTCACGGGCGCTGTGCCTAAGTGGATATTATTCCATCCTCGCATGGTATTGTGGAGTCCTTCTACAATGATCTTCAATCAGCAGGAGCGCGGACACAACAGCCGAGGAGAAGCAGTAGGATTCTCTAATATGGCTGAGGATATATTCAGCTATGAGTACTACTACGGCACCAAGGACCCAGGCAACAAGACTGAAGTTCAGGGTGTGGCTTATCCACTGTACTATCGCGCCTTCGTGGCTGCTGGCGACGTCAACGAGGCTACCGTACTCGCTAAGTACAAGAGAAGCAAGAAATAAATGATCAAACTTGAAAAGTTGAACTTGCAATAGTTCAATAAAAAGATACATCAAATTCAAAGAATATGAAGAAAATATTTTTCTATATCTCGATGTTCGCTATGGCATTGACAGGTTGTACAGACAACCTGTCGGCCATCGACAATGCAGGAGGAAAGACAGATGTCATCATCCCTGCTGATGCCGAGGCTGGAGAGCTGATCATCAAGTTCAGCCCTGCCATGACTGACATCCTTGACCAGACACAGTTGAGCAAGACTCGCGGTGCGCTGGCCACCCGTTCGGGCATTCCTTCTACCGATGAAGTGCTCGATATATTGGGAAGCTACAGTTTCAAGCGTGTGTTCCCCGTTGATCCTAAGAATGAGGCTCGCACTCGAGAGGCTGGACTCCACCTGTGGTACACGGTGAAGTTTGACAAGGGAACAGACCTCAAGACTGCAGCTGAACGTCTGAAGCAGTTGGGCGAAATCACTAAGGTGCAGACCAACGGACGTATCAAGCGTGCTTACAACTCGGATAACAAGCGCATCTTCCTCAGTGAGAAGGCACTTCAGCAGCGTGCTACTCGTGCTAATGCTGGCGAACCTAACGACCCTGGATTCGCTTTCCAGTGGCATTATCGTAACCTTGGTGAGGGTAACTATGGTTTTGAAAAACTCAACCCTAACGAGGCTAAGGCTCTGGCTGGCTGTGATGTCAACGCTCTTGAGGCATGGAAGACTTGCTCGGGCGACCCTTCTATCATCGTCGCTGTGCTCGACGAGGGTGTGATGTATACGCATCCTGACCTCGCTGCTAATATGTGGTGCAATCCTGGCGAGACTAAGCAGGGCGACAAGAACGACGGCGACGGCAATGGTTATGCTGGCGACTTGCACGGCTACAACTTCGTAGAGAATAGCGGAAACATCACTTGGACTGACGCCAACGACTCGGGTCACGGTACACACGTAGCAGGTACTATCGCTGCTGTCAACAACAACGGTCAGGGTGTATGTGGTGTGGCTGGTGGTGACGGAACTCCTAACTCGGGTGTGAAGATCATGACATGCCAGTTGTTCTCAGGCCAGAACTTAGCTACACTCGCAGCAGAGGCAAGAGCTATCAAATATGCTGCCGATAATGGTGCTGTCGTATTGCAGTGTAGCTGGGGTTACAACTCTTCTGAGAGTAACATCCTGAATGGTTACACACCAGGTCCTGCTACAGAGAAGGAATGGGCTGAAACATATCCATTGGAGAAGGAAGCTCTCGACTACTTCATCACCAATGCAGGTTCGCCTAACGGCATCATCGATGGCGGTATCGCTGTCTTCGCTGCTGGTAATGAGTATGCTGCTAACCCAGCCTTCCCTGGCGCTTATTCTAAGTGTGTGTGTGTGGCTTCACTCGCTGCCGACTTCACACCTGCTTGCTATACCGACTTCGGTTCACTCGTGACACTGAGTGCTCCTGGTGGTGACCTCGAATATTATGGTAAGATAGGTCAAGAGGAAGATGAGTACTGGGCAGAAACTGCCGAACAGAAGGGTGCTGTGCTCTCTACCATGATCAAGAACGGCAAACCTGCCTATGGCTACATGGAAGGAACATCAATGGCTTGTCCTCATGCTGCAGGCGTAGCTGCCTTGGGATTGTCTTACGCTGTGAAGCAAAACCGCCATTATCGCGCTGCCGACTTCATCGCTCTGATGAAGAAAGCTGTGAAGCCTCTCGACGGCTATTATGAGAATGGTGCTACAAAGACTTATTATCTCAACCACACTACGATGGGTGCTTCGCCTGAGGTAGTAGAACTCTCCAAGTACATCGGCAAAATGGGTACAGGTCTTATCGACGCAGCCAAACTTCTCGATGGTATCAAGAACAAGGAGTTCAGCTCTGATATGAAATTGCCTAACATCTACGTTGGCGTCGAGAAGACTATCAAGTATAATCTCGCACTCTATTTCGATGGTATCGCAGATGGATACTCTTGCAACATCGCAAACAACGAGATTGCAACTGCTTCTGTAGAGGGTGCCACTCTCACCATCAAAGGTTTGAAGGCTGGTAGTACTTCACTCACCATCACTGCAGGCGGCAAGACCCAAACTGTAACTGTCATGGTAAGACAAGGCGCTAACAGCAACGGATGGATGTAAAAACTCTTAAACAAGTAAGATGAAATTTCCCTTCATAAAAACCATCATAGCATGCTTCTTGGCCTGGCCCATCATGGCTCAGGCTCAAGAAGAGCTATTGAAGTTTGACACGCCACTCATCAACGCTGGCACCATGACAGAGGACGATGCTCCACAAACCTTCACCTTTGTGGGAAAGAATGTGAGCAACAAGGTGATTCACATCACTGAGGTGAAAACCAGTTGCGGATGCACAAAGACTTCTGTCATAGGCGACGTGATGCAGCCTGGCGATAGCTGTCAAATTCTTCTTACCTTTACACCGAATCGCTATCCTGGCACCATCAACACGGGTGCTCTTGTCTATCTCAAAGAGGTGAAAGGACAGCCTGCTGTAAAGTTAGCTCTTGCAGGACAGGTGTTGCCTGGTGCAGATGCGTGGGCTCGCTATCCTCACAAGATGGGAACACTGAGACTGAAACAGTCGCAGATGAGCATCGAGGTGGTAAGACCTGCCACAAGTCCTTCGGGGCGCATCCTCTGCGGTAATAGCGGTGATAAACCGCTACACATAAGCAGTCGTTTTCTACCTCTCTATGCTAAGCTCAAAACAGAGCCTGAAGTAATAGAACCTGGTGGCGAAGCCGATCTCGTCGTTACCATCATGACCGACAAGATACCGACTACCATGCCTGAGACTTTCTCCTTCCCTATCGTTCTCGAAGGAATTGAGACAAGACCTTCTGACAGGACTATAATGGTAAAGGTAAAAAGGATGATAGAAAAGTAAAAAAGGGAAAACTTGGAAAGAGTTAAAATATTAAAAGTAAAAAAGTAAAACTATGGCATATTTAAAGAAAATCTTCACCCTCATGGTGATTGCTCTCTTGGCTTGCAATTTCACAGCTTGCAGCAGCGACGATGACGCACCCGAGGAAAAAGAAATCGAAGTAACACCTGCCAACATACATGGCACATGGAAGTTGGTGGAATGGAACAATGGTGAGCAGGTGCCTGAAGGCGTGTACTGCTACATCGTCTTCGACCGCAAGGAACAGACATTCAAGATGTATCAGAACTATGACAGTATGTATGGTCGTTTCATCTCTGGAACATTCTATATCAAAAACGACCCTTATCAGGGATACATCATCAAGGGTTACTACGACAATGGTGTGGGCGACTGGCAGAACAGCTACATTGTAAATCGTCTCCTCCCTTCAGGCACCATGACATGGACCGTACAGGGCGATGCTACCAATGTCTGCCGCTATGAGCGCTGCAGCGAGGTGCCTTCTGAGATTGTCAAAGAGACAGAGGGTAAGGCGGAATAAAAAAGACTTTTTAGGACTGTCTCTTAGAACATTTTTTAGTACTCTATAACATACAAAACCGACTCGGTTCTGACCTTTTTCAGAATTCCGAGTCGGTTTTGTATTTGACTGAAGTTTCGCATGTACAGAAATTATAGTAGTTAAACAAGTTATAGTAGTTAAACAAGTTATCACTCCCTTTCGGTCGTTAGAAGTTATAGCCAATAGCATTTTTTTGTTGTATATTTAGCTATAAAGCATATAGCTTTAACTTCTCTACCTTCTTTAAATTCTTTAACTTCCCCATTAGCGATAGTTGAGTACTGTATGGTACAAGGCACTTAAAAATTCCGTTATATTAAAATCTAACATAGATCTTATTTTTATTTTTGCAAAGATTTAAAAGGAGTACATTATCTGGAAACGAAAAGAAAAAAAATAAGAGAAGATTATGAAACAGTACCTTTACGCCCTCTTGGGCGGATTACTTATCTTGAGCCAGCCAATGGCGACGCATGCTCAACAGACAGAAAAGATGATGAAAACCGAAACTGACAGCATCTTAGCAATGAAGGAAAAGCTTCGTCAAGACAGCATCATGTGGGAGAAGCAGCTCTCAGCCGTAACCATCAAGGGAACCCGCTCACAATTCCGCCAGAAGAATGGTGGAATCGTAGCGCGTATCTCGGGAACTTCTCTCGAGAAGGAGCCAACAGCTACGGAAGTGCTTGCCAAACTTCCCGGAATGTTCAAAAACAAGGATGGCAAACCTCAGGCGTTTATCGGCGGCGCACCCGAAATCTACATCAACGACAGAAAGGTGCAGGACTATAGCGTGGTAGAAAACCTGCCCGTTACACAGATAAAAGAGGTGAAAGTGATTCATCATCCCGGAGCCGAATACGGCAACAACGTAGGCTGCGTGCTGCTCATCACCACCAAGAAGAACCTGCAAGGACTCGCCATCGTGGAGAACTCCGGCTTCCTCTTCGACTCCTTCGTGAGCAACAACCACGACCTCGACCTTACCTACACCCACGGCAAGATGACGTACTACGGCAAACTGGGCTACGCCAACTGGCAGGGCATATGGAAAGAACAGGACATCACCACGAATTACGTAAGCGGCAGTAATACTGGCAGTAATACAGGCAGTAATACTGGCAGTAATACAGGCAGTA
>ERZ1034844.355-NODE-355-length-25204-cov-6.080719_pt1 | contig 25204 bp, 29 predicted proteins | sample MGYA00520594_ERZ1034844 | MGnify/ENA primary metagenome ERZ1034844 (study PRJEB33766, sample SAMN09781733) | gut metagenome | biome: gut microbiome | host: Homo sapiens | place: Madagascar | study: EMG produced TPA metagenomics assembly of the PRJNA485056 data set... | reverse complement strand
AAAGCAAGAGAACAACATTGAATACGAACCTATTTCCGTACCTCATAAGCACACATCAAAACACATAAAACGTTCAAAAGACAAAGGACTTGAAAGGTAGGAAAAATCAATGAAAAAGAACTTTACAGACAAAAGAACAGGTGTCAGTTACACATTGCATGGAGATTATTATCTGCCCGACCTCGAATTACCCGCTGAAGAACAACAGCCAATCGGCGTATGGGGACAGCGACACTTACGATATATCAAGCAGCACAGAAAGGCGTTTTATACCAACCTGCTGACAAGAGGTAAGCTAAATTCATATCTTGTAGATATTGAACAGCAGGCGCAACAACTTTTTCTCCGGCTGGTAAAAGACTTAGCCGAAAAAGAAAATGTAACCGAAGAACTCAAATTAACCGATATGATGCTTTGGGTGCAGCGGATGAACGCAGTACGGGAAACAGCAACGGAAATCGTCAATAACGAGTTAATATTTAATTGAGCTATTTAATGAACATAACAGGCGTGGAGATGTGACTCTCCACGCCTGCTTTAGTATTTCTTTGTATTTTGTGAGAAATACTTGATATTTTGGTCGAAATGTGTTATAATAATCTCAACCATATGGTAGAGGTGCAAAAATGGCTGTTAGTTATGATAATCTTTGGAAGCTCCTTATAGATAAAAAAATCAATCGAACCGAGTTAAAAGACTTGGCAGGGATTAGTTTCAATGTATTAGCACGAATGGGTAAAAACGAATTTGTCTCAATGGAAAGCATCTATAAGATATGTTCTGCCTTGCATTGTGATATCGAAGAAGTTATGGAGTTTACCATTCCAAAAGACAAAAAAAGCTGTTGAAAGGAAGAATATGATGGATACAATTCGTATGCCCAGAGATTTAGATAGCCGTATTGCAGATGCGGTTGAGTACTTTTGGACAACAAGAACAGGTCAAATAACAAGACAAACGGCAAGCGGGGTACGGGATCAAGGAAATCGAGGTGCTGTAACTGGTGGAAAGCAGCTTGATGGCTTTGTTGAATTAATACACGATTTACTAACCATTAATGGGGTGCCTGAAGAGTGCATCTTTATTAATTCGGATTTAGAACTTCCTGGATATTTTCGCCCCAACAAAAAATGGGATTTACTTGTTGTTGACAACGGTGAATTAGTTATTGCGATTGAGTTCAAAAGCCAAGTGGGTCCATCTTTTGGCAACAATTTTAATAACAGAACAGAAGAAGCAATGGGAACCGCTCTTGATTTGTGGACCGCTTATAGAGAAGGTGTATTTGGCACTCAACCGGCTCCTTGGATTGGGTATTTCTTGGTCTTGGAAGACTGTATACGTTCAAACGAACCTGTGAAAGTTCGATCGCCTCATTTTGAGGTTTTGCACGAATTCATCGACGCTTCGTATAAAGAGCGCTATGAAATTTTTTGCAACAAGTTGTTATTGGAGCGTCAGTATAGTGCGGCGTGCTTCACAACTACCTCATGTTCACCGAATGAAATTACATATGATTTCCCTGAAGAAGCACTATCATTTGATTCATTTGTAACTTCTATGTTAAGCGCTGCATTGGCACATTTTATGGGGCGGAGGCACTGATTTTGACTGACCAGAAATTATTTCACGGCGACGCAAGAGACCTTAGTTTTATACCGGATAAAAGTGTGCATTTAGTGCTTACTTCCCCGCCGTATTTCAACCTTAAGGAATACCGTAGAGGACAGAATCAGCTGGGTATAATCGATAATTATCAGGAGTTTATTGATGAACTTGAGAAGGTCTGGAAAGAGTGTTATCGAGTTCTTGTTCCTGGCGGCAGGGTCGTGTGCGTCGTTGGAGATGTATGTTTATCAAGGAGGAAGTTCGGTAGACATGTTGTTATGCCGCTTCACTCAGATATTGCAGTTTCTTGCCGCAAAATAGGTTTCGATAATCTCAATCCCATTCTTTGGCACAAAATTTCAAATGCATCTTTTGAAGCAAATACCAACAGTTCGATTTTGGGTAAACCTTACGAGCCTAATGCCATTATCAAGAATGATGTAGAGTACATTTTGATGGAAAGAAAACCGGGCGGTTATCGAAAGCCTACGGATCAGCAACGCGCTGCAAGTATGATTGAAAAAGAGGATTTTCAAAATTGGTTTAGCCAGATTTGGGAATTGCCAGGTGCATCGACAAGAAATGGACATCCTGCTCCATTTCCGTTAGAACTTGCCACAAGGTTGGTGAAAATGTTTTCTTTTGTTGGCGATACTGTGTTAGATCCATTTTGCGGAAGTGGAACTACGATGATTGCAGCCATCAATTCACAAAGAAATAGTATTGGTGTCGAAACAGAGGCATTTTATTGCGACCATATTTTGAACCGCATCGATAATGAATATGGTATGTTTAAGGATTTTGAAATATCCTATACGGATCTAACAAACGAGAAAGACCAATACTAATCTGATAAAAGAATTAGTAATTGTCTTGTTAACGGAAATTGATTTGTCAGATCATATAGCAAAAGAGGTTTATTATGAAAATACTTGATTATAAACAAGCGGTTGCATTAGATGACCATAATCAAACCGAACAAGCAGTGCTTTTATGTTATTTTCATAATAAATGCACCGATGAGCAAGTGTTTGATATGAAAGGCATACAGGAGTTGTTTTCTGATGCAGGCTATAGCCAAATAAACAGCAGCAGGGTGAAGAAGAATTTGCTTGAAAAAAAGCAAATGCGAATTCCTAAAGGAATGAAAACTTCACTTGAATTTGTACCAGCTGTTTATCAGGAACTCGATCAAAAATATGCTGCATTATGGGAAGACACAGATACCATTACATCAGACAGCGAATTGATTGATGAAACCAAATTCAGCGGAAAAAGACAATACCTTACACAGCTGATCAGGCAAATCAATCATTCTTATGCCAATAACTGTTATGATGCTGCGGCGGTTCTGATGAGAAGACTGTTTGAAGTTCTACTGGTGCTGTCATATCAGAATATGGGCATTGATAATGAGATCAAAGATTCTTCCGGTAAAGGGTATGTAATGCTTGAAAGTATTGTTGGTAACGCCAAGAACAATCAAACATTAAAACTATCAAGAATAAAGAATGAGTTTGATTCTTTTCGTATGGTCGGTAATTTTTCTGCACACAACATTACATACACGGCTGGAAAAAAAGACATAGACGATATCAAACTTAATTATCGGGTAATGCTTGAAGAATTATATAACAAAGCGGGGTTAATAGTGTGATGGGAGAGAAGAAAGAAATTCGTGTAAAATTTGAAATTGGAGACATTAAGTTTGAGGCAGAAGGCTCTGCTGACTTGGTCGAAAGAGAACGTAGTATTTTTAATAATACTCTTCTTCCTGCTGCAATAGAGGCGATTGTGCGTACTCGTGGAGTTGCTCAGAACACGCAGTATATTGGCTCATTAGAAGCGTCAGCTCACCCGGCTATTACTGCTCCTGCAAACATACCAACATTACCAGAACAAACTGATACGGCATCGATTGAAGACTTTTCTCGGACGGGCTTAGCATCTTTCGTAAAAGGTAAAGGCGCAAATGAACATTATGATTTTATCATTTGTGCTGTATACTATAATGAGAAGAAAAATGGTATTTCTTCGTTTTCTTCGGCTACGCTAAAGGACTTGTATTCGGATGCAAAAAGACCGTTGCCTGGAAATTTAAGTATGTCTTTGAGCGAATTGGTTAAAAAGGGACTGATTATGGAAGACCCGGCATCCAAAGGATTAAGTCCCAAAGTGTATGTGTTGACTTCTGACGGTGAAGAAGCAGTTATTAAAATGCATCCAACAGAGGCAAAAGAAAAGAAATCGGCATCAAAGCCCCGTAAACAACGTCAAAAGGCGAAATCCTCATATGCTCATATTTGCTGTGATGATTTGAACTTAGCTCAGTATCCAGAAGTAAAATCGCTCAAAGATTTTAAAGAAAAGATGATGCTTATTCTTTACATCATCACCAATGAGGGAAAGGGCGAATGGTTTACAACGGCAGATGTTCTTTGCCTTATGACTGATATTTTTGGTGAATCTGCAACCAAAGATAAAGTTAATGGTGTTTTTAAAAGAGAAAAGAGATGGTTTAAATCTGAAAATGTCGATGGAAATAACAAGTTAATGCACAGAAAATTACTGAACGAAGGAAAGACTTATGCTCAATCATTGGGTACTGCGACAGAATAACGTGGCAACACAATGGCAACAAAAAATCGGATAGCGTATGCTTTACCGATAATTCAAATAAAATAAATACTCTCTGATAAATTTCATAAACAAATGTGTTTAAGATTGATTTATATTGAGCGAGTGGGAATAAATTGAGATGTCGAAGAAATCCAGTGTTTATGCGGGTTTGCAGCACTTCAAGAAGTCTTTTGATAACAATTTTATAACAGTCATATAAGTGCCACTATTCTTGTGATCCAGTGGTTTATGGGTTATAGAATGATTTAGAATTGGTTTTGTATGACGAAATAAATCCATATTAGAAAGCCCTTAGCTGTGGGTAGTAACTCATAGCTAAGGGCTTTTTGTCGTCTTTATGAGGTTGCCAAAGTAAAAATTATAGCGCTTTTTGTAAATATACCATATCTATTAGCTGCTTTCCACACTCAAAAATCGGGCGATCATAGTTGTCGATAAAGAAATCCTTTACGACATAAGAGCGTATAAAGCCGCATTTTTCATAGAAAGGAATGGTTAATGGACTATCACCGGTTCCGACTTGTAGCACCGAATATTTCTCAGAGTATTTCGCAACAAGAAAATCAATAAGTTTTCGGGCATAGCCCTGTTTTTGATAGTCGGGCAATGTAGCAATGTTCTTGATTTCCAGTACACCATTGCCCTCATCGGTGACAATGCATTCAGCCTTGACTCCGTTATCGTCCAGTACATACATTGTGCCACGCTCTAAATATCGGTCTACCATATTTTCTTGCTCATCGGCAAGAAGAAGTAAATGCAGATATCGCTTTTTGTTTTCGTCTATTTCTTGAATTAGCATAGCAGTAGCTCCCTGATAGATTACTCTTTTTGCTTGTCCTTAAAAGCTTCGACTAAGGCATCGCTAAGCTCCTGTGACGGAACTTTCGCCCAGATTTGTGTGGAATCGAACTTCGGATAGTAATAACGCCAGTTGTCGTATTCTTCCCTGCTGATTTCCTCGGAAGATAGTTTGTCCGCCTGTTCTTTCCAAGCACAGAGCATTTTTGATAGCTCGGCAGCATCCGTCAGCGGATCGACTCCGTTTGCAAGCTTATCAATATACATCTTTGCTCTTTGCATTTTTTAAGCTCTGTCATTTTCATTCTCCTCATTTTTTGATTACTCAATCGAAATCATCTGATGAATTTCAACTTTCGGGACGGTGAAAGAAACCTTTCCGTCAGCATAGGTGAAGTCAATTTCTTCATTCTGCGGGACGAGAATAACCTTTTCGGGTTTGTCGCATTTCACACTGACATCAATATTATAAAGCGGAACGATGTCCTCAATTACTTCCGTGTCCTTGCCACGCACCGTCGTGTGAGCATAAAGAAGATGGACGATTTTTCTGTCATTCTGCTGAAGAAGCGTAACGATACCTTTATCCGGAACGGAGCTTTCAATCGAAAAATCGCCGTTCATAAGGCGTTCAATAACGTATGCGACAAGCTCCTTAATGTGGAAATCGCCGGACTCTGCATAGCCTCTGAAAATGTCCCAGCCGATATAAGCGATATTGCCCTTGATTGCAGCGGTAGAATAGGTAAGGCTTCGGTCATTCGGAGCGTGCTGATGCGAACAAAAATGCTCTGCGGTACGGTTAAAATACGGATTCTGTCCGTTTGCGACGATTTCGGCATCAATATTGTCAAAGCGATAGTTTACGGCACGCATAAGGTATTCGGTTTTTCCGTTTACCGTGTCAAATTCGGGAATAAAATATGTAGGCCTGAATTCATTTTCACCGATAAACTTGATACCGGTGTCAACGCAGAATTCATTGTTATTGTCAAGTCCCGATACACCCGAAAGAAGCAGCTTGCCGCCCTTTGCGAGGTAGTCCTTTATCTTTGATTTGAGTTTTTCATCAAAAATCCAAACATCGGGAAGAATGAGCATTTTATATTTCGTAAAATCTTCATCAAGGTCGATGAAATTATACAATCTGTTCGTTTCAAGAAGAATTCGGTTTGCGCCTGCATCGTACCAACCGCCCTCGTCTCTGCCTTTTATGCACTCTGCGGCAAGAACAGCAATATCGGCAATATACTTTGCTCCCTTGCACCACGGCTCCTTTGCTTCGACCTCGGCATAAGCCTTTCCGATGAGTCCGTAAGTTGATTTGTTGAGAAGTCCCTCTGGGTGCATCTGATCGCCGATCGAGCATCCTCCGCCCTCTGCAAGAGAAAGCGCCGTTTCATAGCGAAGTGCGTTCGGGTGCTTGAAGCCGCCGAACTCGCCCCACGTCCGGTGGAATTTGCCCGTCATACCGAGGAAGCAATCACGCTGAGTTCTCGCGTATGCCGCAGACATCGGAAAATGATCATATCCCCAGCCGCCCGTAGGAAGGCTCTCCAATTCAAGGCAGTCGATCGTGTCAATGAGATCACGTCTGCCCTTTGAAACGTGACCTGAATTTTGGAAAATAATCGTTTCGGGATTGTGCTTGTGAACCGCTTCCTCTACCCTGTCGAGATAGTTGCGGTATACCTTTCTGCCAAACGCCGCTACGTCCTCGATATTATTGTAATCAAGACCTGCAGCGGTCATATCCGCACAGCATTTTTCACAGCAGCACATCGGTTCACCGACGATATCAAGAAAGATTTCGCACGGGTTGTAATTGACCATAACCTCTTCAATCTCGGCAATGAGCTTGTCGAGATAAGACGTGTTGAAGCACATCAGATGGTAGCCCGGTTGACTGAAATCGGGTGCCTTGCCGATATTCGAGGGATCGACTCTCAGCCAGTCGTGATGCTCAACCGCATCCTTTTCATCAAAGCCCGCCGAGATATACACGGGAGCACGAACACCGATTTCCTCGCAGGCTTCAAGCTGCGCCTTGAGAAGGTCGAATTTCAGCGTCGGATTCATTGTGTTTACCTTAGTCGGATGATATGAATATCCGTGATGGCACTTTGAGAAAACCGTGATTGAATCGACGTGACCCAGTTTCAGCGTTTCCTGCCATTCTTTCTTATCAAATTTTGAGCCGACATCGGGAATGAGCGGCGAAGTATGGAAATCAAGGTGTACCTGTCTTAATCTGAAATCTTTCATAAATAACCTCCGATAGTTGTATATAAACAATATAATCTATTTCAGTGGAAAATTCAAGCATTTAGTTATTTTTGCACGTCTTTCGCTCTGCCTCGCGACGCTTTTTGCGCCGCTCACGGTTGATATGACGTTCAAAGTCGCCGTTATTTATCAGCTCTGTGAGAACATACTGTTCAAATGTCGGAACTGTGCAGGAGTAAAAGCCGAGCCTGTCCTCAAACGGCTTGACGAGCCTTTTCGGAAGAACCATATATCCGACACGCAGTGACGGTGAAATCGTTTTTGAAAACGTATTGAGATAAATCACGTTATCGTGATCGGAAAGTGCGAAAAGCGTCTCTGTCGGCTTTGAATGGACGGAAAATTCCGAATCGTAATCCGATTCAATTATAAATCTGTCCGCCTTGTCCGACCAACGTATGTATTCATATCTTTTCGACGCCGAGGCGGTAACTCCGCTCGGAAAGCTCCGATACGGCGTTGTGTGCAGAACATCGGCTTCAGTCCTTGCGAGTGCTGCTCCGTCAATTCCGTCGTTGCAAAGAGGAAGAGACTCATAATGAACGCCTGCCGCACGGTAAACCTGCTCGATCTTCTGATAAGACGGCGACTCGATCGCATACACCTTGTCCCTGCCGAGCAGATCAACAATCAGCCTGTAAAGATACTCAGCGCCCGAGCCGACAATAATCTGCTCAACTCCGACATTGATTCCCCTGTTCCTCGCAAGATACTGCTTTAGCGCTGTCCTCAGTTCCAAGCATCCCTCATTCGGTGACTTTTCAAGAATCACATCGTTATAATCCGAAAGAACCTTTCTCATAGTCCTGCTCAAAAGAGAGATCGAAAAAACAGGGCGGATCGGAGATGTGTGAACGGATCTTGCCGATTTTAAAATATGAGAAACATTTGCAAAGCCGTCGTTCGGGCTGAAAATAACAAAATATCCGCTTCTCTCCCTCGGCTCTATATAGCCCTCGTCGCAGAGAAGCTCATATGCGTGCTCGACGGTTACCGTGCTCACTCCGAGTTCGTCGGCAAGCAGTCTTTTCGACGGCAGCTTGCTATTAAATTCATATGCTCCGCTTGTAATGTCATCCCTTATCTGTTTATAAATTTGCAGATACACGGGATGATTTTGCTTATCTATTTTATACTTCATCTGGTTATATATTTTTCTCCGTTTCTGATTATTTTATATTGTCAGAGCTATTATATAATATTCCCAACAGATTTGCAAGGAGGAAAAGCAAATGCAAGTAAAAAGAACAGCAAGACAAAACACAATGTGGCTTTGCACAACGGCAGTGCTTATGGCAATGAATGTTGCGCTCAGCTCATTCGGTGTTCCCGTTCCCGGCGGACATCTCTATTTAAACGACATCGTTATCTGTACGGCGTCAATTATTCTTGATCCGCTGGCGGCATTTATGGTAGGCGGTGTAGGCGCATTTCTCGGCGACTTCTTCTTCTATCCCGCACCGATGTGGGTTTCGCTTGTAACTCACGGCTTACAGGCAATCATCATTTCCGTATTCTCCCACTATGTTTTAAAGAAAAAGCCCGTGCTCAGCTCGGGAATCGGCGTTACGATCGGCGCAATTATTATGGTTGTCGGCTATTCACTTGGCAGAGCATTTATTTACAGCACACCTGCATATGCCGTGGCGAAACTTCCGTTCCAGATTCTTCAGGCAGTTGTCGGCGCAGTATTCGGAATGCTTCTTTGCTGGAAATTCGGTATACATAAGCTTTATAAAAACAAACTTATGAAAAAATAAATTGCCGTTACTCCACTGTTTGACATATCCGTTATTTAATGCTATGATTGTGAAAACGGAGCGATAATATGAGAAACGTTATGAACGACAATCTGATATATGAAATTCTGTCCGTTGTGGAGGAAATTCCGTGCGGACGGGTTGCGAGCTACGGTCAGATAGCACGGCTGATCGGTCGGGATAAAAATTCACGTCTTGTCGGCACGGTGCTCAGCCGATCCGAATTTTACGGAAAGTTTCCCTGTCACCGTGTTGTCAACAGCTCGGGGCGCACCGCTCCCGGATGGACTGAACAGCGTTCACTTCTTGAAAGCGAGGGTGTGGAGTTTATGCCGAACGGATGCGTTAATATGAAAAATTTTCAATGGGAGATCTGAAAGTACAAATAACGATATCCACACGGATAATGAGGGTGGCGGACTTAAAAAGAATATTGAAACAACCGGGTTTTCGTTTTTTCTCTCGCTGAACTTCCCGAGCTTGCCGAAGAAAATAATAATGCCGAACGGATCAATATGTGATTCGACGCTTATTCCGATGAAAAATGCCCGTTCAATTCGATTAAATCAACATTCGATTCCTTTGCGGATCGGATGTTTTTTTTAATATGTATATGCAATTATATATTGCAGTAAAATCCAAAATGTGATATAATATCGTTCAAATTAATAGTATGAAAATAAAATGAAAATTAAAAAGGTGATATTAATTGAAAAGAACTTTAAATAATATTTTCGATGTCTGCTTCCTTATTGTGGCAATAATGATTTTTGAAGCAGCATTTTGCCGAATGATTCTTCAGTCATTTTTTGCCGGGTTGCTTGTGATACCGATTGCATTCCTGTTCCTTTACATTTGCGGTAAAAGAACGGATCTTATTAAAAAAATCGACTGTAAAAAGGCTTGGTGGATTTTAAGAGTCCTGTCTCTCGCATTGATGATAATAGTTGCATTTTCTCTTGAGGTTAACCTCTCATGGGACTGGGGCGGACTCATAAAATCATCATATAACTACATACAAAACGGCAGTATCGACATTCCCGACTACTATGCAAGATATCCGAACAATCAGTTCTGGCTTCTTTGTCTGGTTACGCTGTTTAAGTTTGTGCGGCTCTTTGTCGGCGGTGCAAGCGTCACCGTTTATAAACGTGTGACAATGATAATTTCGATCATCTGCGTACAGATCGCCCTTGAGTTTATTTACCGCACGGCAAGGATGATTTTTTTTGAGAAAAAGGCGTTTTTTGCGGGACTTCTTGCTCTCTTTTGCCTGCCTCTCTACCTTTACTCCGGATTCTTTTACACCGACATACCGAGCGTTCTGCTTGTTTCGATAATGCTGTTCCTGTATTTCAAATTACAACAGACCGAGAACAGAAAGGAACAAATTATTATTTGTGCTTTGGTCGGATTTGTCGGAGCGATCACATATTTTTTAAAGCTGACCGCATTCATTGTTTTTGTCGCAATGATAATAGGCATCATTTTCACAAAGATAACTTTTAAGCAGTTTTTATCTTTCTTCCTTGTAAGTGTAATGACCCTCGGAGTTACGGTTGCGGCGATCAAGGCAGTTTCCGAACCGATCTATAAAAACAAATTCGGCATAACCGAAGAAATGAAAGAAAAATATGAATTTCCGCCGACTCATTGGATTATGATGGGTCTCGGCTTCGGTGGATTTTCACAGGAGGACATCGACCGCACAAAAAGCTTTGACACCTATGAGGAAAGAGAGAATTTCAACAAGAGAGAAATTAAAAGCCGAATTGAGAATTACGGATTTCTCGGACTTGTCAACCACCTTTTCTCCGACAAGGTTATACGTACATTCGGAAGCTGCACACTGGCAGGCGGCGATTATGTAGGTCGCAAACCGTTCCATAAAAACGGAATTTTCACAAGGCTGTTCTCTCTGCACGGCGATCTTCGTCCGATCGGTCTGACTTTCTCGTGGATTTATTATATCTTCATAACGCTTGGGATACTTTTTTCGGCAATCGGAAGTCTGAGAAAGAAAAAGATGCCGACAAATCAAAGACTTCTCGCCGGCAGGATTTCAATTTTTGCAATATTCTTCTTTATGCTTATCTGGGAATGCAACAGCAGATATCTGTTGGCTTTCTATCCTGTTATGATTCTTCTCGCTGCCGACGGTCTGTCGCACTTTGTGAACACATTCAAAAAGTGCATAAAATAACACCGCACAAATTAAAGTGTACGATATTGTCTAAAATCAAAAAAATCCCAACTTTTGCCGAACTTTTTCGACAAGCTGTAATTTATAAGCTAAAATTTCCTTTCGGTTTAATCGCTGTTAAATATTTAAAGCTATCCTGTAAGCGTCAAAGCCCTTCGCTTTTGCGGAAAGAGAATTGTTATGAACAGAAAATAGGATTTCACGACATTGTTAACGGCAAAGAATCGGGAACTCTTTCCCCTCGGCAAGGTGACGAAACAGTTAAAGCGGTGACAGCTTCCCGGCTCTTTTGCAGCTTGACACTTTCTGCGAATCAGGGTAAAATATAATTAATAAAACATCCGATTTTTCCCGGATAAAAGGAGATTAATTATATGAAAATAATTACCGTAAGCCGTGAATTCGGAAGCGGCGGTCGTGAAATTGCCAAAAGACTTTCCGACGTTCTCGGAATTGCCTATTACGACAGCGAGATTATCACCGAAATTGCCAAGAAAGCCGATCTTGACGAAAACTATGTCGCACATTCTTTGGAAAAAGGCATTCAGCCGACGTTTCAGATTCATTTTGCATGTGCTTTTTCACATATTTCCGCTCCCGATCCGACGGTCAAGCTCCTTGCCGCTCAGAATAATATCATCAATGAGCTTGCCGAAAGGGGCGACTGTATAATCGTCGGCAGAGCCGCAGATGTTCTGCTTGAAAAACACGATCCGTTCCGCATCTTTGTTTATGCCGATATGCAGTCAAAAATCGCAAGATGCCGCAAGCGTGCAGGTGACGACAGCAAACTCACGGACAAGGAAATAGAGAAGAAAATCAAACAGATTGACAAGGGCAGAGCCTCAAGCTACAACATGATTTCCTCCACCGACTGGGGTGACAAGCGCGGCTATGATCTCTGCGTTAACACGACAAATATGAATATCAAGGAGATAACCCCATTCATTGCCGAGTATGCAAAGCAGTGGTTTAAGGATAAGCAGGCATGAAGATAAAACTTTCGGATCACTTTACTTATTCCAAACTTTTACGTTTTGTTTTTCCGTCAATAATAATGATGGTTTTCACTTCTATTTACGGAGTTGTTGACGGACTGTTCGTATCAAACTTCGCAGGTAAAACTGCATTTGCATCAATAAATCTCGTTATGCCGTTTGTTATGATTCTCGGCGGCATCGGATTTATGATCGGTACGGGCGGCACGGCGCTTGTGTCAAAGGTGCTCGGTGAGGGCAACAAGGACAAAGCGAATAAAATTTTCACGATGATGATTATTTTTACGCTTTTTCTCGGTGCACTGCTTTCGGTCGTCGGAGTTATTTCTGTGCCGTGGGTAGCGAAATTTCTCGGTGCAACCGAGGCAATGATGGAGGACTGTATACTTTACGGCAGAATCGTTACGGGCTTCACCGTCGCCTTTATGCTTCAGAGCGTTTTCCAGAGCTTTCTCATCGCCGCCGAAAAGCCGAAGCTCGGACTTCTTGCCACGGTGCTGGCAGGCTGTACAAATATGGTGCTCGACGCAGTTTTCATTATCGTTTTCAATTGGGGCATTGCCGGTGCGGCGATCGCAACGGGTCTGAGTCAATGCGTTGGCGGGATTTTCCCGTTGATTTATTTCTTGAGGAAGAATTCAAGCTTATTGCGCCTGACAAAAACGAAGTTGGAAATAAAACCTATTCTCAACGCCTGCGGCAATGGCTCCTCGGAGCTTATGAGCAACATTTCCTCGTCCGTTGTCAGTATGATCTACAACTTCCAGTTGATGAAGTATATCGGTGAGGACGGTGTTTCCGCTTACGGCGTGCTGATGTATGTTCAGTTCATTTTCGTTGCCATTTATATCGGATATGCGATCGGCTGCGCACCGATAACGGGATATCACTTCGGCGCACAGAACCACAATGAGCTGAAAAATATGCTCAGAAAAAGCTCATTTCTCAGCGCAGTTTCGGGCGTTGTTCTGACTGTACTTGCAATCGTGCTTTCATCGCCGCTTGCAAAGATTTTTGTCGGTTATGATGAAGATCTTTATGAATTGACCCGTCACGCATTCAGATTGTTCGCCTATTCATTCCTGCTGGCAGGCTTCAATATTTTCACCTCATCGTTTTTTACAGCTCTCAACAACGGTGCGGTTTCCGCAGCAATATCGTTCATGCGAACGCTGATTTTTCAAACCTCGTCGGTTCTTATACTTCCGATATTCCTCGGTGTGGACGGTATATGGTGGGCAATCACGGTTGCGGAGTTTTTCGCGTTTATCCTCTCCCTCATCTTCCTTTTTGCCAAGCGCAAGAAATACAATTACATATAATAACGGCATATAAATATATTTAAAAAAGCAGAGGTCTTCCGTTTTGGAAAATCTCTGCTTTATTATTTGCTGATTAAAGAACCTTGTTGAAGAAATCAATTGCCCTCGGCTCTTTCGGATTGAGGATAACCTCCTGAGGCGTACCTTCTTCGATAATATAACCGTCATCAATGAAAAGCACACGGTCGGCAACCTCACGGGCAAAGCCTATTTCATGGGTAACGATTGCCATCGTCATTCCCTCTGCCGCAAGATCCTTCATAACCTGAAGAACTTCGCCGACCATTTCGGGGTCGAGCGCCGATGTCGGCTCATCAAAGAGCATGATATCGGGATTCATACAAAGCGAACGTGCAATTGCAACTCTCTGCTTCTGTCCGCCGGAGAGCTGATGCGGATAAGCCTCCGCCTTGTCCTCAAGTCCGACCTTTTTAAGCATCGCCATTGCTTCCTCTTTTGCTTTTTCCTTTGAAGCCTTTTTAAGCTGAACGGGCGCAAGCATAAGATTCTGAATAACATTGAGGTTGTTAAAAAGATTGAAGTGCTGGAACACCATTCCGATGTTCTCACGAATCTTGTTGAGGTCGGCTTTTTTATCCGTAATCGCCTGACCGTCAACAATGATCTCGCCGCCTGTCGGCTCTTCAAGACGGTTTATGCAGCGAAGAAATGTTGACTTGCCGCTGCCGGACGGTCCGAGGATAACGACAACCTCGCCCTCGCATATATCGGTCGAGATATCCTTGATAACCTCCAAATGACCGAAGCTCTTTTTAAGGTGAGAAACGTGAATTTTAACGTTGTTTTTATTTGCGGCCACGGTTCATCCTCCTTTCGAGAGCCTTTGCAATCTTGGAAAGTATTGTGATAACGATAAGGTACATCACGCCGACAATAAGCCATACCTGGAACGACTTAAAGTTAATTGCAATAACGTTCTTTGCAGCATTTACAAGCTCGGGGAAACCGATAACGGAAAGAATCGAGGTATCCTTGAGCGTGATAATAAACTGATTGATGATGCTCGGTATCATCGTGCGAATAGCCTGCGGAAGAACGACCTTCTGCATAGATTTCCAATAGGGAATACCGAGACTCCTTGCTGCCTCCATCTGTCCGACGTCAACGGACTGAATTCCGGCACGGATGATTTCCGACATATATGCGCCGCAGTTGAGCGAAAGACAGATTATACCTGCCTGCAATGCGGTGAATGTAAATGTACTGTGTAAAAAGTTCTTTAAAGCGTAAGGTACGCCGAAGAAAACGAAAAATGCAAGAACTATCATCGGAACACCGCGGATAATATCAACAAAGACCTGTGCGATGACGTTGCATACCTTACTTTTAAGCACACTGAGCATACCGAAAATGAGACCGATAATGCTTGCAAAAATCAGGCTGTAAAAAGCCATGATAAGCGTCTGTCCCATTGCCTCCAGCAACAGCTTGCCGTAAACCGAAATTATATCTGCCATTTAGCGGACTCCTTTTGACAAACAGCAGGGCATCTTTGCAGACGCCCCACCGCTCATTTTTTAAAATTAGCCAACGTACTTGTTGATGATTTCGTCATACTTGCCGTTTGCCTTGATGTTCTTAAGACCAGCGTTAAACATATCGAGGAATTCCTGATTTGCCGAATTGAAGATAGCAAGACCGTAATCGCTGCCTTCACTGGCTGTGTTCTCAAGAACCTTGAGTGCAAGATTGCCGTTCTTGATGGAGTCAACCATGATCGGTGTATCCTCGAAGCAGGCAGCTGCCTGACCGCCGATAACTGCCTGATACATTGTCGGAGAATCCTCAAATGAAGCAATTGTGAAGCCGTACTTATCCTTGAGGCTGTTTGCATAGTCGGCACCCATTGTACCTGTCTTAACTGCAACCTGCTTTCCCTTGAGATCCTCAAAGCCCTTGATTGTGGAATCAGCGGCAACTGTCATTGTCTGTGTGCAGTGATAATATCCGTCTGAGAAAATCCAGCCCTCGCTCTTACGCTTCTCTGTGATAGAAGCACCTGCGATCATGGCGTCTGCCTGACCTGCCTGGCATGCTGCGATAGATGCGTCCCAGCCAACGCTGTTAAGCTCGTATTTGAAGCCCTGATCCTCAGCGATTGCGGCAAGGATCTCAACGTCGATACCAACGAGCTTACCCGAAGCATCCGTGTACTCGAACGGTCTGAAAACTGTGTCGGTAGAAATCTTCCATACTTTTTCATCTGTCTTGTCGTCTCCCTTGGAGCCGCAGCCTGCAAAAAGGCAGAACATTGTAGCTACGCAAAGAAGAATTGCGATAAATTTTTTCATGAACTCAAATCCTTTCAATTATTGATTCGCTAAAATAATACAGAGATAGTTTAATCTATATTTGTCAATTAGTCAAGACTAACTGAGTTATATCCGTCAAAATTTTAACATTTTTTTGCTTTTATAACGCAAAACAAGAGTTTTTATGACTATTGACATTTTTCTGCATCGGGGGTATGATCTGTTTATAGTAAACGGAGGCAAGAGCTATGCAGGATATAATGATCAGAAAATATAATGAAAATGATATTGATGATATGAAAAATATCTGGAACGAGGTTGTCGACGACGGAATTGCTTTTCCGCAGGAGGACGATCTCACAACCGACGGAGCAAGGATGTTTTTCGCCGAGCAAAGCTACTGCGGAGTTGCGGTAAACGGCGACGGAGAAGTTCTCGGACTTTATATTCTTCACCCGAACAATGTCGGCAGATGCGGCCACATCGCCAATGCAAGCTATGCGATCTCGTCAAAGAACCGCGGACTTCACATCGGCGAAAAGCTCGTGCTTGACTGCATCGCACAGGCAAAGGCTCACGGATTCAAAATTTTGCAGTTCAACGCAGTTGTTGCGACGAACATTCATGCAAGACACCTTTATGAACGCATCGGATTCAAACAGCTTGGCATAATTCCGCACGGATTTCGTATGAAGGACGGTCATTATGAGAATATCTGCCCATACTACATTGAGGTTAACATATGATCAAGGCCGTTTTTATTGACATCGACAATACCCTGCTTGATTTCAACAAATGTGCGCTTTGGTCGATGAAAAAGTCATTTGAGGATTACAATCTGAATTTCAAGGAGCAGATGTTTGACACATTCAACCTGGTTAACAACCGTCTTTGGCTTGAAATTGAAAAGGGCAAGCTTACAAAAGAGGAGCTTTACGCCTGCCGCTGGAATATGATATTTGCGATTCTCGGAATTGACGTTGACGGTGTGCAGTTTGAAAACGTTTTCTATTCATATCTGACCGAAAGTGCGGAGCCTGTTGACGGTGCTCTTGAAACTCTGAAATACCTCAGCGGCAAATACATTGTCTGCGCCGCAAGCAACGCATCATATGAGCAGCAGATCAAGCGTCTCAACAATGCCGAACTGACTGAATATTTCGACAAAATTTTCATTTCCGAGCAGATAGGTTTTTCAAAGCCGAAAAAGGAATTTTTTGAGAAATGCTTTGAGGAGATCGCACCGATCCTGCCGAGCGAAAGCATTATGATCGGTGACTCGCTGACTGCCGATGTCGGCGGAGGAAAAGCGGCAGGGATGAAAACCTGTTGGTACGACCACAACGCCACCTTTGAGGAGTCCCCTGTTCCTGACTTCACTGTCCGCACGCTTGCGGAAATTAAAAATCACCTTTAATAACCTTTAAGGCAAACCCGTTCAGCCAAAATTTACTTTGCGGGTTTGCCTTTTTTTCTTGACCTCGGGCTCATTTATTGGTATTATATTATATATGTATAATCGGGAAGGGTGTTTTTTATGATAAAGATTGCTCCGTCAATTCTCTCCTGTGATTTTTCAAAGATGGGTGAGGAAACCGCTCGTATGGATGCCTGCGGTGCAGACTGGATTCATATCGACGTTATGGACGGTCATTTTGTGCCGAACCTCACTTTCGGCGCACCCGTCGTTAAGTGTATCAGAAAATGCAGTGACAAGGTTTTCGACTGTCACCTTATGATAAGCGATCCGCTCAAATATGTTGACGATTTTGTCAAGGCGGGCGCAGATATAATTGATTTTCACGTTGAGTCCGACTCCCCCGTTGACGAGACGCTCGATAAGATTACCGCCGGCGGGTGCAAGGCAGGTCTTGCCGTAAAGCCGAAAACTCCCGTTGAGTCGATCTTCCCGTACCTCGACAAGCTGAGTATGGCTCTCATTATGACCGTTGAACCGGGATTCGGCGGTCAAAAATTTATGGGAGATATGATGGACAAAATAATTGCCCTGCACAAGGAATGTGCAAGGCGTGGAATTGATATTGACATTCAGGTTGACGGCGGAATCTCCGAAGAAACCGCTCCGATCGCTGTTGAGGCAGGCGCAAATGTCCTTGTCGCAGGCAGTGCGATCTTCGGTTCCGACGATCCTGCCGCAACAATTAAGGCGTTGAGGTGCTGAGCTCCTTCCAATGCTCATGAGTATAGGCAACGGTCAGGCTGTCCTTTCCGACAAATCTGCCGTACTCATTGATAATACGGTTCAGCGAATTTGCCGTGTCGGTCGCAAGCTCAATCCTGTATTTCCCCTCTGCCGAAAAAATTCTTTTTGAAGCGTTGCTTGGCATAAAACGCAGGAAATCAAGCAGATTATCGACATTTTCAAATTCAAAAATCCTTGTTGCGTTCGCTTTCAGCACTACGGTTTCCGACTTTTTGTTCCGTCCGCTCGCAACGGTGAACATCAAAAGGCAGCCGCCGTCCGGATCGGGCGCCGCCTCAATCATAAGATTACCCGACGGGTCGACGTCACGCCCCGTATCCTTGCGGACAGTATCAAGGATCGTCCATATCACACGGCGTGTCTCAATATTGGAATAATCCATCTCATCATATGTAATATCAAGCTCGATCATATCGTCGAGAGTCAACCCTACTATAAATTTATTGCTGCTTATCGGTTGAATATCCATTTACGCATCTCCTCATAACAAAGTATATGCCTGTTAAAATCGGTATTCAACCATCAAAATATGGCAAAACCAATTTATGAGCCGACATTATATTATATGTCGCTCTCCGGAGTAAAAGCATGGAAAAATACCAAAAATATAATAAGCGTCGCAGGAGCATAACCGAATTTCGCTCCTCGTACAGCGACAATAAAAAATATTTCATCAGCACGGACAGGAAAAGCTCCTGGATGCCCGTGGTGAAATACATCACTATTGCAATTTTCTTCATCGTCTTTGTGATTGCAGGCTTCCTTATCACGGACGCACTCCTTGAAATTTCCGAAGCTCCGTATGTCGAGGAAAAAACAACCGTCTCGGAGAATAAGACGGAGATTGACAAGAAATACTTTGAAGATATAGTTACAAAAACGCCCGACGAAATTACCACGGGCAGCAAAGGTTCGACTGATTAATGTATATACCCTATAATTCACGACTTGAATATCACAAAAGCATATTCGGGGCAGTAAAGACCGATCAAACCGTGACGTTCCGTATAATTCTGCCCCGTGATTTTTGCTGTCACGCGGCAAAGCTGGTTATAAAAAAGGCTGAGGATGAGCAATACCGCTGTATTGATATGCAGTGGGACTGTATGGAGGGCTTCGGCGAAGAGTGGTGGAAGATAGATTTCACCGCCGAAGAAGCCGCAATCTACAAATACCACTTTGAATATGACACCTCGTGGGGTACAAGCCGAATTTACACAGTCGGCAACGGCATTGCCGCCATTCAAAGCGAGGGCGATGACTGGCAGCTCACCGTTTATGATAAAAAATTTCGCACCCCCGACCGATTCAAGGGCGGCGTGATCTATCAGATCTTCCCCGACCGTTTTGCTTTCTCGGGCACAAAAAAGAAAAACGTCCCGACCGACAGGGTTCTGCGTACGGACAGGGACGGCGATCCCTACTGGATGCCGACGTCTGACGGCAAGGTTCTCAACAACGACTATTTCGGCGGCGATCTCAAGGGCATTGAGAAAAAGCTCGGGTATCTGAAGGATCTCGGCGTTACCTGCATATATCTCAATCCGATTTTCGAGGCGCAGAGCAATCACCGATATGACACAGCGGACTACGAAAATATTGATTCGCTTCTCGGAACCGAAAAGGATTTTTCGTCGCTTTGCAAAGAGGCTGACAAGCTCGGTATAAAAATTATACTCGACGGCGTTTTCAACCACACGGGTGACGACAGCAAATATTTCAACCGTTACGGACGTTATCCCGACCTCGGTGCTTATCAGTCGCCGGATTCGCCGTATTACAACTGGTACAAATTCAACAATTGGCCAGACGACTATGAGAGCTGGTGGGGTATAAAAATCCTGCCGGAGGTCAACGAGGACAACCCCGATTTCATCGAATATATAACCGGCAAGAACGGTATCGCACGAAAGTGGCTCAGGCTCGGAGCATCGGGCTGGAGACTTGATGTTGCCGACGAGCTTCCCGACGAATTTCTCGATAAATTCCGCAATGCGGTCAAAGAGGAAAAGAATGACGCTCTTGTCCTCGGTGAAGTGTGGGAGGACGCCTCCAATAAATCGAGCTACGGAAAGCTGCGCCGCTATCTTCTCGGCGAGCAGCTTGACAGCGTAATGAATTATCCGTTTGCCAATGCGGTGATCGACTTTATTCGCAATGCGAGTGCCGAGCTTTTCGCATCACGTGTTATGAATATCACGGAAAACTATCCAAAAGAGGTTCTCGACGTGCTGATGAATCATCTTTCCACCCACGACACCATGAGGGCAATTACCGCTCTTGCGGGAGAGAGCTGTTCCTACCGTGACAGAAAGTGGCAAAGCACCCATTCGCTCGGTGAAAAGGACTATATCTACGGTGTTCGGCTTCTCAAGGCGGCATCCGCAATGCAGTTTGCACTTCCGGGTATCCCAACAATCTACTACGGTGACGAGGCGGGAATGCAGGGCTACAAGGATCCGTTTAACCGCCGCTGCTACCCATGGGGCAATGAGAACACCGAGCTTATAGAATGGTATAAAAAGCTCGGTGAAATAAGAAAGGAAAATCCCGTTTTCAAGGACGGAACATTTGAGATTCTCTCCGCCGTCGCAGGCTGTGTAGCCTTTTCGAGAAAGAATGGCAGCGAGGCGATTCTCGTTATTTCCAACAGCAATCCGCACCCGATAACCTACTATGTAAAATCCGAATGGTGCGACGCATACGATCTGCTCGGTAACGGAAGAGTTGCCGCAAATATGGTCGATATTGAAGAAAAATCAACAGTAATCTTGAAAAGAAAGTGATATAAATGGCGTTAAGAGGTCACAAATTTAAAACAAGTAAACAGGATAAGCGGGGCGACCTGATGCGTTTCTTTCTTGCATTTCTTGCTTTTGCGCTTGTGTTCGGTTCGATTTCCGCAGTCGTTATCCTTAAGCATAACGAGCTGTCGCTGAAAAGCATTTTTTCAAAAGAGACAACGACCGAAGGCGGTAATGAAACAACTGCGGATGATCAGCCGGTTTCACCCGTAAAGCTCAGCGGGAAGACAAATTTCCTCATCTACTGCTCCTCAAACGATTTTTCCGAAATGTATTTTATTCACATTGTTGAGGCAGATATGGATAACTGTGTAATCAAGGATCGTCCGCTGAATCCCGACGGTAAAACCACGGACGGTAAAACGTATGTCCAGCTCCTCAAGGAAAGCGGAGCCGGAAAGCTCGTTTCCGCAATTGAGGAAAAAGAGGGCGTAAAAATCAGCAAATATGTCGGTTCAAACGCCGAGACCTTTGCCCTTGCAATCAACTATATGGACGGGCTGGAATACACGGTCGATGAGAGAATCGAATACAGAAACAGCGCCTATACCCTTATACTCACCAAAGGAAACCAGACCATCAAGGGCGAAACGCTCATCAAATATTTCAGGTACTGCAAGACTCTCGGAGTCGACGGTATGAGAACTCAGGGCAAGCTCGTCTGCGCTATGCTCGACAGCTATATCAATGACAATAATGTTGACAAGGGTACAAGAATTTATCAGCGGCTGCTCTCAAATCTTGACTCCAACAGCGATATTTCATATTTTGAAGCGGCAGAAGCGATGCCGACTGTCAAAGCGTTCTGCGACTCGGAAAACAGACAAAATTCCACAATTATTATAAATGATTCAAGCATTTCATAAGGAGGCAACACAATGTCAGAAAAACCGTTCAGAGGCTCCAAGCCTCAGCCCGACCATATTTTCATAAGCATTGCCGACGATGCGAAAACGACAATGAACGTAAGCTGGAGAACAAGCACCGACGTTAAAAGCGGCTATGTTCTTTACCGTGAGGACGGCTCGGATGAGATCAAAAGAACCGACGCCGATACCGATGTGTTCAAGAGCGATATCGACGTCAGCAATATGTTTTGGGTCAAGCTCACGGGACTGAAGCCCGACACAAAGTATTTCTACACCTGCGGCGACGACTCTCACAGGAGTGAGGAATTCAGCTTTACAACCGAACCCGAAAATCTGACAAAGTTCAAGTTCATATGCGTTTCGGATCAGCAAAAGGGCGATTTGATAAACCCCGATTACTCGCATTTTACAGAAATTCTCAAAAAGACCCTCGATGAAAATCCCGACGCAAGGTTCATCCTTACCGGCGGCGACAACACAAACTGCGGTCAGCACGAGGTTCAGTGGAACGGCACGTTTGAAGGTATGAAGGGCATAGTTGAAAGTATTCCCATCCAGATGGCGCTCGGCAATCACGATAACCGCGGATTCAGAGATCCCGAACACGAAACCGGCAGATACTACGCCGAACCGGCTGAATTTTTCGACAATCAGTTCAAAGGTTCGTACGCTTATGACGGTCCCGAAAATTGGAAAACAGAGAACTACACATTCAATTACGGCAATGTTCACTTTCAGATGATCGGCATCAACGGTCCAGAAGAGGTCAACGAGTGGATGATTGACGATATGAAGAAGAACCGCAGGCAGTGGAACATCGGTACATATCATTTTCCGATCTGCTACTCCGGTTCCGACTGTGCAAACTATGACGCCTATCCCGTTATGACCGAGGGCTTTGAGATGCTCGACATCGTGTTCTCTGGTCACGAGCACAACTTTGCAAGGAGCTTTCCGAGGAGAAATGAAGAGCTTTTTGAACGTCCGTCTCAGGGTACCGTCCACTATATGCTCGGCAACTCAAATCAGAACCCTCCGGGAACAAGAGCGATCCAAAAAGTATGGCACTCCGCTTTCTACTGTGAGGAAGAGGATGTTTCCGTCGTTGCGATAGTCGAGGTTGACGGCGATAAGATTACGCTCACGTCAAAGATAGTCGAGGACGGCAGAATTGTCGACAAATGCACGATCGACAAGAGCAAGGATGAGATCACACCCTATGCAATCGCTCCGAAGTTCAACCAGACACGTATGACCTACAAAGGCGCTCTTATGGGCCTTTGCCAGTATCCCGTTCCGTGCGAAAATGTCGGCGGAACCTGGTACGCCTGTTTCGGCACGCTTATAGGATATATCGGCGGACTTGTCGTTAAGGAGAAAGGCAAGATTACGCTTGAAATTTACGGCAAACGTGTTGAATTTTTCGAAAACAGCGACAAGGCAATTGTTAACGGTGAGGAAAAGACGATCTGTGCCAAGGTGCTCCGCCTACATAGCCAGCTTTATATGCCCGCCGACGCCTGCGAGCTTTTCAATATGAGATGGGCATATGCGAAGAGGAATAATTTCATTTCATTTGAGCACGAGAGCGAGGATAAACCGATCACCGTTCAGCCGTAATTGACAAGACAAAATTAATGATGTATAATCAAATCGGAGTTGATGACAATGTCAAAGAAAAAAGCCGCACAGCAGACGGATATTAATCTGACAGATGCGCAGAAGCGAATGGATCAGTACGTCAAGGCGTGTGAAAAAGAGAAAAAAGGCAAGGCAACCGCCCTTTCAATGATCGGTATTACGATTGTTTGCCTGCTGATACTTTTGATCGTCGGTCTGAAGCTCAGCGGTGTGGGTTTCACCGTTGTCAGTGACGGCAACTCCGTTACGGTTGTAGATTCCGGCAGCGTCAACGGCACAAAGCTCGCTGATGTTGTAACAGTAAAATAAGCAAAACTACAAATGAGCCTAAGTACAAAGTTACTGCACTTAGGCTCATTTTTATTTTAATTAAATATTCAGGCTGTAAGATGACTTTATCTCACTCAGTTTGTCTGCGCCCATGTCCACGCAACGTTTACACCTTCACGGCTTACTTCAAGACCCTTTTTCTTTGCTCCGCTGACGAACAGCTCCGCAAATTCTTCGTTCGGAAATTCAATTGTTCCCTTTGCGGTGAGATATTTTGCGTCATAAACCTTTTCTTCAATTGAGAATCCGATCACCCACCAATGAAGCTGCGGCTCACGGTAAAAAATTCTTCGATTTCCCTGGTAGAGTTCCAGGCTCATAACCATCATATCCTCATCCGGAGCGCACTGGAATACTGTCGTTTTAATCTGCTGCTCGGGTCGGTTATATATACCGATCTCCGCTCCGTTGGCAATAAAGTAAATTCCTTTCCAAATCTGGAAAAGCCAATCCTTGCCGCCGTATGTGAGATAAATGCGCTTTGTATCATAATCGTATACAGTCAGATTTGCAAGAATATCATAGGTTATGCAAAATCCGAAGTATCTCTGCCACGTGTTTTTGATCGCATAGATTGTGTAGTCGTCGGCGTCAATATTGAATCCGAGAACACCACGCTCGTTTTTTCTTTTCAGCTCGTGTGTGTTCGTGTCATAAATGAAATCGGATTTTATCTTCTCAGACTTGCCGTTCTTATAATATATTACAATAAATACATTATAAATTGTCGGATCCTTTTTGTTCTGATCTGCGTCGATTGACATATGGTCAATTTGCAGAAGATACATTCTTGCAAAGTCGAAGAAAAGTCCCTGCAAGGTCTTGCCCTGAGCGTAGAACTCATTTGCCTTTTCCTTAAACATCGGTGCCAAAACATCAACATTAATGTTCAAAAGATCGCAGACCTTATCCGATCCGTCGGTAAAATTCGGCAGACAGTTTGCAATTTTGATAACGTCGAGTGTGCCGCCGCTTTTGATCGTCCACTCGGTGAAGATATCGTTCATAACGCCGTTGACTTCAATTTTGATCTTGTTTTCGTTTATAATATTGAAGCCGAAAACATTCCTGAACATAGCATTAATCTTGTCAACAAAGGCAAAAAATTGTGCCGTTGTAAGATGGTCCTTGCCCTCGTTATACCCCGGGTCGGTTTCATCGTAAATTATTTCTCCGCTCGGCACGTCGGCGTCGGTTTTCGCATAGCCGAATGTTGCTCCGGTCGTAAATACGATCGTCAGTATCAGTAAGACCGCAAGTACCTTTTCCGTAATCTTTCTCATAGGTTAAGATCCCCTTTCATCTCTCTTTCTTTTGCGCCGATCCGTCTTAAATCCGCACATTTATCGAAAAACGCAAAAGATCAATCTCTCATTATTATTACATAATTATGAAAAATATACCTCAGCTTGATCTAAGTACACATACTATACAATAAATAATTC
>ERZ1034844.353-NODE-353-length-25307-cov-4.278235_pt1 | contig 25307 bp, 17 predicted proteins | sample MGYA00520594_ERZ1034844 | MGnify/ENA primary metagenome ERZ1034844 (study PRJEB33766, sample SAMN09781733) | gut metagenome | biome: gut microbiome | host: Homo sapiens | place: Madagascar | study: EMG produced TPA metagenomics assembly of the PRJNA485056 data set... | reverse complement strand
AGCAGGTGCCGGTCAAAATCGTTGAAATGGCCGATGAAAATCAGCTCATTGGGGGTCTTCTCCAGGCCCTCGTCGTTCATCAGCAGCTCCTCATAGAGCTTTTCGCCGGGCCGGAGCCCTGTGTAGACAACGGGGATGTCCACATCCGGCTCAAATCCGGACAGGCGGATCATATTCCGGGCCAAATCGTCAATGCGCACCGGCTCACCCATATCCAGCACAAACACCTCGCCGCCCCGGGCATAGCAGCAGGCCTGAAGCACCAGCGACACCGCCTCGGAAATGGTCATGAAGTACCGGATGATATCGGGATGGGTCACAGTCACCGGGCCGCCATGGGCAATCTGGGACTTGAACAGCGGGATCACACTACCGTTGGAGCCCAGCACATTGCCGAACCGAACCGCCGCGAACTTTGTTTTGGAATGCTGCCCCATCACCTGAACAATCATCTCGCAGATGCGCTTCGATGCGCCCATGACATTGGTGGGGTTCACCGCCTTATCCGTGGAAATCAGGATGAACGTCTCCGCGCCGTATTGGTTAGCGGCACGGGCAGTATTCAGGGTGCCGAACACGTTGTTCTTCACCGCCTCATTGGGGCTGTCCTCCATCAAGGGCACGTGCTTATGGGCCGCGGCATGGCAGACCAGCTGGGGATGATAGGTGGAAAACACCGAATCAATCCGCGCCTGATCCCGCACCGAGCCAACGAGCGTCACTAGATCCAATTCAGGATGGGTGAACTGCAGCTCCTGCTGAATGGCATAGGCGTTGTTTTCGTAAATATCGAAGATCACCAGCTGCTTGGGATGATGCTCGGCAATCTGTCGGCACAGCTCACTGCCAATGGAGCCACCGCCGCCGGTCACCAGCACAACCTTGCCTCCAATGTGCGCGCCAATTTCCGACAGATCCGGCTGAATTTTATCCCGGCCCAACAGATCCTCCACCTGAACGTCTCGAATCTGCTTGACCCGAATCTGACCGCTGGCCAGTTGATAAATGCCGGGCAGAATCTGCAATTTACAGTCGGTTTTCTGACAAATCCCTATGATCTGGCGGGTATCGCTCCGGGAGGCCGTGGGAATGGCGTAAATAATGTCCGTCACATGGTAGTCCGCCGCCGCGTCCAAAATGCAGCTGCGATCTCCCACCACCGGGATGCCGCCCAGCAGGGTATTCTTCTTGGCCGGGTCATCGTCGATGATGCAGACCACGTCGTTCTGGCTGCTCTGACTGCGCTTGAGCTCCCGCAGTACCATTGCGCCTGCCGCACCCGCGCCGATGAGCATGGTTCTGCGCATGGGAACGTCGTGCTTCCGGAACATCCGCCGGGCGATCCGGTAGAAATAGCGAATCAACGTCAGGGCCAGGAACAGAAACAGCAGATTGAGAATCGGCATACTCCTGGGCAAATATACGCCCATGACCTTGCTGACGGCGATCTCTGCCACCGCCGCAGCCAGGGCTGAGAAAATGATATATCGCAGCTCGTCAATGCTGGCATAGCTCCACAAACTCTGATACAGATGAAACAGCGTAAAGAGCAAAATGGAGACAACGGAATACACCGGCGCAGTTTTCAGATAGCTCACCACAAATTCGGACTCCTCCAGGGCCGTGATGCTGAACTCAAACCGCACCAGCAGGGCCGCCAACGCAGAGAAGTTGATGGCAAACAGGTCGAGAATCACCAGCGTCAGCACACGCTTGCTGCGCACGTAATCCCATTTGACCGGCTTTTCCTCCATTGGCTCCACCTCCTTACAAGTTGATTTGTGTCGTATCTTTGCCCTTTCCGTAGCTGCCATAGCCGTAGCCATAGCCGCCGTAGCCGTAACCGTAGCCATAGTAGCCACTGCCGGAGCTGCCCCCTGCCACATAGTTCATAACACAGCCGATGATGGGGAGCTTGCTGTCGGAAAGGATCTGGGCACACTCCAGAATTTTATGTCTGGGTGCATAGTTCTGACGGATGGCGAGAATCGCGCCGTCGGCCAGCTCCGCCACCTCAGCCGCATCCGCCAGCAGGGCGGCGGGCGGCGTATCGAGAATGATATAGTCGAAGGTTCCCCGGCAAGCCTCCAGGAATTGGCGGCATTCCGGCTTTGCAAACAGCTCCGACGCATCGCTGACAGGCCGTCCCGCAAAAATCAGGAACAGGTTCTGGTTGTCGCTGCGCTGGATAATATGCTGATAGGTGGTCTCCCCCTTCAGATATTCCGCCAGGCCCGCCTCATTCTCCCGGTTCAATGCCCGAGCCACCGAGGGACTGCGCAGGTCGCAGTCAATGAGCAGCACCCGGGAGCCGGCCTCAGCCAACGCATCCGCCAGGTTGATGGCGATGGTGGTTTTGCCCTCGCCGGGGGTTGCGGAGGAGATCAGCAGGGTTTTGATGTTCTGCTCCTTCATTTCCTTCTCGGCGCGGATCCGCATCAGCCGCACGGACTCGGAGAAGCCGGAATGGGACGCGGAATCATCCATCCGGGGACTCAGCGCCCGCTCCTTCTTCTTTCGACCGCGCACCACCGGAAGGGCGCTGATAACCCGCAGGTTGAGGATCTGCTTGAGCTCCCGCTCACTGTGTACCGTGGTACGAAGGGAGGCCATACACAGGGCCACCACCAGCCACAGCACCAGCCAAATGAGGACGCCCTGCTTTACCGCATGGGTATAATCCCGGGTGTTATAGGGGCTTTCCGGCAGACCGCTTTCGTCCAGCAGCGTCATCACCGTAGGGCCCACCACAAACTCCGCCACATCCGGATAATCCGTAATCACAGCGTTCAGCACATTATAGGCCAGCTGCGGATCCCCAGAGGATACCGCCAGCGTAAAAATATTCGTATTACTAAGCACCGTCGCGGAAACCGCAGGCATGGCGCTGATATTCAGCTCCTGCATAACCCGCTCATTAAGTGCGCCGCTGGTGAGGATATAGGGGAAGGTCTTCGCCATCTGCTCCGCCGTTGCGGTGTTATAGCTGCGGATCTCCGACTGAAGGGGATTGGTGACGTTCACCGTAAAGGTGGCGCTGGCCCGATACATGGGCCGGTAAGACCGATACTCCCGCAGGCACAACAGGCCCACCAGCAGCACCAACAGTCCCAGGAACGGCAGCAGCGTCCGCCGCAGGGCACCCAAGCCGTCAGACAGCAGCCGGCGCAGGTCGATGCCCGCAATTTTCACTTCATTGGTTGTGTTATTGTCCATTGCATTCGCTCCGCATTACCGGCGTCCCTTCCGTGCAGCGCCATATGCGCCGTACTTTCCGTACCGTATTTTCCATAGTGTCCATAGCTGCCGTAGCCGTAGCCATAGCTGCCCTGATCGGTGATGGGCGAGGAATGGCAGTCATTGAGCACGCAGCCAAGCAACTTCGACTGTGCCGCCTGCATAATCTCCACTGCCCCCCGCAGCACTTCCGTCCGGGCCTGATTCTGCCGGATCACCAGCAGGGCTCCGTCCGCCAAATCGCCCAATGCCTCGGCGTCGGATCCGGCGGACATGGGGGGCGTATCGAGAATCACATAATCATAGGCTGCCCGCGCCGTCTGAATCAGCTGTGCCATGGCCGCAGAGCTCACAACCTTTGTGGAATTCCGCAGAGCTTTGGTCTCCAGCAGAAGCGCCAGGTTCCTGTTCTCCGGATATTCCGTCACCGCTTCGTTCAGGGCCACCGTGCCGCCCAGCACATCAATGGTGCCAAAGGTGCCGGACACCCCAAGGATTTTTCCGCAGGCAGGCTTTCGCATATCGCAGTCGATGAGCAGCACCCGCTGATGCTTCTGAGCCAAAGACAGGGCCAGATTCACCGCCACCGTGGACTTTCCTTCGTTCTCCAGCACGCTGGTAATCAAAACGACCTTGCCGCCCTCGGGCATATGCTGTTCCACCTTCCGCCGGAGGGTTCGAATCTTCTCCGTAAATGAGAAAGAGGTCAAGGGATTGGTAATGAGAATGCTGGTCTTCTTCCGGCGAATGACCGCCCAAAGGGTCCGGTACTTCTTCTCATGGTCGATTTCCGCCAGTACCCGGCAATCCAGCTTATCGGCCGCTTCCTCACCGCTGCGAACCGCATCCCGCATATAGGACAGCACCGCCAGCAGCACGCACATCAGCGCCGCCGCAATGGCCGATGCCATCTTTGCGTTTCTGCCCGCCGTCATGGGGTTGGAGGGGGCCGTAGGTACCGTAGGCTGCTGTAACACCTCCAGCACCGTGTTGCCCATAATCTGCCGGGACACCTCGGAATGATGCTCAATAATCGCCTTGGTAGCCAGAAACGCCGTTCTGGGATCGCTGTCCGTGACCTGCATGGTCAAGAGGTTCGTCTCCTCCACTGCGGATGCCTCAATGGTGCCGCTGAAGGAATCGGTTCCCAGCTCCTCCATAACGGTTTTCCGCAGAATGGAGCTGTTGATGATCTCCGAAAACGTCGTGGCCAGACTGGACGTGGCCGAAAGGTTTTGGTAGACCGAGGAGGAGCTCTCCTGTATGGTCACTACAAACGTGGTAGTGGTGGTGTACTGGGGCACATAATTAAGCTCCGTCACCGTATAGGCGCCCATACCCACGATCAGGGCCGCCGCCACAATCAGATACCAGCGGCGCAGCACATCCCTCAGGATGATAATGGGGTCAAAGGACATCAGCGAGATGGGCGCTTCCTGCTGGGTTATTTTATTCTCCGCCATGCATCAATCCTCCACAACCACGATCAGCCGCGACATTCCGGTGTAGGTTCCGTACGTAATGGTATAGTCCACGCAGTAGGTGCCCGGGGTGTCGGTATCCACATTGGAATTGATATCAATGTAGACGTCCTGGTCATACCGGCCCAGGGCAACGGTTTCGCTGCCCGCCTTCATGGACTGCAAATACTCCTTGGGCTGGAACTTGTCGCCCTTGGCGCAGTAAACAAGATAATCCGTCAGGGTCACATCGGCGTTGCTGCTTTCCGGGGCCACCACACGGATGGGCGCTTCCAGATAGGCCGTATCTCCCAGAGAATTGGTCACCCGGAATTCCACGGTATAGTCGCCGGGATCGCTGATCTGCTGCCCGCCGCCGGTGAGGGTCGCCTTGATGTGATCCGTCAGATCTCCGTCAAATACATCCTCCGCCTCCAGCACCGAGAAGATGTCCAGCGACGTGCCGGAGCGAAACAGCAGCGGCCCCGTCAGGTTGAACTTCGGGCTGACATAATCGGAATAGTGTACCGTGCGCTGGGCCTTTGCCACGTTTCCCGCGCCGTCAAAGGCCGCATAGGTCACGGTAAACTCCTGATTGGCCACAACACCCCGGACGGATTCCACCACCAAAGAGCTTGTCACATCGCCGTCCCGGGCATCCGTTGCCGTGACCCCCTGGAGCAGCTGTTCCTCCGAATCGGACACCGACACCGTTATCTCATCCGAATCCATGGTGATCTTCGGCGGCACCCGGTCATAGGCCTGGTTCCAAATCAGCTGATAGGCCGCAAATCCGCCGCAGCAGAGCAGTACCAGCAGTAAAAGAAGCCATTTCCCCTTTTTTCGCACGTTACATTTCTCCTATTCAAACCAGATTGGTTCGTCTGTTACAATTTCTTGGTTTTCCAGCACCCGCCGGGGATTTTCCTCCAACAGCGCCCACGCCAGCTCCTTGGGATATTCCCGGAGCAGAAATTCCGCCACGTCCCGAAGCCACGGGGTTCGAACCGTAGGCGAATGGGCATCGCTGGCCACGAAGGAGACGAAATTCCGCTCCATTAGGCCATGGGCCAATGCCTCGGCGTGTCTGCCAAAGCGCCCGAACAAGCTGCCCCGGTTGATTTGCAGCAGGCAGCCCATCTCCACCCATACATTCAGCAGTCTGGGCTCAGACTGGGTATATCGGTACCGCTCGGGATGGGCCACAATGGGCCGCAGTCCCAGGCGCAGCACGGAATCCAAAATCTCCGTTGCCTCCCGGCCATAGTCCACAAACGGGAATTCAATGAGCGGATAGCGGGAGCCTGCCAGGGTACACAGCTGTCCATTTTGCAGGCGCCGGGCCGTCTGGGAGGTTCCGAAAATCTCCATACCCCCGTATACCTTGAGGGGGATTTCCGTCTGACGGAGTGCTTCCCGGAACTGCTGCACCTGCCCCTGCATCTGTCTGGCATTCAGGCAAATGGTATCCGGCAGGTTGCAGTGGGGCGTTGCAATTACGCTTTTAACGCCGCTTTCCAATGCCAGCTGCGCCATTTCCAGGGACGACTCCATGGATGGGGATCCGTCGTCCACCCCGGGCAGGATATGCAGATGGATGTCAATCATCCGCTTCGTCCAGGCCGCCGATCTCCCGCAGCTGCTCCAGAAATTCCTGGGCATCCGCCTGGGCCGTCGCCCGGTCTACATCGTATTCCGCCACAATGGCATCCACCAGTGCATCCAGGGTGCATTCCTCCTGAAGGGTCTTGAAAACAAAGCAGCCCAGTTCGTTCATGGTAATCAGGCCGTTGATTTTCGCCGCGCTGGCACCGGTAGGCACCAGAATATACTCCCCTGCAATCTCTCGCAGGATAAAGTCCTTTGCAACCTTCATGTTGACTTCCTCCTCATTCCTCCGGCATAGATGCGCCGCAGCAGTGGCCGCAGCGGAATCAAATGAATCCAAACGTGGGCGAAGAACTCCCACCAAAAGCAGCCGGGTTCCTGCCGTTTTCCCTTCCGGGTGGCGGATTGCACCACCGCGAAAATTTGATCTTCTCGAATTCCGGTTTCGATGTCGGTTTGGCCGTCGCCAATGATGGAAAACGTGCCGTCCTGCTCCTTCCGCAAAATCCGGTGGAGCACATAAGCGCCGTTTTCCCGCCGGTACAGCACCATATCGCCGCATTGAAGGGGCCGCCTGGGCTTTGTGAGCATTACGCTGTCCCGCCCCGGCGCCAGAAACGGCGTCATGCTGCTGCCGGTGATGGTCAGGGGCAGCTGATCGACGGTTTCAAGCAGCGTCCGGTATTCTTCCAGCAGCAGCCCCGTGTCTACGGTTTTCTCTACTCGCTGCATGGTGCTTCCTCCCGTACCGTGCCTTCTGCCACCCGATAGCGGCGGTGGCAAATGGTGGTGGCGGCGGGTCGATGGGTGACAAAAATACAGGTATGTACCAGTCCGCTGTCCATGAGATTTTGGAGCAGCTGATGTTCCGTCTCCTCGTCCAATGCAGAGGTGGCCTCATCCAACAGCAGGATCGGCGCGCCCCGAAGCAGCGCCCGGGCAATGGCAAGCCGCTGTGCCTGCCCCTCGGACAGGCCCTTCCCATGGCCGCCCACGGCATAATCCAGCCTGCCGGGCAACTCCATAACGAAATCATAGGCGCAGGCCGTCCGAAGCACCTGCTCCAGCTGTCCTTCTCCCGCCTGGGGATTGGTCAAAAGCAGATTTTCCCGGATGGTCCCGGCAAACATACTGTTCCCCTGGGGCACATAGGCAAACGCACCCCGGGTCTTCGCAGAAAGGGGATAGCGGGTATCGCCGCAAATCAAATCCGCCGTGCCCGTCCGGGGTCGAATCAGCCCCAGCAGCAGCCGAAGCATGGTGGTTTTTCCTTCGCCGGAGGGGCCGGTCAATGCCACCAACTCCCCGGGTTCCGCATAAAAGCAGGCATCCGTCAGCACCGGCTCGCCGTTCTGATAGGAAAACGTCCCGTGATCAATGGAAATCGCCGCGTGGCTCAGTTCCTCCATGGGCAGCGCTTCCTCACAATCCTCCTCTGGCAGCTGCACCACCGCCATGATCCGCCCCGCCGAAGTGGAGATGGAAATGGCGGAGGATACCAGCCCGATGAGCGCCGAAAAAGACGAACTCAGGGAAGATGCCAGCTGCAAAAACATCGTCATCGAGCCATAGGTAATCGCGTCGCTCCACAGCCGGTAGACGCCCCAGCCGAAGCAGCCTGCGGACACCGCCGTACCCACCAGCGACAAAAACACCGATGTGCGCACAGAGAAGCGGTTGTAGTCCAGATATTCCGCCTGATAGCGCTGCTGGAGACGGCGCATTTTGCGGGAAAACAGACCGGTGATGTCGAAGGCCTTGATGCTGGTGATATTGGTCAGCGAATCCTCGTAGAAAGACATCACATCGCTGGAAATGGCCTTCATCTGCCGGTTGTGCTCCCGCATCCGCCCCACCAGCATCCGGGACAGCACCGCGGAAACCGGCACTGCAATCAGCGCAATCAGCGCCATGGTGGGGTCGAAATAGAACATGATAATCAGCGCGCCAAAGAACTGTGCCAGTCCGGAAATCAGCCCCGGTGCAAAACTGGTGACGCTGGCGGACACGGTGTCCACATCGGAGGTTAGGCGGCTGAGCAAATCACCGGGCCGATAGTCCTCCAGGGGTTCCCATGCCGTGTGCAGCACCGCCTCATAGACCTCTGCCTGGATTTCATTATGGATGAAGACGCTGTTTTTCGCGCCAACCAGGCTGCTGACGCTTCGAAGCACAATGCTCAGCACCAGCATACCCGCCATGGCCGCCGCAGCCGTTCCAATGGCGCCGGTTTTATAGCCGGTCACGGCGTCGATGAGATACTTGGAGGCCACTGAGGTGCCCAGCCCCATGAGGGTAGAAAGCAGCCCCAACAGGATGTAAATTCCTACAGCCAGGCGGTAGCGGCGGATGTATCTCCACACCCATTTGGCCTCGTGGCAGAACTCCCGCAGCGCGCCGGATTTGATCTTCATGCGTATTTTTCGCAGGGTATCCAAGCGCACCAGCCGCCTCTCTTTTTATAATTCTCCAATTGTGTATTTTACCATAAGTCTCAATTATCTGTCAATGCTTTCACGCGGCGCAAATGACATCATTTTACATTTCATCAAGCTGCCGTCGAATGATATCCAGATATGCGCCGGTAATTTGGCACATAAACTCCGGTGCCTCCGTGTAGCAGCCGCTTTCGGCATAGCACACCGCCGCGCACTGGTCGCAGGCATTTCCCACCGGGCAGGCGGTGCATTTGGCCGGGACCATGATGTTCTCCCGCATCCGGTGAATCTGCTGCCAGCCCTCGGCAAAGGAGGTGCCATCCAGGCTTACCGTGGGCTCGGTCATCATGCCGCAGGGCCGAAGCTGATGATCCCAGGTGACCCAAAACGTGCTGCTGCCCGCACGACAGCGGAGCTTTTGCGTAGGAAGCTCCTGGCATTCATTGTCCGGATCGGGCACCTTGTTGCCGGACAACAGGCCCGTCCACCGCTCCTTCAATTCTTCCGCAGTAAACCGCGAGCAATCATAGCGCACCTTTTCCTCCGCCGCCTGAACCGGTGAAAGGCGATCGGCGCAGAACGTCCCATGCTCACAGGCCCGAACCGGCGGGAACATATAGCTGGCTGCCTGAAGCGGCAGTCCGTGCTCCTTGGCAAAATCGTATACCGCCTGGGCATCCTGCCGGTTATAGGGGGTCACGGAGAAGTTCAGCTTCACGAGAATCCCCGCACTTTGCAGATTTTCAATGGCACGGACGGTCTTGAAATACGCATCCGGGTTGCCGCAGAGGGCCCCATAGGTCTCCGGGGACGCGCCATATAACGTAATGTTGACCCGAGACGGGGGATCTGCCGCCAAAAAGTCCAGCATATCGTCCTGAATCAGCGAGCCGTTGGAATTGATGGAGATCATCAGCCCCATTTTCCGACAGCCGGTGTAGATTTCCCGAAAATCCTTCCGTACCAGCGGTTCGCCGCCGGTAAGCAGCAGAAGCAGGGTGCCCTGTTTACAGCACTCCTCCGCCAAGCTCAACCACTGCGCTGCGGATTTTTCCCCAGCCAGTGCCAGCGCATCCTGCTCCGACCGGTGGATGTAGCACATTTTGCAGTTAAAATTGCAGCGGGGCGTTAGCTCAAAGGTGCCCGACAGCGGGATTCCCTGGGTGTCCGCCCGCGCGAAAAGGAGCTCTCTGTATGCCTGATACGCGTTCATAAGCGCCTCCTAGTGTGAAAATTGCAGCCCATCCCGGGCCATTGCCGCCTCCAGCTCCTCCACCGCACGGACATCCGGGGTGCAGGCCAGTGCATAAATGGGCACCGCCGCCATGAAATCCAGCAGCAGGAGCAGCGTTTTCTGCCATTCCTCTGAAATGAGCTGGTCGGAAAACACGTTGGGACTCAAAAGAGACAGTGCTTCCTGTGCGCCCAGGCGGCGAACGGCATTTTCCTTTGCCTGGGACAATACCACGATGCAGCCCAGGGGCATGGAGACGTTTTCGCAGATGCCGCTGGTGCCGGAAAAGGGCATACCATGCACCATGGGCCTCTCCCCCAGCCGCACTGCCGCTTTATCGCCGTTCAAAACCCGTGCGCCACGATGTTTTTCCCAAATGGATGCCTGGGTAGACTTTCCGGTCTGGCTGGGCGCAGTAAACAGAATGCCCCAGCCCTGGTGCGCCACGTAGGATGCGTGGAAGGTCAGCGTGTCGTGGTGGAGCAGCAGCTGCGGCAGGGATACCCCGGGCCAGAGGAATTGAGAGCGTGTTGCCCAGCGCCAATCCTCCTCACGGGCAATGCAGCGAACCGATCCCGGATGGTTTAGGTCGTAGGTGCACAGCATATGGGGTTGGGAGCGGAAAACATCCTGGGTCAGGCGGGTTACAGTGCTGCCGTCCCGCCAAATATATTTCTCTCCGCGGTGCCCGAGGAACCGTCCGGTCATGGCCGGCAGCTGGGGGGCGGAGGTAATTTCGATAGTAATGGCCGGAGCGCAGGGGGCACAGCGGAACTTCGGGCTGTCGCTGTCCTCCCACAGAGCTTCCGGCGCGGCAATTCGAAACGGAACGCCGCAGAAATTGTAGTAGTAATCCATAAAAATCCTTTGTAGAAAGAAGCGCCCACACCCGCAGGGGTATGGGCGCTTGGTTAGGGGTTAGGAGGAGAAAAGCATTGCTCCGCTTTCCGTTGTAAACTTACAATAAAGATCAAATCCAACACTGTCAGTGCAGTCTGTTTCATTGCTAGCAAAGTAGTTGCCGGTTTCATTACGGTTAATTGCTCCGTTTCCATCAGCATCATAAATCCCTAAACCGTTAAGCAAAGCAGTAATATCATTATTTCCCCTAGTCTTTGCGGTGCAGTTGCCGCACAATGCATCATTGGCAGAGATAGAGAGTACCATCAGTTTGGGTTTTTCATAGGTTTTCAATTTTGTACCCTCCTTTCTTTAGCCGGTAACGGTAATTGTCTCGCTGGCAACGCCATCGGCGTTATAGGCAACGACTTCATAGGTCTTGGTCTGCCCCTTCTTGACCGTGTTCACCACGCGGATGGTACGGGTCTTCTGGAACAGGCCCTGGAGCCCGGTGCGGGTATACTTCACGCCGTTGACGGTGATGTAAGCCACATCGCTGGAGACATTGACCTTCAGCGTAACCATCTTATTGCGGACAACGGGAGTCACCGTGGTCTTCGCCGTAAAGGTCTCGGGGGTGAATACCTCGGGCTCCTCGTCGGTATAGAGCACAGACTTGAGTGCCGTAATAACAGCCTCATCACCTGCTTCACTTGCAGACTGAATGCTGTCTGTGGTAACAGACTGAGGCAGCTTGACGTTACCAATCGCAAGCAGGCCGCCTCCATCGTTTGCAATCGTTACTTTACCATCCCCATCAGCTGTGAGCGTGTAGTACATCTCAGTATTCGATTTAAGTTTAATCTGAGTGCCCGTTACAGATGCCGTTGCATCCGCATTTACTGCCCGCAAGCTAACCTGAACGTCCTTATTCGCTAGAGCAGTGCTCTGGAAGAACACAGACTGTCCGCTCGCAAGATAAATCTCGTTCTGGGGGCCGCCGTTTGCCTCATACTGCTGCACATTAATGGTCAGATTGCCATTCTTTTCGCTATAAGCGGTAATTTCGTTCTTCACAACATCGAGAATGTTGGAATAGGTCACGTCTTTTTCGTTTGCAGGATAGTTATTTGCCACTTCATCCGTAGTGGATCGATAGACACGGAAGCCGTCGATTTCCACCAGGTTGCCTTCACCATGTTCTACCGCTGTTGCCGCATCATTTGCCGCAACAGCAGCCGTGCGCACGGACGCAACCACTTCGTTCTCGCCCATTGCAGAGGTCGTGGTAATCTCAACCTGATCGGCAGTCAGACCATTCTCCTCCAGGATTGCAGCAATCTCGTCATCGGATGCATCGTAGGTGTCATAGGCAGATGCCGCCGCAACTGTCTGGGAAGACAGGGTATTGGTGGCGGCCAAGCCAGATGCGTAGACCTTTACGTCATAAGTTGCATCCTTCCCCATATCAACATGGGCAAGCGGCACCTGATAGATTGCGGTGGTTCCCTCACCATTACCGTCATTATAACGGGTGTCGACGATTACAATTTTAGCTCTAGAAGGCGTCTCATCTGTCGTCTTAATGAGCAACATTACCTTGCCGGTGTGATAGCCGCAGGTACCAATCAGGTCAAAGGTGTTGCCATAGAAGGTAGTCGTAAGCGGCTGGGTCGGGCTATTGGGCTGCAATCCAGTTGCCTTCCAAACGCCTTTATTGTTGGTAGCGCTTGCGTAGGAACCATCATAGCCGAAGACGTTCTTTTTGTCTTCTTTGGCCTTCTGGGTTTCCTGGGGATCAGTGTGGGCAACAGATGCATCAGTCCAGCCGTCAGCGTTGGTCAGGAAGTTCTCCTCGTAGAGGACGTTGGAGGCGGGATAGATGTAGACCTGGTAGGTAACAGAGCCTTCCTGGGACTGTCCATTTTCATCCGTCCGAGTACCTGCATACTCTACTGTTAGCATTTCTCCGCCCGAGCTGCTAACGAAACCAGTACCTGGCGTATAGGTAATCGCCTTTGTGGTTTCGTCTACCACAACATCGCCGTAAGTGTTATTCGTAACACTTACTTTCTGAATGTTGCCAGTATTATTGCCCAAGTTTTCATTGATATCCCCAGGCTTAATTTCGAGAGGCGTACCGAAATCTACAACGAACTTTACAACATTCGTGAATGTATAATACAAGAAGACTTCCTTATTGTCTTCGCTAATCGTTGCATCCACAAATTCAAAGTCCGTATACTTATACTTTGCAGCGATCTGCGGCATCTGCTTCAGATCCCACTGCACAGTCTCTGTCTGATTGCTGGAATTGATGACCGTATTGTTAATCAGGCCATTACCGCTCTTTGCGAAGCCGGCATTAAATGTCGTATCGCGTTTTACGACAATATCGTAGTTGTAGAACGGATTTTCGGTATTGCCTTCCCGTGCAATATAGTGAACCTTCAGGTTGCTTTCTTTTTCCTTTGCCTTAACATAGACACGGATTAGGATTGCATTATTCTTATTGTACTGGGTTTTATGCCAAGCAAGATTATCCTTAGGAGCAATAAACGAAGGGTCGCCAGTCGGATTGCCAATGCTTGCAGAAGCCTGCGGGGTTTGATCATCTCCGCCCCAAACAGTTTCTTCATTATCCTGCCAACTGAACGCTATATTTGTAATCGCCGTCTGATTGTTTGAGATGCTACCTTTTTTGTAGGAAAGGGTGCCTGTTTCTGCAGTAACTTTATAAATCTCGTAGTCGCCATTTCCGGTAAACACCATAGTTCCCACGCCACGGCCTTTTGTCCAGTAGTTATACAAATATGTTTTAGGAATCAGTGTGCTGCTGGTATCCGCAGGGTTGGTTGAGCCGCCAGGATAGACTAGCTGTACAGATACAGAGCACAATCCATCACTACCAGTATCTGTCGGATAATACGGATAGGATACGTTATTGCTTCCCTTAGTGCCCCAGTCTGCTGCATTGATATGAAGCTCATTGTCACCACCGTCATTGACAATGTCAAGGACTTCCATATAGTACGCAACCAGCTGATGTCTATCACCAGTATAGTACTTCGTTTCACCGTCCGTATAGCTTACAGTCTCTTGCGTACGGTTAATTTCGACCCATTCATTATTTTCGGTGTAGGCCCACCATTTTCCGGCGTAATAACGTACCCTAGTAAATGCTACACCGTTAAGGGTTTCGTCATCGCCATTTTTCGTTGTCTGCAGTTCCGTGCCGCTTGTGCTGTTGTTCGATTTCGTAATATCAAGAATTTTTGCCAGCCAGAACTCCTGTGTCCGATTGTCTCTGGTCGCATTCGAATCAACAAGCGAAGTTACATCTACGCCTTTTTCTGTTGCAATTCCAGCAGTCGTTGCTTGAACGGAAACTTCCTGTTCGGTTGTTACATTGCCACTGCCATTAAGACGGGCATTGGTAATCCAGTACTGAATTTCCAGCGGAGTAACCTGCGTCAGGTCTTCCTCGGTTACATTGATGGTATAGTCGATATTGCCAATAGTAACATAAGTAGTACCCTTGCTAACGCCCTTGAAGGTAACAGTATTAGTAGCTTTTTGGGGCTCTGTGCCCTTTGTGTAGAGGTAGAGATGAACCTCAGACGTACTGCCCGCCAATACGTTACCACTAATCGTAAAATAAGAATTCATGTTAGAGTTACTGGCAATCGTTACGCTTCCGTCACTGTTTTCCGTTCCCTTAACAGCGCAAAAAGAGTAGTCATAGCTACTTGTTCTCAAGCTCGAACCATACGGATATACATTTTGCTCATTATCATTTACGACAAAATAGCCTGTCCCGTTACCATAAGCGTAGTTTTTTTCAACAATTTTAATTTGGACAGTCGGTTCTGTATCATTTTCCTTAGTAGAAACATAAAACTCACCTGCACCAAATGTTTTTACAGGCACAAAAGCAGTTCCAGGTGTGCCAGCTGTATATTTCACTTTTTCAACCGTCGCAATGTCCGTATTATCCGTTGTATAGGTATTGCCGGAGTAGTCAGTATCGCTGGTAAATGTATCTGTTGCAGTTTGACCAATCGTAACGTTGATCGTCCGCTCCTTATGCTGTGCTTCCTGAACCTCTATGCTGAACTCCGCTTTCTGTTCGCCACTGGCTGCGGTGATGGTCGCATTACCGGCCTTCAGTGCCTTTACGTTGACCGCAGTTGCAGTAACTTCGTTGCTGTAAGCCGCAGCCGCATCGGCGGAAGTAAGCTGAACAACCGTCTCGTTGTCAACGCTCCAGGTTACCTGCTTGCTGGCCTTGAGGGTCATAGTGCCGTCCACAGCGAGTTTACCGGAGGTTGCAGCCTCGGTGGAATCACCGACAGAAATTTTAATCAGAGAATCATCAACAGTATTATTGATGGTGCCGTCTGCATTGAAGCCGTTTGCAACTACATTGTCGCTTACGCTTACAGTCTCGTTATTCATCCGCTGCGCCATGGCACGGAGGACAAGGCGAGTCTTCTGCGCGACCTCGGTCTCCGTCTCAGCGTTGGGATAGTCACACCAAATGCAGAACATGGAGCCTAAAGGATTACTAATAGTGCTGCCCATAAAGCCGCTGTTGGTAAAGTTCGAAGCATAAGAATAGTCACTATCAAACTTATCATCCTTACCCAGCACATAGTAGAAGTCGCCATTGGTGTTGATCATCTCGTGCCCATTATTGGAGATGGTGTCCGCATAGGCAACAGGGTAGCTTCCCCAGCCAGAAGACCAATAGCAGCACTGAATTTTCTTGATATTCGAGTATGTAGTAGTATCCATCGTATAGAAACCGCTATATACTCGGCGATCTGTTGAATTCATGTAATAGAGTCCATCGTTAAAAGCACGAGGAATCATATTCGCTCCATCAACGCTCTTTCCATCGATATAACCTGCGAGTCCGTTAATGAATGCAGCAAAATTGGCGTAGCCAGTCTGTCCGAGTCTGCTAAAACTAAACGCGCCTCCATCTTTTACATCGTTGGCATACTCGTCTGCGCCGAAGTTAAAGAATTGGCAGCCCTTTGCAGCAAAATAGTCCACATATTTCTGGAAAATTGCCATAGCAAAGTTTACAGCCTCTGCATTGCTGACATTCAGCGTATTGTCGGAACTGGATGCATTATACTTGTCATCTGCAATATCCAGAATCGCATTAGCATGACCAGGCAGGTTCAGAAGCGGAACAATCTCAATGTCCAGCTCATTCGCCTTGTCAATGATCTCGTCCATCTCAGCCTCGGTCAAGTAACGCTCATCACCGCTGCTGTTCTGTGCCTTGTTGCCCTCCTTGACCTTTGCCACAACAGTATCGTTGCCGTAGGCTGTGCCGTTGGCGGTAAAGGACATATCATTCAGCAGGAACCGCAGGCCATCGTTGCCGAAGGCCAGCTGGAGCTGGTTATAGCCATCGTTCTTCATCTCATAGAGCAGGGCAATGATCCAGTCCTTGCTGAAATACTTTCTGCCGCAGTCCAGATGTACAATCTTGTACTGAACGTCAGCGGAAGCATAGGTTGCCGCAGCCTCAACCTCACCGCTCTGGGTCTTCTCCCCGTCCGGGGTCTCGTCCACCACAGAGGCCTCCTCCGGCTCGGCAGCGGACATCTCTACCGGCGTGTCGTCCACTGCACTGGCAGGGGGATCGGCCACGTCGGTTCCCATTGCGGAAACCGGCAGAGTGCCGAGCACCAGCACCGCCGCGAGCAGGACAGAAAAGAGTCTGGTAAGTTTCTTTTTCATGGTTTACTCGCTCTCCTTTACTAAGTAGTATCGCATCGGGCGGACAAAGCTTGACTGCAATGACCGGCCTGAGGCGCCCCAGATTTTCCATTTCCTTACACAGATTTGGATACACCTCTCCCGATACCATGTCCTTCTAATCATACCGCGATCCGACGAGAATTGCAAGAAGAAATTTACAGTAATTTCGCGTCATTTTATGTCGAGTCCGAAATTTCGGACAGGCAAAGTCCTTTTGGAGGTTTTCCACAAAATGGAGCCACGATTTTTTACACAGGTTTTACACGGAGGGGCTTTGATTTTTACGCGGGACTGCTATACTCTAGCCAAGAGGTGAACCAAATGAAGATTTATATTGTAGAGGATGATCCGGAGATTCGGGAGCTGGAGCAGTATGCGCTGGAGAGCGGCGGGTTTCAGGCGGAGAGCTTTCCCAGCGCCGCGCCCTTTTATACGGCGCTGTCCGGATGCGTGCCGGATCTCATTTTGCTGGATATTATGCTGCCCGGAGAGGATGGGCTGACCATCCTCCGGAAGCTCCGTACCCGGATGGACACCCGGGATGTTCCCATTATTCTCGTCACCGCCAAGGACTCCGAGCTGGACACCGTAAGGGGCCTGGATCTGGGCGCGGACGACTATCTGCCTAAGCCCTTTGGCATTATGGAGCTCATCAGCCGGGTAAAGGCGCGGCTCCGGGGGGCCAGCACCGCACGGCTTCCGGCGGAATACAGCTACGGCGGGCTTTATCTATCCGAGGAGAAGCACCTGGTCACGGTGGACGGCGTTCCGGTGGAGCTTACATATAAAGAGTTTGAGCTGTTAAAGCTCCTGCTCTCCGCCCCCGGGAACGCCTTTACCCGGGACGTGATTATGGAGCGGATCTGGGGCTACCATTATGAGCTTTCCAGCCGGACGCTGGATATGCACGTAAAAACCCTCCGGCAGAAGCTGGGCGCCAAGAGCGGCATGATTCAGACCATCCGGAACGTGGGCTTTAAGCTGGAACGACTGGAGGAATGAGCCATGGAAGAAAAGATTACGCTGAACCTGTTTTATATGGGGCTGATTTCCGCGATTCTGGCTGCACTCTGCTCGGGCTTCGCCTTCTTCTCCGCCTTTCGGACGCAGGTGCAGGCGGATTTGCAGCAGCAGGGGGAATTAATCGCCTCCGCCTATGAGGAAACCGAGCAGCCGGAGTCTCTGGCTCAATTTGCCGGAAACCAGCTGCGGATTACGCTGATCGAGCAGGACGGCACCGTACTCTACGAAAGCGCCGCCGACGCCAGCACCATGGAGAACCATCTGGATCGCCCCGAGGTACAGGCGGCTCTAAAAAACGGTCACGGCAGCAGCAGCCGAACCTCCGACACTCTGGGCACCGAGGACTATTATTACGCCGTATCGCTGCCCTCCGGAGAAATTCTCCGGGTTGCCTGTTCGGCCAGCAATATTTATCAGATTTACGGCAGTGCGGTGCCCTATCTGGTGCTGGCCATCTGCATTCTCATGGTCATGGCCGTGGTGTTTGCGGTACTGCTGACCCGGCGGCTGGTGGAGCCCATCAAAAAGCTCCCGGAAGCGCTGGACGATCCGGAGCTGGCCAACGATCCCAAGCGGGTGTATCCGGAGCTGAGGCCCTTTGTGGTGGAAATTCAGCAGCAGCGGGAGAGCAAGGAGAGCATCCGTCAGGAGTTCACCGCCAACGTATCCCACGAGCTGAAAACCCCGCTGACCTCCATTTCCGGCTATGCCGAGATGATTGAAAGCGGCATGGCAAAGGAGGAGGACGTGAGGCGCTTCGCCGGCACCATTCACCGGGAGGCCGGACGGCTTTTGAATCTCATCAGCGACATCATTCGCCTCAGCCGTCTGGACGAGGATCAAACGCCGGTATCCCATGCCCCGGTGGATCTCCACACCATCGCCCAGGAGTGCATCGAAACCCTGACCCCCTCCGCGGAAAAGCGCGGCATTTCCCTCCAGCTGGAGGGAGACAGCACCGTGGTTCACGGAGAGAAAAACAGCCTTTGGGAGCTTGTCTACAATTTAACGGACAACGCCATCCGCTATAACCGGGTCAACGGCACCGTCACCGTAACCCTGAAGGATCACAGCATCGCCGTCAGCGACACCGGCATCGGCATTCCCCCGGAGCATCAGGAGCGGATCTTTGAGCGGTTCTACCGGGTGGATAAGAGCCACAGCCGTGCCACCGGCGGCACCGGTTTGGGGCTCTCCATCGTCAAGCACGTGGCCGAGCGCCATAACGCCAAGATCTCGCTGGAGAGCACCGTGGGCGTCGGCACCACCATCACCGTAACGTTCCCGGAATAATTTCATTACAGGGTGTTGCAAATTGCAGCACCCTGTATTTTTTTACGTTAATTTTACATAAGTACCGATATACGCTTTACATTGCTCTGATATCCTTTACCATAATAAAAGGAGGAAGTTACATCGATGGACATATTTTCTGTATTTACCCTGTGCGGAGGTCTGGCGTTTTTCCTGTTTGGTATGCACATTATGTCCTCCAGCCTGGAGAAAATCGCCGGAGGAAAGCTGGAGCTGACCCTGAAAAAGCTCACCTCCAACCCCTTTAAGAGTCTGCTCCTGGGTGCAGGCATCACCATTGCCATTCAGTCCTCGTCGGCCATGACCGTTATGCTGGTGGGGCTTGTCAACTCCGGCATCATGGAGCTGAGCCAGACCGTGGGCCTGATTATGGGCTCCAACATTGGCACCACCCTCACCGCCTGGATTCTCAGCATGGCAGGCATTGAAGGTGACAACCTGCTGATCTCCATGCTGAAGCCCGAGAATTTCTCCCCGATTTTGGCCCTCATCGGCGTGATTCTGCTTATGGCAGCCAAAAGTGAGAAGAAAAAGGACACCGGCTCCATTCTCTGTGGCTTTGCAATTTTGATGTTCGGCATGGAGCTTATGAAGGACGCCATGGCGCCTCTGACGGATATGCCCGGCTTCGACTCCATGCTCACCCGGTTCAACAATCCCCTGCTGGGCGTACTGGTGGGCGCTGCCTTTACGGGAATTATTCAGTCCTCGGCGGCTTCCGTGGGCATTCTCCAGGCGCTGTCCCTCACCGGTTCCATTACGTATGGGATGGCGATTCCCATTATTATGGGTCAGAACATCGGCACCTGCGTCACGGCCCTGCTATCCTCCATTGGCACCAATCGAAATGCCCGCCGGGTGGCAGCGGTACACGTGAGCTTCAACCTCATTGGCACCGTGATTTGCCTGATCGGATTCTATGGGCTTAACGCCATCCTCCACTTCCCCATCACCGGCATGGCAATTACCCCCCTGGCCATTGCCGGGGTACACTCCATATTTAATATTGTCACCACCCTGATTCTCCTGCCCTTCTCCCATCAGCTGGTATGGCTGGCAAACCTCATGGTTCCCGACAAGGGTGACTCCACCGAGAAAACCGTCTTTCTGGACGAGCGTCTGATGAACGCACCCATTCTCGCCACAGAGCAGTGCCGGGAGCAGGTCGTTATCATGGGGCAGGTGGCAAAAAGCGCCCTGTTGGATTCCCTCCATCTTCTGTCCGACTATAACCAGAAGCTCTATGATAAGGTCGAGCAGCAGGAGCAGCAGCTGGACAGCATGGACGATGCACTGGCCACCGCTCTGGTTAAGCTCTCGGCCCGGGAGCTCCGTGTGGAGGAAAGCCGCGAAATCTTCGAGCTGCTCCATGTGATTGGAGACTTTGAGCGCATTGGCGACCATGCCACCAACTTGGCAGAAAGCGCCTCGGAACTGCACAAAAACGGCTATCGCTTTTCGGAGGCCGCCACCAATGAGCTTACCACCCTGTTCGCCGCGCTGACGGAAATTCTGGAGCTGACCATCAACGCATTCCAGAAGAACGACGATCAGCTGGCGGGCCACGTAGAGCCTCTGGAGGAGGTCATTGACGATCTCACCACCGAGATCCGCAACCGGCACATCCGGCGGCTCCAGGACGGCGAATGCTCCATCGGCACAGGTCTGGTGCTCACCGATATTCTCACCAACTGTGAGCGGGTATCCGACCACTGCTCCAACATCGGCGTTTGCATCATCCAGATTCGGAATTCCGCCTTTGAGGTTCACGATTACCTTACGGAACTCAAGTCCGATCAGTCCGATCAAGCCCCCTCCTTTGTCAAGGAATTCAACCAGTTCCATCGAAAATATCGGCTGGAAGCGTAAAGAATGGCGCGTTGCAAATTCTCTTGCAGCGCGCCATTTTTCTATTTTATTAAGTCAATACCGCATAAATCGGCAAGAGCGTCTGGCGAAAAGGATCCGTCAGAATCCGCAGACGCATTCGCGCGGTGTTGCCTCAAGTCAGATTGTTGATCCAAATGCCCTTTTTCACCAGATACAGGCCCAGCAACGTCTTCATCGCATCCACAATCTGCACCACCACATACATGGAAATCAGCGGCAGTCCCGTAAAGTGTGCCAGAATAAGCGCCGCCGGGAGGTTCAGGAGCCACATGGAAACGCTGTCAAACAGGAACGTCAGCAGTGTCTTTCCGCCGGACCGCAGGGTGAAATAGCAGCTGTTATACAGGCCCCGGGCCGTGAGGAAGATCGCGTCGATCCACAAAAGATTCCGGGCAAGCTCCCGAACATAATCCGTGGTGTTGTAGATCTTCGGGAACAGCGGCGCAAAAATCGCCAGTAGCGCCCCGGCGCCCATACAGAGCACCGCACCAAAGGCGATCATCTTCCGGTTGGTGTCCACCGCCCGCTCAAACTCGCCCGCGCCCAGCTCCTGGCCCACCATAATGGAGATGGCCGTTCCCATGGCAAGCACCGCCATGGAGAAGAAGTTGTTCACGGTGCTGGAGATATTATAAGCCGCTACCGCATCCAGGCCCCGGGTGGAATAGCACTGGACGATCAGCGTAGTACCAAGCGACCACATCAGCTCGTTTACCATCAGGGGCATTCCCTTGATGGTAATTTCTTTTGCCAAATCCATAGGCACCCGCAGGGTTTTGTAAACGCCGGTAAGGTAGGAGAACCGCTCCCGCTTCACCTTGGCATAGATCAGGATGAACGCCAGCTCTGCAAACCGGGAAATCACCGTAGCCACCGCGGCACCGGCAACGCCCAATTTCGGCGCACCCAGCTTACCGAAAATCAGCACATAGTTGAAGCACATATTCACCAGCACCGCCAGAGTGCTGGCCTTCATGGGGATGGCCGTTTCGCCGGTTTCCCGCATGGTGGAGGAATACATCTGCACAATGGCAAAGGGTATGAGGCCCACCATCATGACCTCCAGATAGGTCTTGCCATAGCCCAGCGTGGCCTCCAGATCGCCGCCGGTACCGGTATCCGTCAAAAACAGGCGGATCAGCGGCTCCCGGAAGAACCAGAAAATTGCCATGGCCAGCAGCGTAATGGCGCCGGTGGTGAGTACCTTATAGCGGAATACGCTTCTGACCTTCTCCTGATCGCCTTTTCCAAAATATTGGGCGCAGAATATGCCCGCGCCGGAGAGGCAGCCGAAAATACACAGCTGAAAGATAAACAGCAGCTGATTGGTAATGGCAACCCCGGACATCTGCTCGGTGCCCACCTGCCCTACCATAATATTGTCCAGCAGGCCCACAAAATTGGTAATGCCCTGCTGAATCACAATGGGGATCATCACCTTCAAGACACGGCCATAAAACGCCCGGTCGCCGATATACTGATGCACGTTAAAACTCCTTTGTTTCGAAAATGCCTGACAATTATAGCACAGACCGCCCCGATTTCACAAGTCCGATTTCGGATAAATTAAATGAGCTTCCCCTCAAAATGATCCATTTCGTGCTGAATGATCTGCGCCGTGAAGCCCAGAAACGTCCGCTCCTGGGGATGGAACTGCTCGTCTAAGTATTTCACCCGGATGGAACGGTAGCGGGTCACCGGGCGCTCGCCCTCGTGGCACAGGCAGCCCTCCCGGGTCTCATAGCGCCCCTCCCGGCTGACGATTTCCGGGTTCACAAGGATCAGACTGCCGGGGCCGATGGCACAGATCAAAATGCACTTCCGCTCGCCGATCATATTGGCCGCCATGCCCACGCACCGCTCCTCGTTGGCGCGCAGGGTATCCTTTAAATCCTGAATCACATTCTGATCTTCCACGTTTGCCGGTCTGGAGGGGCGGGACAGAAACAGCGCATCCCGCACAATAGGTTTTATCATTGATATTTCCGCCTTTCTCTGCAAACTTCGGGTGCGCCCGCAAACGGGACGCACCCGAAGTCCATGCATCCGGCAGCGCCACGCTGCCCCGAATTAGTAGATCACTACCGTACTGTTATTGGGTACGTAATCATAGATGTACTGCGCATCCGGATCCAGCATCCGGATGCAGCCCTCGGATACCGGCCAGCCAATGCTGTTATCATAGAACGATCCATCGTACTGATAGAGCCGCGAATGGAAGGCATAGCCGGTATTGGGGTAGAACCGTGTAACAGGGCCGCAGGTGTACTCGGGGAAGTACCACTTGGGCTGCTTATAGGTCACATAGGATACGCCGGTGGGCGTTGGCGTTCTGGGGCTGCCGGAACCACAGATAAACGTCTTTTCCAGCTTCCAGTTCTTATACTTCCCGGTGAACACATAGACCTTCTGGTTCTGGAGATTCACCCAAACCAGATAGCCAGTGCGGCTGGTATAGCCAGCGTCATTGACATATGCTTCCTTTACTGAATCGGCGTAGTCCCAGTTATAATTGTGGGTGTAATCGCCGCCATAGGTACAGGTGATGCTGTTGGTGATGCTCGCTGCCGCCACAACGCTTGCGGAGCTCTCCCATGTAACGGAACTGCCGTAGTAGTGGGTATAGGTTTTCCAGCATTCTACTTCACCGTTCCAGCTATAGTCGTGGGTCGTTGCCGCCTCCATAATTGCCTGATAGTACCATACGTCCTTGCTGACATCCGAGAAGGTATACCGGCTGTCCATCTGCTTCTCGGTGGCAGTGTCACCGGGACGACCCATCATGCGATTCAGCGTGACCACGGCCTCTGCGCGAGTCAGCTTATTGTCCGGACGGAAGCTGCCATCGGGATAGCCCTTGATCCACCCCTGCGCTGCCGCCGTGGAAATTGCAGCATAAAGGGGATTCCCTGAAGAGACATCGGTAAATTCCGCACTGCCGGTATACTTGGAAAGCCGGGTAAGCATTTCTACAAATTCGCCGCGGGTAATCGGGTCATTGGGGCGGAACTCGCCGCCCGATGTAATAATACCGCGGGACGCCAGTGTGGTAACCGCCCTCGCAAACCAACTGCCCGCCGGTACGTCGGTAAAGGTCGCGGGGAAGCTGCCGCGGCTCTGATCCATCATCATGCGAAGCAGCATCTGTGCCGCCTCTGCCCGCGTAACCTGACGGCCAGGACGGAATTTTCCATCGGTGTAGCCGTTGACATACTGGCTGTGCGCAATCACCAGTTCGCCGGGATACAGCGCCGTATATGTGGCGGACTGACTGGCCGGTTGGCTAAAATCCGCTACTGCGCCGTTTGCCGTCATCCAGTGGGTGCCGCCGGTGGCGGGAACGCTCTCAAGGTTCTTCCCCTCCTGCACCAGCTGGACGCTCTGGCTGCTGCCGTCCCGGAAGGTAAGCCGGTACGTGTGAAGGTAATCCTTCCAGCACTCATCGCCTTCCACCGCGTCGTTGGTGTGGGATACCGTTGCCTCCATGACGTCCCGGTAGTACCAGCCGTCAGCGGGTACATCCTGGAACGGAGAAATATCCGCATCGTCCACCAGAGTGGGATCCATGCTGCGGCCCAGAATGCGGTTGAACACCGCAACCGCCTGCGCACGGTTCAGGGATTCATCCGGACGGAACGTACCGTCTGTAAAGCCCTTGAGCCAGCCCCGCTCCACCGCCGTAGCAATGCCGTGGTAGGATGCATGATCCGCCGGCACATCTGTAAAGCTGCACTCCGCCGATTCGTCAACGCCCACCAGTCCGGACACCAGCACTGCAAAATCTCCGCGGCTGATGAACCGGTTCGGCTCCAGTGCACCGCCGTCACACTGGAGAATCCCTCGGGAGGCCAGCACAGTCACCGGCTCATAATACCATACACCGGGCTGCACATCGGTAAAGCTACAGGGCTGATTGCCCTTGCTGGTGTCTTCCAGCAGATTGTATATCACCTTGCAGACCTGCGCCCATGTCAGCTTTTCCTGCGGTCCAAAGCGCCCCTGCCCAAAGCCGGACATATACGAGCCGTGATCCGTCCGCAGAGCAGCCGGCTCCTTTCCCGGTGCGGTATCCGCAGTATCCTGCGCATTCTCTGTCAAAGCCGGTGCATCGTAGCTTTGCTCCTGTGCGCTGTCCATCAAAGCCAGTTCCTCATATGCCGGTTCCAGTGTGCTGTCTGTCCACACGGTCGCATCCTCCGCCAGAACCGGCATGGAAAGCATACATACTGCCAGCACTGCCGCCAGCATTGATCGTTTTCGCAAGGCTTTCATCTCCTTCTCAATCCTTATCGAAATTATACCATAGGCAAAGTCCGGTTACAAGGCTTGTCCGTAAGAGCACTGCTTTTCAGCATTTTGTCTCATAAAAAGCCCGCCGCAGAACCCAAATCGGATTCTACAGCGGGCAAGAGGAGGTAATGTAAGGGCAACACCGCGCAAATGTGTCGTCGGGCTACAGCCGATCTTTTCCGTCGGAAATGC
>ERZ1034844.348-NODE-348-length-25525-cov-16.717864_pt1 | contig 25525 bp, 21 predicted proteins | sample MGYA00520594_ERZ1034844 | MGnify/ENA primary metagenome ERZ1034844 (study PRJEB33766, sample SAMN09781733) | gut metagenome | biome: gut microbiome | host: Homo sapiens | place: Madagascar | study: EMG produced TPA metagenomics assembly of the PRJNA485056 data... | reverse complement strand
CTTATTCTTTTTCGGTTGCTTTCTCGCGCAGCACTTCTTCAAACCGATCGATGGGTACCGGCTTGGAATAGTAATATCCCTGCTGCCAGGTAGATCCAAACTGCTCAATATAGTCGCTGACTTCCTTATTCTCAATACCCTCAATACAGGTCTCGGTGTTTGTCCTCCTGGCATAATCCACGATAGACTGCACCATGGCCTGATTCTGAGGTTTTTGCTTAATATCACGGATGAAGCTCATATCTACCTTCAGTTCGTCAAAGGGAAGCTCCAGTGCCAGACTTAAGGAACTGTTGCCTGTTCCGAAATCATCCAGTGCGATCTTGATCCCCTGGGAATGGAAAAATTCTACCTCTCCCCGCAGAAAATGAATATCCAGATCTCTGCATCGCTCTGTCAATTCGAGGCAAAGCTCCTCCGGCCTCGCACCGGTCTCTTTTAAAATATTCATCACAGCACTGCGGAACTCTCTGCGCTCCAGCTGTGCCGCCGCCACATTGACATTGACGAAAAATCCTTCCGTCTCCTTGCGCAGCTTCTGTACATCCGTAAGTGCTGTCCGAAGGATCCAGTTCCCCAGATCAAAAATACAGGGATCCTGTTCCAGCCACTCCATGAACACACCGGGAGACACCATCCCGTAAGGCTCCAATTCCCAGCGGAGCAGCGCTTCCATTCCCCGGATCTTGCCGGTCTTCGTATCGGCAATCGGCTGATAGAACATACGGAAGCCTTCAAAGTTATGCGTAGCACACTGATGGATCACACCGATCAGTTCAAACTGGTTCTCGTCACTGCCACAGACCTCATCATTAAAAATCACCAGTTCTCCATGATGCTCAAGCCGGGAATGGTTCAACGCGTAAGTCAGACGGCTGCGGACCGCATTTGTCTCCTTCATATAAGGTTCCATAAATATTGCGCCGGCAGATACCTTCAGAGGGATCTTTTTCCCTTCTACCTCTGTATTCTCAAAAGTTTCTACAATCTCATCGTATATCTGCTGCAGTTTTGCTTTGGATACCGTTTTAAAGCTGATCACAAACTTCGCACCGGAGAGCCGGTATACATATCCTTTTCCCTTTAACAGGCGCAACAGCTCCTGTGCCGCACAATTCAGAATCTTATCCGAAAAAGCAGCACCGTACATAACATTGATATGGCTGAACTGATCCAGTCCGATCTTCAGTAGTGCCCCCTGTCCGCTTTCCTCCAGGAATTCCATGATCTCCCGGTCCAGCGCCGGTTCCGTATGCAATCCGGTGGTCGCATCCACCTCGTCGGAAATACCGTAGTTGTTATATCGTATTACGATCACAAAAGGCTTTCCATCCTTATCATTCAGCATTTTCGCCCTGGCACTGATCCGGTTGTAGGTGCTTCCGTCACGCACCCGGTATTCCCAGGGCTCGTCCATATTTTTCCCGGCAACTCTCTCCTGGAATCCCCTCCGAAAATCCTCCAGATCATCCGGATGGAGCGATCGTTTTGATTTTTCCTGTCCGCGAATGGTATAGTTCTCCTGCATACCAAAATATTCCATCGCCTTCTCGGACCACCATGTCACACCGTTCCGCAGATTGGTTATGGATATGTAGGATTTTTTCGCCAGAGAAGTAATGGCTTTTACAATATCCGGGAACAGGATATCCACTTCCTCCCAGAATTTCTGTTCGTCATATTTATTGATACTCATATCTCCTCCCGGCACTTTCTTCTGTATGCCCACAGTCTCTGAATAGCATTCCTGATATGAATTATAACATATCGAAATGATGTTTACGATAGGTTAATTTATATAAATTTTTTATGAAATTAAACATCTTATGATTGACTTTGAAAACTATCTGTAATACTATACAATATAACATTTATTTCAAATTTGAAATATTCACTTTTGTAATTTCAGTAATTACACTTTGTATAATACTAAGTAAGGAGGCCTTCGAATGAATACTGATATCGAATTCGTGCAAAAATTCAATCTGGCTTACAACGCCATGTGCAAGCCTCTGTGCCAGCAGTTAAAGCTGCCGCAGACAGCTTTTGATATTCTCATGTTCTTCGGCAACAATCCGGAATACCACACCGCCAGTGATGTCGTGGAGATCCGCAGGATCAAGGCGAACCTGGTGTCCGTCAATGTGGACAAGCTGGTGCGAGAGGGCTATCTGGAGCGCAGAGAAGCTCCTGATGACCGCCGGAAGACTCTGCTGTTCTGCACGGAGAAAGCTCAGGATGTCATCGAAAAAGGCCGCATGATACAGAGTATTTTCAAAGATACTCTGCTCGACGGCACCGATGAGACAAGCAAAGAGATCTTTTTCCACATGCTTCATGTCATGGAAGAAAATATGGACAATATCCTGAAAGGAGCTAAATAAATGCAGATTTTAATCACAATTCTTGTCACTTTTTTCGCTGGCATGGGAGCCGGTCTGGGCACCGGTTTCGCTGGAATGAGCGCTGCTGCCGTCATCAGTCCCATGCTGATCACTTTCCTCGGCATGAATCCCTATATGGCTGTGGGTATCGCCCTGTCTTCGGATGTCCTCGCCAGCGCAATATCTGCCTATACTTATGCAAAGAACAAAAATATTGATATCAAAAACGGTCTGATCATGATGGGAAGTGTGCTGGTATTCACCGTCGTAGGCAGCTACATATCCAGCCTGGTGCCTTCCGCTACCATGGGGAACTTCTCCGTGTTCATGACTTTCCTGTTAGGTATCAAATTCATCGTCCGTCCCGTAATGACCACCAAGGAAGCCATGCAGGGCGTCTCCGCGAAGAAAAGGGCCATCCAGTCTCTGGTATGCGGTATGCTGATCGGCTTCATCTGTGGCTTCATCGGTGCCGGTGGCGGTATGATGATGCTGTTGATCCTGACCTCTGTCCTGGGTTATGAACTGAAGACCGCTGTAGGAACCAGCGTCTTCATCATGGCATTTACCGCATTTACCGGTGCTGCCTCTCATTTTGCCATCGGCGGCATGCCCGACTGGACCGTATGGATCCTGTGCGTTGTATTTACCCTGATCTGGGCGCGGATCGCTGCACTGTTCGCCAACAAGGCGACCCCCAAGACCCTGAACCGTGTCACCGGTGTGATCCTGGTGATTCTGGGAATCGCTGTTATGTGTTTTAACCTGTTCGCCTAGTTACTCATATTCTTTTACATAAGCGATAAATTCTTCCGCCACATGGGACAGGGTATGATTTTTATTCCAGATCAGCGCGTAATCCGCATGAGCATCCGGATGTGCCACTTCCCGCACGCAGACATCCTTGTCCCGGATTAAGGAAGAGATAGACGCCGGATAAATGGAGATGCCGACACCGTGCAGACTCAGCTCATACGCATTCATCATATGGGCGATGCGCCCCCGGATCACCGGTGCATGCCCCGTTCCCTCGAACCATTTGTCGATTTCTCCCTTACGGGACTCTCGGGAGGGGATCAGCAGGTCGTAAGGTAACAGTTCCAAAGGCTTCACTGGGTCATTTTCCTCCGCATACAACGGATGTCCCTTGGGTATCACCGCTACCCAGGGTTCCTCATAGACCGGCAGAACCTCGAATTCTTCCGTATTGTAGGGTGCCGTAATCATGGCAATCTCGCACAATCCCTTCGTCACACGATTGTTCACATCATCCGTATTCCCATTCCACAGATTATACTGCACATGGGGATGTTTCTGTCTGAATCCCGCGATCCACTCCGCGAAAAGTCTCGGTCCGCAGCCCTCTACCGACGCAATGTATAATGTCCCCTGCAATCCTTCCTTGCGCTCTCTGACATCCTCTTCCGACCGGTTCACCAGATCCAGAATCTGATTCGCATATTGCAGGAAAAGCTCTCCCTCTTCTGTCAGGGACACTTTATGGGGTGTCCGAAGGAACAATGTCGTCCCCAGCTCCGCCTCCAGATCCTGGATCTGACGGCTCAGGGGCGGCTGCGCGATCGCCAGCTGCTCCGCGGCTTTCGTGAAACTTTTCTCCTCCGCCACTGCCTTGAAATACCGGATATGCCTCAATTCCATCTTCCCAGCATCCTCCTTCCATGCTTTTTCCAAAAACCAACTTAATCTTTCTATTTGTGCAATACATTTTTTATCATACCTATTAGGTATTATTATACTTCTATTATATGTATTTCACATTATAAGCGCAATATGGTAAATTATAATCATCAAAAGGAAGTCAGGCCTGACCCCTTAAACGTAACAACAAAGTCAACAGTTCATTTGTCTTGGAAAGGTTAAGGGTGAATATTATGAAGAAGATTATGGAAAAGGTTAACGAGTTTTTTGACGAGTATTACAAGAGCTTCGCTGAAAAGTTCTAAGTAACGAAGTATCCTTTATTTTATGATAGAAGTGTGTTTTTCACGCTCATATACACAGAGAAAAACAGCAGATCTGGCGGGATCTGCTGTTTTTGTATGGTCATTTTTCCAGTGATTTTTTGTCACTATTTTCCGACTGCCAATCTCGGGGAAATTATTCTTACTATAATCAGTAACCTCTATGGAATCCATATAGTCCAAAATATCTGGATATTACTCATCAACCGGATTTTAAACTTCAAATGTCTTGAACTCAAACACATACGACGTTCCTTCAACAACAAGTTTTCCGGTCAAAATAACCTTCTTCGTAATTCGTATCATGCGTATATGAACTTTAATCATTATTTAATTTGAGCGTTCTCATTGTCGTTTCAAATTCTGATTCCGCATTTTCATCCAACAGTTTTGCGCAAAACAAAACTTTATTCTTAGAAAATCCAAAATACCATATTTCATCTTTTGGAAGCGCTGCTCCATTTTCAGTCTCTGCAGCACTTAATTCCCATGCAACCACAAGTTTTTGGATTTTTTCTTCTTTCCTACCTAATTGTAGCTCACTACTGCTCTTTAGTTCTGCATGTTGACCTAAATATACTTGCACAAATTCATCTGCTGTTGTCTCCCGATCTATCCATGATGGTTCTGCAAATTTTGAAATTTCCACATTTGCTATTTCCCGGTCTTGATATGATAGTATGAAATTGGCATAATCATCTCTAATATCAATTCCATTTATTGTCCAACCATCATCCAGTGTCCATGATGCAATATTATTAATTGGCTCTGTTTTACTTTTACAGCATACTAAGCTTAAACTTAAAATTGCAATAACGAATATCAATTTTCGCTTATATCTATTCTTCATAACTTAACAGTACAGCCCCCTTTTATTGGGAACACCTTTAATATTCCTTTTTCCGTTGCATGCTTTTCCCAGTCATTTTCCGTCAATATCTCTAGCGGTAGTAATCTCTGTGGACCGTTCTCATCCTCTTCATATCCCCAGGAGTATCCGCCCAGGAATTTCAGTTTATTGCTATTCATTCGAGAGGGCAGATCTACTAGATAGGTATAAGCTGTCCATTTCAAGTGTCTACACCCAGCCAAATTACAACAGGGAGCATCAAATATTTCTGCCGGATAACCATACGCAAAATATGAATTCCCTTTTTCCAGATTTTCATCACTGACATCTATGGAAAGCTCTCTGTTTTCCCCATAATTTTCAATTCTTTCCACGAATTGAATGAACCCACAGGATCTCCGATAACCGGTCGCATTCATATGTTCAAAGTAACCATGCATTACCGGATAACCTGTGCAACATATTTTATCTATCGGAAATCCCTGAAGGGCATCATAGCCAATTTCCCTGGGATCTGTACCTTGCGTGTATTCTACGGTGAGATTTTCTTCTATTCCATGAAGTGTAAAAGGAATTGTTACTCTGCTCTTCAGCGTGCGAAACACTTCTTCATGTGTCATTCTTTCGTTACTATCTTCTGCAAGCCAATCTGCCTCGTCTAATGCTTGTTCCACGGTAAATCCAGTATCTTCCATAATGTTTTTCACATTTGCCGCCTGCTTTTTATTTACACATTCCTTTGCATATTTTTGTACTGCTTCACACATGGTATCAAAATCTCCGTTCCACTCCGGTCCATTCTAAACGGATGTCCACCGGACATCCAGAACCCTTCCTCTACTTCTTTGAAATGTCTTACTCCCTGTGACAGTTCTTTGTAATGCATATTATCGGGGTCTGTCTGATGAAAGTCCTGCATAAGATGTCCGATTTCATCATCACCCTTATAGTTGCCGTTTACATATATTATATGTGATCCGTCCTCAAATAGCTTCCCGGTCTCTCTTACATATCGGTCAATATGGTACAATGGCAAACCCTCTTGAAATTTGTCACGCTTATAAATAAAGATTACATAAGAATCCTTGATTTCCTTAAATTCCTGACCTTCTTTTAACATTCGGGAATCAAGGACACTGCTATGGTATCTTGCTCTCCTTATGTGAGCACCTTCGGAGTTTCCCTGTACCTCAATGTCCATTTTCTCTCCGTTTTCATCCAGTGCATGTACATCAAGTGTGATATTACGTCCCCCGACTGCAGCGCTTTTCATTTCTTCCTGTCCGATTACACTGATAACCTTGATCTTTCTCTCCAGAATAATTCTAAGCAATAGCTCCGTTGCTTCTATATTCTTATCAAATACCCGGCTCATCAGGTCATCATCGAATAAAGTAAGTCCATCGATCAGCTTGTTGATCCTGTCCTGATTCTGCGTAACCTTGCTGTTTTTATCTTCTGCCATTGTTTCCCCTCTTCCTGTCTTTATATTATCATGTTGCATTTTCTACTGCAATTAAATTTCTCTGAAAAATGTGTGGTGAATATTCCAAAGACGTGATTATTTATATATTTGAATCTATAACCGAATGAATACAGAAAAAACTTTTAAAAATTTGCAAAACCAGATTATTTAGAAAAGGTGCGCATAGCTTTAGGGCAGATCACCCAATAGTCACCCTAAAAAAAATCCTCAAATCCACAATTTTTATGGATTTGAGGAATGCTGGTGGCCGGACTTGAACCGGCACGGGATTGCTCCCGAGGGATTTTAAGTCCCTTGCGTCTGCCTATTCCGCCACACCAGCGGACACATTGCGTTATACTCTACTGCATGGACTTACGCGCTAAGCACTGTTCCATTAAGCTCATCAACGCAAATGGATGGAGGTGGATTCGAACCACCGAAGCAAATTGCAGCAGATTTACAGTCTGTCCCCTTTGGCCACTCGGGAATCCATCCATGTCAGGCAAAAGTGCCTTAACAATGTGAAATTGTAGCATATGTTCACACAAATTGCAAGATGTTTTTTGTTATTTCTCCATATAATATAAGAAGAAGGGGTACTGTGACAGTTGCATCTGTCCGTAATCTGTGACCTGATAGCCGTTCTGTTCTAATTCTGCAATAGCATCTCCGCCCATGGCATCCGGTGTAAAATACCAGAAGCTGTCAGCTTCAGCCTGTCTATAGTCGCCATTTACAATTTCGTTATCCGGATAGTAATAATACAATACGGTCCAACCCAGATGTTTTACACCATTGGTGACCATTTTGGTATCCTGTGTGGGCGTTCCGATCAGGTCGAGTGTCTTATCGGTCTCTGTCTTCTGCTGTTCGTAGCTGTCATAACATTCCCCGTAGTTTTGGATTCCCATGCCAAACATGATTCCGAGGAATACCACCAGAATCACTCTGCCCAAAAGCTCTAATCCCTTCCAGGATTGCTTTTCCAATAAAGCCAACAGTTCCAGCACTCTGCTGCTGCCGATCACCAGCATTACAATCGCAACCGCACTTAGCGGATACAGATATCTCTGTGCCAGCATCGGCGCCATTACAACGCTTAATAAATAGGCGAATACCAACGTTCCAAGGATCGTACAGGCTCCCACCGCCATTGCGTATGTCTTATCAGACCATTTTTTTACAGAAGGCTTTTGCAGATGTATACCGTCCTTTTCCACGGAAAATACCGACGAATCCGCTACCAATGTTATCACCAGAAACAGAATCAGCAGCGGAAATACGATACCGTTCATGCGCCTGCCGCCCATGACGATTTCCAGACTCTTATCCAGTCCCAGAATCTCCGTCATCCACCAGCCTCTGCTGACATTTTTTAATCCGGCATAGAAGAAATACAGCCATGGCGCATAACCGATAAAAAACGCGATAATCGCCAGCACGCCTTTGGTCCATGCTTTCCCACGATATTTGATCCACACTGCCACACCGGTGAAAAACATCATAATTCCCACAGCCACCAGCGCATAATAATGCGAATATGCCGCGCCCAGTGCCCACAGTACCATACCGACCCAGGTTTTCCTGCTGCCATCGGCAATGATCCGATAAGAACAGTAAAAGCATCCCATGACACATAAGAACGCAAGCGCATACATGCGGACTTCCAGATTGTACTCCAGGCAAGCCTGTCCCAGACCGGAGATCATTACAAAAAATGCAGCCGGAAGCATGCCGAAATGTTTCCGCACAAATGTCAACGCCAGCACAATGCCAATCACAAACGGCACCAGAGATGCCAGATGGAACACCGGCACCGTAAATCCAAACAGTGTTCCGAATAATTTCAGCCAGTAATAATACAGGGGCGGATGGTTGTCCCAATAATATAATACCTGTAAGATACCGGACATGCTTTTTGCGGCTGTATTGGCAGAAAAAGCTTCATCGCCCCACAGCACACGGTCGGACATCATACTGAAGTTCAGACACACTACCAGCACTGTCAAAGCCAGTCCAACGATTGGGGCTATGTACTTACACAGGACATTCCATACGCCGCTGCCCGTGATTTTATTCACGATTCCATGAATTTTTTCATATTTTCCGGCCTTGGTCTCTTCTACGAACAGCGTCGCGATCGCATACGTCAGCATGAGTACAATCTCAAAAACAAGAACCTTTCCGGCATATTCTCCGGATTCCATTACTTTCCGCCAGATCGTATTGCCGTCGTCACTGGTCAACGTCAGCAATATCTGAGAGATAAACACCATATAGGTCAGGCAGGACAGATACCGAAGGAACCACTGTCCCTTATTGTTGACCGCATTCCATGTTTCTCTTCCGTTCTTTTTTAAAAGGTATTGCCGCCAGACCACAATGGGTACCAGCGGCAACAGCAGGGTGATGATGATGGTAAACATCTAATATCCTCTCTGTCTTTCGTAATTTGTAACTATTCAGAGCCATGTGGCTACGCCTCTACGTACTTCAAAATCGTAGCGGACGTCTGGGGCAGCTCGATCAGGATCTTGCCTGCCTTGATCTCATATTCCGCGCCTTCCATGCAATAACCGTCATCTCTGGACTGTAAGATCACTTTCATCTTACCGGTCTTGGGCGTACCAATCTCCCACACATGGATTTCCTTGGTGATCGGATGATTATTGTTATTGATCAGAACCGCACACTGACCTTTCCGGTTAAAACGACCATAGGAAATAAAATTATAATCGCTTTCCAACATTTTCAAAGATCCGCTGCGCAGCTCTTCATTTTCACGACGCAGGCGGATAATATCTTTGTGGAAGGATAAAAGTACCTGATCTTCATGCCCCCAGGGATAAGTTCTCCGGTTATCGGGATCCGTGAATCCGCAGACACCTGCCTCGTCGCCGTAATAGATCGTAGGTGCACCCGTCCATGTCATCTGGATCACAACACCTTCCCGGAAGACCGCTTTATTAATACCCTGTTCCGCAGCCTGGGGACCCAGTGTATTGGTACGTCCCACCTTATGATTTGTTCTCGTCAGGAAACGGGAATGGTCATGGTTGGACAGTTCATTCATTGCCACCTGCCAGCTGGGCATGGAGAAACTGGAGGTATGATGCCGCATAGCACCCCAGAAGCTCTCGGAATTGCCGAGCAGATCCTCCCGGTAGTCATCACTGTGTTTCTCCATACCGGTCAGAAACCAGGTCACAGGCTCCATAAACGCATCATAGTTCATGACCGTATCCCATTCATTGCCCTGCAGCCAGTCTCTGGTATTGCCGTAGTGCTCTGCCAGAATAATAGCATCCGGATTGGCTTCTTTTACCGCTTTCCGGAATTCCTGCCAGAAATGATGGTTGAACTCCTGGCTATGTCCCAGATCAGCAGCCACATCCAGTCTCCATCCGTCTACATTATAAGGCGGAGATACCCATTTTTTCGCCACCTGAAGGACATAGTCCATCAGTTCCTGCGAGCCTTCATAATTCAGCTTCGGCAGGGTATCGTGTCCCCACCAGCCGTCGTAGGAATTATTATAAGGCCATGCCGCCTGATTGTGGAAATCAAAATAATTCCGGTAAGGGCTGTCTGCGCTGACATAAGCGCCCTTCTCATAGCCTTCCGCATTTTCATAAATGCGCTCTCTGTCCATCCATTTATTAAAGGATCCACAGTGGTTGAAGACACCGTCGAGGATGACACGCATGCCTCTGTGATGTGCCTCTGCCACCACCTGTGCAAACAGTTCGTTGCTTGCCTCCAGATTCGCCTTGTTGGTCACACGGTCGATATAGCGGGAAGCAAACCGGTTCTCACGCTGTCCGTCGGGAAGCAGGTCTCCTTCATCACTGACGATTTTCCCAAGATGGGGATCAATATAGTCATAGTCCTGGATATCATACTTATGATTGGATGGGGAGACAAACAGGGGGTTGAAGTAAATGACCTCTACGCCCAGATCCTGCAGGTAGTCCATCTTGTCCAACACACCCTGCAAGTCGCCGCCATAGAACTCGCGGACGTCCATCTGTGCCGGATAACGTCCCCAATCCTCTACACGGTGTACCGGTTCCCCGATGTAACAGTACTCATTGGTAAGCACATCATTGGAAGGATCTCCGTTGCAGAAACGATCCGTATAAATCTGGTACATGACCGCACCCTTTGCCCAGTCCGGTGTATGGAATCCGGGAATAATGATAAAGTCATAATATTCATTGACTTCCTGTACCAGACCTCTCATATCGTAGATGCCTGTGATCCTGCCGGTCTGCACTTCAAAATAATAAGACACCTTCTGATCATCCAGCCGCATGACATAAGCGTAATAGTCAAAGTCATTATTGCTCTCCACACGTACCATGAGGTGTTTCTGACCGCCGCTTACCAGAAAAATTCTGTCCACGTTATTCCTGGCGGTGCGGAAACGGATCGTCACCTCGGAAAAACATGCCGGCTCTTCCGGGATCACATATTCCCCACCGGTATCGGTAAAAAGCGCTCTCCTGTTAAATACGGGTCTCATGGCCGCGATATATTGCTGATTATATTCCGTACGACGTAATAGCTCCAGATCCATAATATCTACCCTTTCTGAGACTAATGTCTTACTATCTATATTATGACACTGCTTCTGTCAAAGTGCTTTGTTGTCTTGTGCGCTCCGGCAGTGTGACATGTCCCAAGCTCAAAAGCTCTATTTATTATACCCTTTTTCCTTACATCTGACAACTGCCCGCCTCTTTATTCAGCGATTTCTAGACAGTAAAAAGGACAGTCTTGGGAGGACTGCCCTTTTTAGAGAAGGTATTTCTTTCTTATGGGGTATAGCAAAAAACTATATAATGTATTGGGGGGGTTACGAGTATTATAATAGCATGCACTACTATTTTTGACTATTCTCAAAATTCACAAATATTACAAAAACGCATATCTGTTTTTGTCTATTTTTCACAAAATCAGTTTGTACAATACTACCAAATCTCTGATTTTCCTGCGAAAACCTTTTCCGCTCCCGCCCCTTTACGAAAGTTCAGTATTCAAAAAGGAATCTGCTTTCGGCTGAAATAATGCTTCAAACTCTTCTCTGGTGATCTTTTCTTTTTCCAGCAGAAGCTTTGCACAGCTGTGAAGGACATCTTCATGCTGCAAAATGATATCCTTTGCCTTGGTGTAGCAGCCATCAATGATGTTCTTGACTTCTTTGTCGATCTCACCGGAGATCTCCTCGCTGTGTGCCTTGGCATGTGCCAGATCCTTACCGATGAATACTTCATCATCGTCATCATCATAGCAGATCACACCGATATGGTCTGACATACCGTAACGGGTCACCATACGACGAGCCGTCTTGGTCGCTTTCTTAATATCACTGGAAGCGCCGGTAGTAATATCACCGAAAATGATCTCCTCTGCGATACGCCCGCCCAGGGATACCATGATATCCTGGAGCATGCGGCTCTTGGTCGCAAACATCTCATCCTTCTCCGGCAGGGGCATGGTATATCCGGCAGCTCCTACCCCGGTAGGAATGATGGATACGGTATACACCGGCCCCACATCCGGCAATACATGGAACAGGATCGCATGTCCTGCCTCGTGATACGCCGTGATCTTTTTCTCCTTGTCGGAAATGATACGACTCTTTTTCTCTGCACCGATGCCCACTTTGATGAAAGCTCTCTTGATATCCTTCTGTGCGATAAAGGAGCGGTTCTCCTTTGCCGCAATGATTGCCGCCTCGTTCAACAGGTTCTCCAGATCCGCTCCGGTAAAGCCTGCTGTGGTCTGCGCGATCTGCTGCAGATTCACATCGTCTCCGAGGGGCTTGTTCTTCACATGCACTTTCAGAATCTCTTCTCTGCCGCCGATATCCGGGGTACCTACCGCTACCTTACGGTCGAAACGGCCGGGACGCAGGATTGCGGGATCGAGGATATCCACACGGTTCGTTGCCGCCATGACAATGATGCCTTCATTGACGCCGAAACCGTCCATCTCTACCAGCAGCTGGTTCAGTGTCTGCTCACGTTCATCATGACCGCCGCCCATTCCGGTACCACGGCGTCTTGCCACCGCATCGATCTCATCGATAAATACGATACAGGGGGCATTGTGCTTTGCCTCTTCAAACAGGTCACGCACACGGGATGCACCGACACCGACGAACATTTCGACGAAATCAGAGCCGGAGATACTGAAGAAAGGAACACCGGCTTCTCCTGCCACTGCCTTGGCAAGCAATGTCTTACCGGTTCCGGGAGGACCCTCTAACAGAACGCCCTTCGGAATCCTGGCTCCGACGCCGGTGTATTTTCCCGGCTCTTTCAGAAAATCAACGATCTCCTCAAGTTCCTCTTTCTCTTCCTTCAGACCGGCTACCTGAGCGAATGTGACACTCTTGTCACCCAGAGACATCTTTGCCCGGCTCTTGCCGAAGTTCATCATCTTGCCGTTACCGCCGCCTGCCTGCTGGGCGTTCATCATCATGAACAGGAACACGCCCACTCCCAGTACTACCAGCATAGGCAGCATATAGGTCAGGAACCAGTTCTCTCTCTCAATATCATTGACCACCGGGTCAAATCCATACTCGCGAACCAGTGTCTCCAGTTCCGTGATATCGGTTGCATACAGTTTGTGGTTCACACCGTTTTTCATCTGGATCTCCAGATAACCGGTCGGTGCTTCTCCGTTGGGGTTCACTACAACCTCCGATACATTACCGGCATCCAGATCGGCAATGAATTCTGCTCTGGTGTACTCGTCTTCCCTGTTGTTCAACAGATTCAGCCCGACGATGACCATGACCAGAAGGATAATAAATATAAAATATGAGTTAAATGTTTTGCCGTTTTGTTTCAACTTCACGGGCCTCCTATATCATTAATCGAACTCTACCACACCAATGTAAGGCAGGTTACGATATCTCTGATCATAATCCAGACCATAGCCCACTACAAATTCATCGGGAATGTTGAATCCTGTATAGTCCACATGTACGTCGATCACTCTTCTCTCCGGTTTGTCCAGAAGGGTGCACAGACGTAAGGATGCGGGACCTCTGTCTTTCAGCATCTCCAACAGGTAGCTTAAGGTTCTTCCGCTGTCCACGATATCCTCTACTACGATTACTTCCTTGTCCTTCAGGGATTCATCCAGATCCTTGACGATCTTGACCACACCGCTGGACTTGGTGTCACTGCCATAACTGGATACAGACATGAAGTCCAGAGATACGGGAACGGTGATTCTCTTTGCCAGCTCACACATGAAAAAGCTGCCGCCCTTCAGTACACATACAAGGTGTACCTGCTTGCCCGCATAGTCCTTGCTGATCTGCTCGCCGATCTCCTGTATCCTCTTATCTACTTCCTCTTCTGTCAACAGTACTCTGATATGTTCTGCCATTTTCTTTTGTCCTTCCGCTTCCTACGCGAACTCCTTTCTTATGAATTGTACCTCTAAAATACGTTTTGTATTCTCTGTAACTTTATAATATTCGCTGATACGGTATCCCACGACCCACAATATGTGGTCATCTTCTGCCAGAAGTGGCAGTCTGTCACGCTCTGTGCGTGGGATTTTCTGATCGACCAGGAAACTTTTGAGTGACTTGTGAATCATTCCGCCTCTGCCGTCGGCAATGGTCAGATAATCTCCCTTCTGCCTCGTCCGTATCATCGGACATTTTTTTATTTTATCATAATCAAACCATTTCGTATACCGATTTGTGGGAACTTCTTGGTTTTTTTCCGATGCAGGTTCCCGGACACAATATTGCAAAGTTCCGGATGCACATACCATACTACCCGTCGATCCGAAGGCCGTTTGCAACATCTGTGTTTGTAGAAAAGTCGCTTCCCGCTTTAAACCATCCTTATCTTCTCTTTCCACAAGCAGCACAACTTTATCATATTCCCGTCTGCCCCGGATCCCGAATGGCAGGCAGATTGTCCGGTTGCCGTCCTGCGTAAACAGGGTAAGCAGTTCCTGAATATGCTTATAGGTAATGTCTTTCTGCCCCGGGGACAGCTGTTTTACTTCTTCATATAAAAGCCTCTTGCGGATTACCGGGTGCAAAGCAAGAAATGCTTTTACTGCAACGTATATTCCCGCAATTTCTCGTTCCTCCGGGAATTCCTCTTCACATTTTCCAACCCTTCCGACATATCGGACACATTTTTTAGCTGCTTCCTGCGTCTGCAATTCCAGATATTCTTCCGTCTCCGCCATCAGTTCCGCTGTCCGGTTCATGTGGGCTACACACCCTTTTACGATATTTTCTTCCGCATACGGCAAAATGTGGTGCCTGATCCGATTTCTGGTATAGTCGTCCTCATCATTGGTCGCGTCCTTGCAATAAGGAACTCCCCTCTGCTGCAGAAACTCTTCGATCTCCGTGCGTTCCAGGCACAGAATCGGGCGGATGATCGCATCTCTCACCGGCAGGATGCTTGCCAGTCCCCGGATCCCGCTTCCGCGAAACAAATGAAACAGCTGGGTCTCGCTACGGTCATTGCTGTTGTGTGCTACCGCGATCTTCGCTGCTCCCCATTCCCTCGCAGTTTTTTCAAACGCTTCGTATCTCGTCCTGCGGCCTGCTTCCTCTTCGGAGAGTTTCTCCCTATGGGCTCTGTCTCTCACATCTGCCTGCGTCAGGAAAAAGGGAAGATGGTTCTCTGTGCACAGTTGCTCTACATAATGTGCATCCTCCCCTGCCTCTGTCCGGATACCGTGATTTACATGTACCACAGCAATATCGAGCGGATGCTCTTTTTGCCATTCCAGTAATAAAAATAAGAGGCAAACGGAGTCTGCCCCTCCGGAGACACCGACTACCACTCTGTCGCCCTCCTGCAGCATTTGGTGCTCTTTCATATATGAAAATACTTTTTCCCGTGTATCTGTCCATGTACTCATATGTTTACTCTATCCTAATCAGATTGCAGCTATTCAAAATCTTTCAATAACATTATACCTAAAATACAGACTAAGCGCCATTATAATTTACTGTAACCATTCAAAACTGCATTCTCAAAAGCACTCTTTCAGAACGTTCTTTTTGCTTTACCTATTCTCCCAAAAACACACTACCAGCACCGTCATATCATCCCGGATCCGCCCACCGCCGGCGCAGATCGCGTAGGACAAAATCTTTTCCGCGATTTCCTGCGGATTTTGTTCTTCCAGGCCGTCGATCATCTCTGCCATACGTTCCTCTCCGTCTTCCATCATATCCAGCACGCCATCCGTCACCATGACCAGAAGATCTCCGGGATGCAGATTGCAGACTTTTCTCTCTATCGGTGCCTTTTGGAAAATGCCTAACGGCAGGCTCTCTCCGCCGATACATTCCACCCCTGTGCTGTTCTTCCAAAAACACGCCGCGCCGCCTACCTTACAGATCTCGCACTCTCCTGTATACAGATCCAGGCTGCAGATATCCACCGTGGGATGATCGTCTTCCTCATTTTGTGCGTATAGCGCGGAATTCAACAAATTGACAGAAGGCTCGTTGCCGAAACCGACCTCCAGCATTTTCTCCATCAGGTCCAGCACTCTGCTGCTTCCCTTGCCGGCTTCCTCGCCGGAACCCGTACCGTCTGACATAAGAAGCGTCAGCTTCCCCCGTTCGGATTCCAAAGTGGCATACTGATCCCCGGACACTTTCTCCCCTTCTTTTACCGCACGGCTCACCCCGGTCAGTGCGATATACCCGGGCTCTTCCGTGAAAAGAAAACATTGCGGCTCCCGTTCTACCAGATAAGGACTTCCCGGAGATGGCTGCAGGTGCTTTTTCAACAGTACGGTCAGCATATCTGCTACCTGTGTTGCTTTGCAATGTCTTCCGTCCGTGGACAGTGTCATACTGATCCCCATACCGCGGACATCCCGCAGATAACAGAGTTCCTTTGCCGTGATGCCTTCTGCCCGCAGTGCCTGTGTCAGATTCCTTTTCTTTCTCTCCGGAAGTGGCAGATACTCCAGCTCTTCCCCGGCTACCCGCTCCATGATCTTCGCAACTTCCTGCAAGTGCTCTCCCATGATCTGTCTGCTTTGCTGAAACAGGCACTTTTCCAGAACTCCCTGCCTGTCATTTCCCGTGATCTGTATCTCCTGCCGGAAGCTTTTCCCCAGTTCTTCAAAGCTCTCCGCATATCCCATTAATTTTTGCCGGCACAGCATCGTCACTTGCGCCCGCTGCTCCTGTCCCAGGATTTCCCTTTCCTTTTTTCCTATTGTCATCTCTGCCACCCCTTTCTGTCCACAGATTATAGGGCAGGCTGCATTTTGTTTTTGTCAAATCGAGGGGCGGGAGCCTTCATATTTTGCGACAAAAAAAGCAGGGCACCTGTTCAGAATCGGTTTCCCTGCTTAATTATCTTCCTTAAAAAGGATTTCTCCTTCGTATACCAGTCCGAGCTTATCCTTCGCAACTTCTTCCACATAAGCTTTGGTCTGCGTGTACTTACGATACTCCTCGATCTGCTCCGTTCTGGCGTTCTCCGCATCGATCTGCGTGCTCAGGCTCGCAATCTGGGTATCATAGGTCGCAATCTTCTGTTTTAATTCGATGCTCCGTACCGCAACCACTACCATAATCATCAATACGACCAGGCTCACCAGGAACATACTGAAACGGTTCTGTGGTTTCCTGCGATAGGCAGCTCTTATCCTTCTCCTTGCCATACGCACGACTCCTCTTAACAAACATTTTAAGCATTTTTAGAAGGCTCGTCAACTGCTTTTTTAACCACCTGTCAAGAATATGAATTGCCGATCGGACAGGCTTTAACATGGTGTTCAGTCCCCATGCCGTATATTTCACAAAAAAGGGGCTGCATGTCTTATGGTACAGATACATTCCCATAAGCGCCCCCATCACAGCAAACCAGCGCAGATTGCCGTTGCTCTCATGAAACATGAGTAAAAAAACTTTTCCGGCACAATAGATCCAGAAGGTCAGATCCTCCAGAGATACCATTCCGTCACTGTGTGGAAACACTCTTCGCAATATCCGCAGTATATCATACAAAAAGGTGATCCACAGTCCCAACAGAAATGAATGCAGAAGAAAGCTGTTTTCATCCATCAGCGGAACAGCCTGCCGAAAAAGGATTCCTGTTTTTCCCCGTTTGCTGCGGTGTCCGAATACACAAAACTGTCAATTCGTCCGTCAATATCCACTTCTCCCTTGTCTAACGTCAGCCGGTTTACATGCAGTTCATTGCCGCGGATCATCAGCATCCCCTGTTCTGTTTCCAATAAAATCTCACGCAAGTCAAAAGAAAGCACATCATTGACGCCGTTCACGGTACAGGTCCGCCTGTTGGTCATGATCACCTTATGCATCCGTCCTGTTGCATTCAAATCTTCCATAGAATCCCCATCCTTCCACCTGACGATAACGGTTCCTAATATAATTCTGATATTGTTATTCATAGTTTTCCGGAACGGTTACAATTCATTCTATGGGAGATTCTTAGAAATTATACCTGATCACACATAACGGAAGAGTTCTTTTGCCTCGTCTTTTTTCACGGTTTCCTGCACATCCAGTACTTCCACTTTTACTTCTTTATTGCCGAAAGAGATGGTAATAACATCTCCTTCTTTCACATTTGCGGAAGCCTTCGCAGGCTTGTCATTGATCAGTACTCTGCCGCTGTCACACGCCTCATTTGCTACGGTACGTCGCTTGATCAGTCGGGATACTTTTAAATATTTATCCAATCTCATCTTTTATCACCTTTCAAATAAAAGAGACCCGAAAGGTTGTCCCTTCGAGTCTCTGAAAATACGTCGTTCTATTAAGCGTTCAGCATATCCTTTAATGCCTTACCAGCCTTGAACTTAGGAGCCTTGGAAGCAGCGATCTTCATGGGTTCGCCACTCTGAGGATTTCTACCCTCTCTTGCTGCTCTGCTGGATACTTCGAAAGTACCGAAGCCAACTAACTGAACCTTGCCATCCTTCTTTAACTCTTCAGCAACAACATCTGTGAAAGCCTTTAATGCCTTCTCTGCATCCTTCTTGGAAAGACCAGCCTGATCAGCCATAGCTGCAACTAATTCTGTTTTGTTCATATTGAACTCCTCCTGTAATGAGTTTTCGTGATTAATTTTACGCTCGAAAATAGTTCTTTTGAAACGTCTATACATATATATATCCGTTTTTATCCCTTTTGTCAAGGTTTTTCCGCATATTTACGGCATTTCCTGCTCATCCCCACAGATTAATCCGAAGCCGTGGAAGCTGCCGTCAGATCTACGAAGGAATAGGACACATCCTTCTGCTCTTCATCCACCTGTACGGTGTAGCTTCTGGTTTCATATCCTGATTTTCGCAGGGTAATGACATGGCTTCCGGATGTCTTTTTGAAACTGCACGGTGAGATTCCCACATAGCTGCCGTCCAGGTATACTTCCACCTTTTCCGGTGCGTCGATATGCACACGGTAATAAGTCGTTGTCGTGTCCGCCGTGGAAGAGGTACTGCTTGCGGAAGAACTGTTTGTACTTCCCGAAACGGAACCGCTTGTGCTCTCTTCACTGCCTGTGTCTGCCTTATCCAGCTGCACATCCACGCCCGCGGATGCTTGTCCCACACGGAGATACTGTGTCAGTGATTTGTATCCGTCTGCTTTCGCTATAATCTGATGAATTCCGTATTCCAGAGAAATCGGCTGGGACGGATCTGCCTGGCTGCCGTCGATATACAGCTCTGCATTCGAAGGGTTCATGGAGAACAGCACCATTCCGTACTGTGCCTCGGCGACTTCCAGATCTCCGATATCAAGCGCGGTTTCTTCGTTACGATTGATCACAACATTTTTCGTTCCGCCCCCACCGTTATAGCTGATGTCCACCTGATAGCTTCCCTCAGGTACCGTTACCAACATATCTTCTGTGATCCGAACGATCTGCGTCTGCCCGATCTCAAGCCAGCCTCCGATAAAATTCTCATCATTGACCAGCCGCAGATACCCGTGACCCTTTTCCACTGTTACACTGAGTACCGTGCTGTCGATTCCCTGAAAAGTCAGTACATCTGCCGGATTCAGATCCATTTTTTCAATGCTGTGTCCTCTGGAAAAATACTGAGTATCGTCAGACAGCTGAAACACCTCTTCACCGATCATCACTTCGCCTCGGACAGTGTTTATCTCATAACGTTCCACACTGTCATATTGCCACGCTGCCTGTGACAGCTGCATCGTCGTCAGATGTTTCTGTCTCTTCAGGAAGGTAACATCCACGATATCACCTTCCCCAAACTGCTCCAGGGACATTGCCTTTCCATATTTATCCGCAAAATGCGTCGTTCCGTCCATGGATAATGTATATCGCTTACCGAGATCAAGATTCAGGAAGGTGACACTTTTGTCGGTACTATTAATATCTACCAATACAGCAGTATCCGCAGAATCATAGCTGTCCGGATTCGTCACTACAAATCCGGTGTCTGCCCGTTCTTCTGTCGCTGTCACTGATGCCGCTGCATTTTGTTCCGTTTCAGACGCTCCGGGAGACGTCGTCTGCCCACACCCTGTCAATGACACAATTGTCACAAGCAAAAAACAAATTACTGCTTTTCCTTTATTGATTACTGTTTTCAGCCATTTTGTCATTGTCTCCTCCTATGTGTTTCTTTTGCACCTGAACGTATTTTTCTATGCTGATTTTCTTACGAATGCTCACATATTGCAACGATTCAAAACCATATTCCTAAAAAACTCTCTTTGGAGTCTTCCTAATTTCTATTGTTGAAGCATTTTCAGGAATCTTTTTCTTGCAGGTTCCTGTTCCAACAGCAGATCCAGTTTCTCCATATTTTTCCCCGGAATCCACGCTTTACCGGAATTATAATAAAAATTAACGATCTTCCATAATTTTTCCGGATATGACATCCGATAAAATAAGTCCTGTCTCTCAAGTGTCGTCAGAGGTCGGACAGATTCGTAAGCCGATAGCAATGCCATCCCTAAGTCGGCATCCCATCCGCTTTTCTCCAACAGCTTGCGTAATAAGAGATAGAGATCTCTCACCGGACCGTCCGCCTGGCATTTCTCGAAATTCACCAGGAAAAATCCTCTGTCCTGCTTTAGAATATTATGGTATTGATAATCTCCGTGACAAAAGCAGAAAATTTCACTCTGCGTCTTCGCAAACGCGGAAGTTTCTATGGCTTTCCATTCTTCACTTAAGCTTTTGGCTTCCTCCAAAAAAGGATCGATAACGCCGGACAACCGGATCTCAAACCAGGTCTTCTGACTCCGCTGTTTTAAAAATCTCCGGGCACGTTTTAATTCCCTGTTGTGCTTCTCATAATCCCTGCTCGGCAAATATCTCTCGATTGTCGGCAGCGGTGCTTTTTCAGTCGAATTTCCCAACATTTCCTCTGCAGATTCTTCTATAGTTTCTTCTCCCGACAGTTCTTTGCCGGGCGCTCCTTCTCCCGGTGTGTCGTGCTCCACTTTTTCTGTCTGCGGAAATTGTGGTATGAAGGTAAGCACTTTGTGCATTTTTGCAAGGAGACGCATTGCTTCCAGGCATTCTTCAAGGTCACGGATATTGCACTCTCGGCCTTCGTTCCATGTCTTCAGAATATATCTGACGCCGTCTCTGTCCGTCACGGATAAATTTTCTTCCTTCGTGGGAAGCAAGCGTTCTGCCGAAACGCTTCCCTCTGTTGCCAGCCGTAAAAGCACCTGCTCCTGTAGGCGCAGCTGCTCCTCTTTTCCGGTATATTCCTTAAAAATCAGGCAGCCCTGCGCGGTTTCACACAGGATCGCTCCCCTTCCCTTCCGGGTACGCAATACCTCTATCTCATACTGCTCCAGCAGTGCCACCGATCTGTCATTCACTTACAACCCCTCCTAAGATATGTACTGAACCGTATTGCTGTTTTACAGTTCTTACGCTATCTTATGAGAGAATTCAGAAAAGTATACCCCGGCAATTATTTCGACATTTCTTCTGCTTTCTGCAACAGAATCTCCCGTGTATTCCACTCCGGATGTTCCAGTACCAGTTCCAGCAGTTTCTGCAATATCTCTCCCAGTTCTCTGCCGGGTTTCATTCCCATTGCAATCAGATCTCTGCCGGTAACCGCCAGTGTTTTCAGGGAGACACATTGCTTTTTCAGGAGCATCTCCTGATACAGGGTCTTCCAAAGCTCCAGATTTTCCAGTTTCTCAGCGCGCATATATTCACTTTGCGCTAGGATATCTGCTCTTCTTACAGGGAACAGCAGCGGAAAAATATCTTCTCCGATCCTGTTCACTGCCCGACGCACGATCCTCAGATCCGGTGTCACGCCATTTCCGTAATCATGATATCTCACCAGTCGGGTAACGACACTGACCGTGTCATTATCAAACCGCAGTCTGCGCAGGATCCTACGCGCAATTTCCTCTCCCACTGCCGGATGTCCATGGAAATGCGTCGTGCCGTCCTCATCCACCGTAAGGGTCTGTGGCTTACCAATATCGTGAAACAGCATGGCATATCGCAGATTCTTCTCCGGTGCGATCTCCACCAACGCATGCAGCGTATGTTCTCCCACGCTGTATTTGTGATGTTTGTGCTTCTGCGGTGTCTCCATTATAGTGTCAAACTCCGGCAGGATTACCTTCGTGATACCGTATTCATAGGCTTCTCTCAGGGTATCCGGATGAGCGGAGGTTAAAAGCTTGGTCAATTCCACCTGGATCCGTTCTGCACTGATCTTCTGAAGTGTGGGAGCCAGTTTGCGGATGGCAGTTATCGTATCCTCATGGATCTCATATCCCAGCTGTGCCGAAAAACGAATTGCCCTCATAATGCGCAGCGCATCTTCTCCAAAGCGTTCTTCCGGATTGCCTACGCACCGGATCCATTTTGCTTCGATATCTGCCATGCCGCCGAAGATGTCGATCAACCCTTCTGTCTCATTATATGCCATGGCGTTGATCGTGAAATCGCGGCGTTTTAAGTCCTCCTCCAGATTCGGCGTAAATGTCACTTCTTTGGGATGTCTGCTGTCCTCGTATTTTCCGTCCACACGATAAGTCGTGACCTCGAAGCCTTCCTTATCCAGCATGACCGTGACTGTGCCGTGCTGAATTCCGGTATCGATAGTGCGACGGAACAGCTGTTTTACCTGCTCCGGTCTCGCGGAAGTCGTGATGTCCCAGTCCCCGGGTGTTCTCCCCAGGATGGAATCCCGCACACAGCCGCCTACCACATAAGCCTCGAATCCGGCATTCTGTATGGTCTCTATGATATATTTTGCTTTTTCAGGTATTCGTATCTGAATCATACACATCCTCTTTTGCAAAGGTTTCTTCCTGCCCGTTGCTCTGTGACATTTCGTTGTTTCCAATGATTTGTTACTACTGATTCTCCGGATTCATGATAAATTTATCAATCACTTCTACCAGTCCGTCCTCATCGTTGGTACCGGTGATATAATCCGCCGCATCCTTGACTGCAGGCTGTGCATTGCCCATGGCCACACCGGTTCCCGCGTACTCGATCATGGAGATGTCATTATAACCGTCTCCGCAGCAGATCGCATTTTCTCGCGTCAGTCCCATGCCTTCCAGCATATGATCCAGAGAAGTGGCTTTGTTCACATCTTTCGGCATAATCTCGATGAAAAACGGTTCCGAACGGTAGATACTTGCCACATCACTGTACTTTTCCTGTAACTGCTTCTCCAGCTCCGGCGCGATCTCTTCCGGTGCCGTCATCAGACACTTGTTAATATCAAAATTCACATATTCTACGAAATTGTCAACGACTTTAATAGGGATTCCGTTGATTCTGGCTTCCAGCTGCACATAGCCATCCGGCTCGAACGCAGAGATGACGCCGGGACCCTGATAAGTAATCAGCCCACAGCCGTTCTCTTTGGCGAATTCATACAGTCCGGGGATCATGGACAGCGGTAATGTCCTCTGATATACAACTTCCCCTGTCTTACACTCCACGATGCGTGCGCCGTTAAATGACAGGAGGTATCCGCCGTACTTTTTCAGTTCCAGCTCCTCTTCGCATTTCCGCATGCCGGGGGTGGGACGGCCCGAAGCCAGGATCACCTTGTGACCGTGCTGCAAAATGTTCCGGATTCCCTGTTTGGTAGCTTCTGTGATCTCTTTTTTGGAATTGGTCAATGTTCCGTCAATATCCAGTACCAGGACTTTTTCCTGCATTTTTCTCTCCTATAATCTAACAGTACCTGTCTCTTCTGCTTGCGCAGTGAAACAGGTACTTGTCTGTTGTCTATGTTCTGTTCCTGAGCAAGCTTTACTGTGCCTGTGTTGCAGTCTCTTCAGTAGCAGCGGTCTGCTCCTCGGTGAGTTCCTGCGTCTCCGCGGTCTCAGTCTCTGCTGCTGTGGATTCTTCTGCCTGTACTTTCAGGTAATTCAGCTTACCCTTGGGATCCTCTACGGTAATATCAGCAGTGATGCTCTGGAGATACTCTGACATTGCCTGAGATACCAGTGTATTCTTGATGCTGATCTTCCATTCGGGCTGATCCTGACCTACATAGTAAAGTACATAAGTCGTCGCATCGGAAACGGTGATTACCACAGTATCTCCTGCCTGACGACTGCTGTCGAAGATCCATTCGCTCAGTTCTGCGGTCATACCGGTGGAAGTTACCTGCTCAAACAGGCCGCCGTTCTCTGCTGCGGAAGTATCCTGTGTATACTTCTTGCAAAGTTCTGCAAAGCTGTCCTCGGTAGCTGCTCCGCTCTTCCACTCATCCAGGATCTCTTCTCCGCTCTTGTCCTCGGCAGGAACAATCACACGTACATTTGCGGAAGGTGTCTCATCCAGATATCTCTGTTCAAATGCTACCACATAGTAGCAATGGCTGTTGTCGTTGGTGATAACAGTAGTGTCTCCTGCCTTTCTGGCATCATCGAACAGCCAGTCGGAGATCAGGTAGTTCACGGAAGACTTCTTCTCATTCTCATGTACTTCTCCGTCTTTTGCCACGGTCTGCTCCGCATCATCTGCCAGTACCTTGGCATCTTCCATCGCTTTGGCGATCTCAGCATCGGAAGGCTGATATGCGGTATCGGTGCTGTCGGAAGCTGTTGCATCTGTAGCTGCAGCTGCGTCTGTTGCAGTGGTATCGGTGGTTGCTGTGGTCTCATCTACAGGGTCAGCCAGCTCGGTAGGCTCTGTGGGCAGATCTGCTTCTATCGTGGTCAGTCGGTAATCTACGGAATCATAGGTTGCCTTATTTTCCTCATAATAATTCTGGATCTCTTCGTCGGAAGGAGCGTTGTCCTCCTGCAGCTTCTGATAATAAGCATTCATCACCATGTCGTTCTTTACATACTCTGCAATACGACCCATGGTAGCATAATCACCGTAAATAGAACGTACATATTCTTTCTCGGATACGCCTGCGTTTGCTGCGGAAGTCTTGATGGTCTCCTTGAAAGTGTTGTATTCCTCTGTGGTATCATAAGTGAAGCCCTCTGCCTCGGCTGCTGCCTTCAGCGCCTTGGACTGCTTCAGGTTGTCCACTGCCATCTGCTCGAAGTAATCCTTCCAGCTTAAAGTATCGGAATACATCTGTGTCGCCAGATCCTTAGAGGTATCCAGTCCGAAGTACGTCAGATAGCTGCCGTACTGAGTGATATAATTGTTCTTGGTCAGATTGTATTGGTAATCGAATTCTACCTTGTTAACAGCTTCTCCATTGACCACCACATAGGTCTCATGCGTTGCCAGATAGGTACGGATCGGGAAAGATGCGACCAGACATACCAGAGCCACGAGGAATACGATGCCGACGATTGTGCTGATGCGCTCTTCCTTCTTCTCCTTTTCCT
>ERZ1034844.346-NODE-346-length-25739-cov-36.693584_pt1 | contig 25739 bp, 47 predicted proteins | sample MGYA00520594_ERZ1034844 | MGnify/ENA primary metagenome ERZ1034844 (study PRJEB33766, sample SAMN09781733) | gut metagenome | biome: gut microbiome | host: Homo sapiens | place: Madagascar | study: EMG produced TPA metagenomics assembly of the PRJNA485056 data... | reverse complement strand
TTATCAATACTTGAGCGAGATACGGGAGTCGAACCCGCCTTTCAGGCTTGGGAAGACCCTTGCATGTCTTGGTAACTAGCTGTTTCTGAGTATTTTTGCTACAATCAAGGATTGCTCACTCACATATTACTCACACAAAATGCGATTGTTCTATTTTAACGGTGTATATAATGCAGCCGTTATTCCTTCATAACCAGGTATTGTGTTCGAAACGAATACCTGCTTACTTGCTGCGTCCAAAGACTTAGCGTTTATGTAAACGTATCCCTGACTGGCGATGCCACCCATATATCTTTCACTCATAAAGTTGTTCATCATCTGTAGTGCTTGAGATGCGTTTCCGTGCATAGTCATTGACACGAAGGCACTCTCCAGTTTGTCGTTCTTGAAAGTGTATGCTACAACATCTATATCCTCGTTCATTGCTGGATAGTAGAAAAGCATTGTTCTATCGCTTCTCTTTGTGTCAAGGCTTCTGGTCTCGTATCTCATTACATCCTCAGGTGTTGCATTAATCTTGCACAATGGCTCTCTGAAATAATCGTATGAGCCTCTTACCGTAACGTTACATTGACTCTTGGCTCCTCCGGACATTGCGTATATGGCGGTCTCACCAACGTGATTGGCTGTAACCTCTCCGTCGTTCACGGATGCGACAAAGGTGTCTTCAGAAGACCAGGAAGCCTTACCTGTATGGGTGATAGTGTACTTATCTCCCTTTTGTAAGGTGATTGCTCTCTCGTTCATTGAGAATGGTTCGTCATCGCTACTGCTACTACTGCAAGAAAAAAATGACATTCCTGCCAAAGCAAATACTGCTGCTAATAATACCTTCTTCATAATCGTATATTTTATTATTTAACTTCTTCTAGTACCGCATTGGTGTTGTTATGTAATGCGGCGCTCCACATCCACCTGCTTTCTTTGCGGCGCATTGAGGGCAAAGCAACCCATAAGGTGTTATATAACCGAAGCTTCTGCCGTATCCGCATCGGTTACATATAAACTTATGTCGAATCTTCCTGCCTTCGCAAAGCTTGAACCTCGTAGTGTGCGAATTGGCTAACTCATGGCAAGCCTTGGATGACATAGGATATAGCTTTGGTTGAAGTTTCCCCCTTTTCTTATATTCGACTTTTGGTGCTTCGACATTTATTTCTGGTTGTTTTTGGTTTTGGGCCTTCCAGCTCTTGTATGCGAATCCCCGAATCATGTCTTCTGTCGCCCAGGGTAACGCTTCTTTCACCTCTTTATATACATCTATATATACTTTCATTATTATAATGCCTTTAATGATCCAAGTACCTTGAAAACCTTGGTGATGGCTTCCTTTGGTATCTCCTGATCCTCGTACTCCTCGTTGTATGCGTGAAGAGTGAAGTGGAAATCATCCGATCCCTTGCGGACTATCTTTACCGTCCGCAGGTCGTTCGTAGTCATTATGGCGTATACCTCGTTCATCGGAAGGAAGCTCTGCCAGTCCTCTACGGCTTTCAATGCGATGATGTCACCGTTGCTGATGACTGGCTTCATGCTGTCTCCAGACGCACGACACCAGAAATCCGCCTTCTCGTAGCCAGGGATTGAGATGAACTTCGTTGGCACGTTCGGGGTGTCGTTATACATCTCGTCGTAACCAAGGGCGAACTCAACGTCGTAGAAAGGGACACCAAGCATAGGTTGCATAGTCTCTTTCCCATTAAGCGGTTCGCCTATGTACTTATCCCCGGTTCCTGTTTCAAGCCAGTCCTTGTTGACCCCGATGGAATCACATATAAGTCTGTAATCCCTAGACGTGATAGGAACCTTTCCGTTTAGCTTTCGACTCAGATTAGAGGAGTTCATTCCAACTTTCAGGGCAAAAGCATTACTCGTCAGTCCGCTATCAGCAATTACGGATTTGATTCTTGTAATGATGTCGTCCATAATTTCCTAATTTTAGTTTCAAATATGTAACTAAAACCGAGAAAAGTGTTAAATATTGTATAATGTCCTACATTTCTTGCGTTTTAATTTGTATATGTCGGACAATTATTGTACTTTTGCACTTGTGATTCGGTTAAAGCAACAAAGCAATACCGACACAAACGGAGGGCAAAGCGACCGAAAGTGCGCTATCTTACATTCACACTGCAAAGATACAAACTTTTTCGCTTCCCTCCAAATATAACATGTTAAAATTAAAGCAAGCAAGATGAAAAAGTTGACAAAGACGGACATTTTGAACATTAAGCCTGGAAAATTCGAGGTTTTTGTTCTCGATTCGGCGAAAGCTCTACTGTCTGGTCGTCAATACGCTTATCAGATTGGTAATACAGAGCCGCCTGATGGCGTTGCGAGATACAGAACCAAGGCGAACTTCAAGAATCGTACATTGGTAGTGGAGGCTGTTCCTTCTGTGTAGAATTAATAAGTATATAGTGTATGGAAGAAATTATCAAACTCGGAAGAACCGATACGATGACATCTCTCGAAATTGCAGAGATAACAGGAAAGCTTCATAAGCATATCATGGAAGCCATTAGAAAAATGGAGGTTGCTTGGGAGAAAATCAACGGGTCGAGATTTAGGCTGGTTGAATATACTGACCAGAAAGGCGAGAAGAGACCTTGTTATCAGTTGACAAAAACAGAATGTCTCTATATTGCGACAAAGTTCAATGACGAGGCGAGAGCAAAGCTTGTTCTTCGTTGGGAAGTGTTAGAGAAGAAGGAGCAGTATCAAGTTCCTCAGTCTTTCGCCGAAGCTCTTATGCTTGCAGCAAAGCAGCAGGAGAAGATAGAACAACAGCAGCTTGCTCTTGGATCAAAGAACGAAGAGATTGTACAGCTCTCGGCTACAATCACCGAGATGCAGCCAAAGGTTAGTTATGTTGATACAATCCTTTCGAGCAAGGAGACCGTTACAACGACACAGATTGCTCAAGACTACGGTCAATCAGCAAAGGCGTTCAATATATTGCTGAGAAACTTCGGCGTTCAACGTAAAGTTGGTGGTCAGTGGATTCTCTACGCAAAGTATCTCCCTTGTGGTTACGTTCAGTCAGAAACAGTTTCTATCACTCATCGTGACGGTAGTGCAGGTTCTGTAATGCACACAAAGTGGACTCAGAAAGGAAGACTATTCTTGTATGATGAGTTAAAGAACCGCGGTATTTTACCGACTATAGAGCAAGAATCAGTTAAAAGTAATGCCTATGCCTCGTAAGAAAGTATCAGTAGAGCCTGTCGAAAAGATATGGCTCTCCACAAAGGAGTTCGCTAAGTATATCGGTATGAGTACAGGATATATACACGACTTGAGAAAGAGCGGACAGATCCGCCATTGTATGATAGGCAACACAGCATTTTTCTTAAAAACAGACATAGATAAGATGCTGGAAACGCACAGAGTATACTGATGTTGCTTTAAAATAAAAAAGAAGAAAAAATAATTGTCAAGAGATGAATAGTGTAATTAGTTATTGTTAATTTTTCAGATTAAGTCCGTGAGGATGTTTTTTCGTATTGTGATTTGACAGAGGTCAAACCTTGGGGACTGGCAATGATGACAGTCAGCCCCCCTAAATGGACACATAGCTCAGAAGGTTAGAGTATTTCTCTCATAAAGAAACGGTCGTAGGTTCAATTCCTACTGTGTCCACTACAATGTTTTCTTTTCGGTTTTTGGTGCAAAGCTAAAGTCCTTTGAGCTTATAAAGTAGGTAGTGTGGGCGTCTACAATCTTGCATCTTTCTTATTAGATGACATTATGGTTCTTTGACATGATGTTTAACAACGTAGTATGCGTGGAAAAGAAGTAGTTGGGGAGCGCATTGAGTGCCAGGATCCGACGAAGGGACACACGACATACGGAAATCCAGCTAATTTCTGCATTAAGTAGTTTGACGAACCGCATCGGAAAGAAGAATTGTCGATGTAGGCACATACGAAAATAATGCAGTCTGGTGATTATATTACAATGAGTTCACATCACTCATAATTTATATATTCAAAGAGGCACGTGGTGTACGAATGTCACGGTTAGACAACTCAATGATACCTTATCTTATCGTCTGACAGGAATTGGTGTAACTCCAATCGCGCCTCCCACTCTTTTGTTTGTTTTAGAATTTAATAAGTTATTATTTATTTTTTACACCACTTATCTATGAAGAAAAGTGGTGTTTTTTACAGCGGAATAGTAGCAGTTGGTAGCTCGCCAGGCTCATAACTTGGAGGTCGGTGGTTCGAATCCACCTTCCGCAACAAAGTGTATTCATAAATTGCTAATAATAAGTTTACAAAATTTTGCTCGTCATGCGTGACGAAATTCACTTTTAATTTTGATCATTTTGAATTTTTTCAAGACAGCTTTGTTCGTGAGAATAAAGCTGTCATTTAACCTCAAAGCAATTAGGAAATGCGCTTGCGCCGCATAGGGCGTATAGAGAAGAAGGCTCGATACCTTCTGAGGTTACGAATAGATCATATTTCTAATTTGTAGTTGTTGATTATTATTTTGAATGAGGAACTGGAGGCTTGTGTACGCACGGCCTCCTTCCTTTTTCCAAAACAAGAAAAAAAATGAAAGTAATATACACAATAAGAGTTAAGAAAGAGAATATAAACGAACTCTCCAAGCTTGAGTCCGTAGAGAGAATATTCAATAACGAGAAAGGCCACATGGTAGTTCTTCTCAAACAGGATTTTACTGACGGAAAGAGAGAGGTCGCCGAGAACGACTATATTGTTCAGTGGAAAAGTGGAAAATACCAGAGGTTCGGAGCTGTTGCGTTCGATAACCTCTTTAAAACACCGGGCGAGGAGGGCAAACAATGGCGATAAAACGGGTAATGAACAGAAAGGTCCACTACGAAGGGATTGAGTTCGACAGTGGAGAAGAGCTTCGTTACTACATTCTTCTCCTCGCTGACAAGAACGTTTCGTGTATTCACAGGCAGGTTAGGCTGTGCCTTATCAAGCCTCTGTATGTACTCGTGCCAAAGGCGCTCAAGACAAAAGTAAAGTGGGTCAAACGAAGCCTTGTAAAAGGGCATTACTATACGGCAGACTTTGTTTTCTTCGAGAACGGCAAGCTCGTCATCTGCGATGTTAAGTCAGAATATACGTCTAAGCTTCGCGAGTTCTCCATTACGATGAAGAATTGCATATCGCTTATAGTAAAGCATAATCTCAAGCGACATCACGGAGAAGCTAAGGTGATATTCCGAAAGGCGATATACAAAAACAGCAAAACGCTACGTATTGTCGATTATCCATCGGATGGCGAAAAAGTCATATACGAATAACGTGATTATTTAACCATATCAATGACTTGTATTATTTTTTTGACAGCGGCCGCAGTGATGCGCCTGCTGTTTCCAAAATTCATTCAGAAAGCTTATGAAAATTATTATAGCATCATTTCTGCTTACAGTGATCGTGTTTCTGTTCGCAGCTTTTGTGGCAGTTCTTTTTAGAGTCAGCTCTTTTAAAAACGAAGATGATGGAGAAGGAGTTTAGGTTCAACAAGAACAATGTGTGTCTGAACCATAACGTCATCGAGGTCTGGGAGAACAACAAGAACACAAAGACGAGAGGTGTCATACCCGGGTTCTACATAAAGACAGCCGTCTTCAACGGAAAGTGGATATACGGTTACGATATAACCCTGCATAACGGAGGTATTGGAGAGCCATGTATGCAACGGTCATGCAAAAAAAAGACTGCAACACCGAGCGCGAAGCTGTATTGGAAGCATGTAAGGAGGTTAGAGAATATCTTCTTGAGCACAAACGAGCCTCAAGTCCAGACTATTCTCATCACGAGATAGACAACTATTCTCCGAAACTCATCAAACTTCTTGACGATCTCATGAGGCCCAAAGCTATTCAGTTAAGTTTATTTTAAACATTAAAGATATATTTTATGGAGAAGTTAAAATGTAATTCAGGCAATTTCTATGTTGTCGCTGTAGCTGTCGTTGAGGACAAGGATGGCGAAGTGAAAAAGGTGCGTAAGACTATTGTTGTCGAAGCGACCTCTTTTGGTGACGCAGAGCTCAAGGCGTTCGATTCTATGAGCGATTACAGTGTTGGCGATGTTGAGGTGCTCAATATCACTCCTGCCGCATTCAGCGAAGTTTACTCTTCCAGTGAAGGAGATGACGACAAGTTCTATAAGGGAACCGTCGACTACATCACCGTGAACGAGAATACGGGCAAACCAAAGAAAACCAAGCAGTCGATGCTCATCCAGGCTAACAGCCTCAACAGGGCCACCCGTTATCTTGATGAGATTATGCGTGGGTCGATGGTAGACTACTCTTCTGTTTCTGTTTCTGAAACTCAGATTTTTGACAGTTTCTTTATTCATAAAGTTAAGGCCAATGATGAACAGGGATAGTTTGCAGGCAGTATTCGCTTGCCTCACACCACAGGCAGCAGAGGCCGTAATGCGAAAGAGGAAAGAACATAAGTGTCTTATGAATCTTACGAGAAACAACTCTCTTATGGTTCAACAACAAGCCATCTTTCTTAACTACATAGCAGGAGATGGCAGACGAAAGTTTGTCATCCCCACTGTTGAGACCGGTGCAGACGGAAGACAGAAAGTTGTCGATAAGATTTTGTTCAAATACATTGACCAGAAATGAAACATGCCTGTATGAGCTGCTTCTGGCGAGGTCAGTGCGACGACAAGAAGTCTGGACGCACATGGGAACACACGTGCGAAAGATGAGAGTTTAGATATGAAAGTGATTATTTTTTAAATTCTATAATATAAATGGATATAAATCAGTTAAACAAAACTCCTCATAATCAGATTTGCGATTTGGCAAGAGATAGATTTATAGAGGTGTATAATCAGAAATTTGGAGAAGGTGGAGAGGTTTTCTTTGAAGAGCAGAAAGCCTTATTCAACGAGGAACTTCTCAACGGTTCGTTCAAGGGATATCTTGAAAAAGCTCCTTCGCTCAATATTCATGACGCATTCATGAATTTAGCAATCAACGGATTGTCTCTTGAAAAAGGCACGACGACGTTGTGCTATCTTATGGGTTATAGCAACTACGATAAGAATACTAAACAATCGACTTATACCGCAAAGATTACATATACGGGATACGGAGAAATTCTTCTTCGTCAAAGAGCTGGACAGATTGTTAGGTGTGACAATCCTGTTATTGTGTATAATTGTGATGACTTTCGGTTCGGAGAGCGTGACGGTCATAAGTTCGTTGATTACGTAAAGACTTATCCGAGACCGGCAAATTCGTATATTGTTGCATGTTATGTTAAGATCATTCTTCCAAACAACTCGTATGACTACTTTATTCTTGACCGAGAGGGTGTTGACAGACTTCGCGAGTATTCTGCCAAGTTTGGAGGCAAAGACCACAAGGCAAACGCTTTGTACGGAGGAAGTTTTGTAGGCAATGATGGTAAAACGTATTACAGGGATATAGATACGGGATTTCTTATCTCTAAGACTTGTAAGCACGCATTCAAGACTTATCCTAAACTGAAGGTCGGTCTTGGAGCATTATTGCAGGCCGACATCGACACGCAGGCTCTACAGAAGCCGTCACAGGAAGCCTTTGGTGCTGAAGAAGTCGCACCGGAAGATAAGGGCGTTAAGGTGAAGGTTGATAGTGATTCACCATTTTAAAATTATCATATATGGCAGAAAATACAGAATTACAGTTGGTTCAACAGCAAGCCAACAATATTACAAGACAGATTGCAACTCTCAAGTCTGATACAGAGAATGCTGTTCAGTCTAACAAAAAGTCTTACGAAGCATGTATTCATGCAGGTGAGTCTCTTTTAGCAGATATCGGCGCTTCTGGAATGAACGACGCTCTTGACGAGAAAGCTGCCGAGTTTATCAAGAAGGCTAAACTGACAGAAAAAGCAATGACAGAGAAGCGCAAGGGTGTTACCCAAGTGTTCGATATTGTCCGTAAGGGATTTACAATGATGGAGAATCTTATCTCTGTAAAGAACACGGATTCCGTTGTCTATAAGATTCAGGAGAAGCGCAACGAGTATGCTGCATACAAATTAGAGCAGCAGAAGAAAGCAGAACAAGAACGATTGCGCCAGGAACGTATTAAGGAAGCAAAGATTAAGCTGAAAACCGACACTATTGGTAAACTCAACAGTCTTCTCACCGAGCATTCTTCCCTCGCTATTAACTCGCTCAATAATACGTTTACATTGCTTACTCTTGACAACAAAGATGAAGTCAAGAAACGTATCACAGAGTTTTCTGATGTGCTTGACCTTGGACATCTTTTTGTTAATAACAAGCCGTCATATTCTTCTGAAATTGAAGAGAATGATGCAAAGGATATTATGAACGGTGCATACAAGGAAATTTCTGCATCGTTGCTTGCGTCTTATAAACAGACAGTCGCTACTACACGTGACGAACTCCTTATGAAGTTTGACTCTAAGATTGCCGAACTTCTCGAAATCAAGAAGGCAGAAGAGGAACGCAAGCGCAAGGAAGAGGAAGCACGTAAGGCAGAAGAGGAACGCAAGCGCAAGGAAGAGGCAGCACGCAAGGCTGCTGAGGAAGAACGCAAGAAGCAGGAGGAGATTCAGCGCATCAAAGATGAAGAGGAACGCAAGCGCAAGGAAGCTGAACTGAAGGCTGCCGAAGAAGAACGCAAGCGCAAGGAAGCTGAACTGAAGGCTGCCGAAGAAGAACGCAAGCGCAAGGAAGCTGAACTGAAGGCTGCCGAGGCTGAACGTAAGGCTAAAGAAGAAGCTGTTCGCAAGGCCGATGAGGCTGCAAAGGAAGAGCAACAGCGTAAGCTTGCTGCTGAGCAGGAGAAACGCGATGCAGAGAATGCCGCACAGCATGCAACTGCACAGGCTCAATCTCTTTTTGCACAGACTTCCGTCAGCACAAGCAAACAAAAAGTAAAGGTTACTAAACGTTTGATTGTTACCGATAAAAATGCTTGGCTCGATATCATTCAGCAGTGGTGGACAATCGAGGGTTCTCAGATGGCTCCAGACAAACTCGCTTCTAAGTTGGAGTTCATGCGCAAGGCTTGCGAGAAACGTGCTAACAGCGAAGAAGAGTATATCATGTCTCCTTATATCAAATATGAGGATGAAGTAACAGCTAAGTAATATGGCGGAACAACCGTTTGATCCTTATTATTCTCGTGGTGAGGTCTCCAATTCAGACCTCACTGCGCTGAAGTTCGCTCTGAACCCGCAACTCAACTTCGTAAAGGAAGAGGATAAGAGAAAGGCATTCCACCTTGGAACTCTTGTTGATGCTCTCGTTACTGAACCCGAAAAGTGTAATCATTACGCTATGACGGTAGATGATGAGAAATACACAGAGAAGGATTGGAAATGGGGATTAGACAGACTTGCAGTTTTAAAGAAACAAGCAACAAAGGATAGATTTCTTGATTTTGTTCTGAAAAATGCGGTCGGTCAGAAAACATTCATCAATCCGCACATGAAGATGGAATACCAAGGTTTCAAGTTTGAACTGCCTGTACGATGTAAGTTCGACTGGTGGCTTGGTGAATTTGGAGGCGACTTAAAGACTACGGCCGCTACGTCACAGGAACAGTTTGAAGACCAGATCGATTTCGTTGACTGGGACAGAAGCCGTGCGTGGTATATGGACCTTACGCACAGCATTGACCCAAGATACGGAAATCAAGACTTTATCTTTGCTGTATCCAAGACAAAGAAAAAGGTTTTCTATAAGAAGATTGAACGTGGCGACGAGCTGTACTTACGTGGCAGAGAGAAAGCTCTTGAGTGGGCTTTCCGCATGTGGTGTTTATTATAAACTTGTTTATTATGTCAGATAAACCGAAATTATACGATTATCAAGAAGAAGGTGTACGCATGGAACTCGCTATGAAGCGTTGCATAAATGGGGACGATATGGGAACGGGCAAGACGGTTCAGTCTATCGTTGCCATTGAGCGTGCTAAAGCAACCCCTTGTCTGGTTATTTGCCCTGCTGCACTCAAGGTTAATTGGGAACGTGAAATCAAGAAGTTCACGAATCTCCGTCCGCTTATCCTTTCAGACTCCGTAAACGCAACATACGGCTATCATCTTACTAAAATGGACCTGTATGATGTGGTTATATGTAACTATGAGTCTCTTGCTAAATATTTCATCGTATCACTCGGAGAAAAGCCATTGAGGCTTAAAAATTTTATTTTTCGAGATGAGGTCGATATTATGAAATCGGTCATTATCGACGAGTCTGCAAGAGTAAAAGATCCGACTACAAGGCAGTCAAAAATCATCATGGGTATTTGCCAAGGCAAGGAATATATCTACGAGCTGACTGGTACGCCTGTGGTTAATCATGCTATTGATATGGCTTGCCAGTTGGCTATCCTTGGCAGAATTAATGAATTTGGCGGATACGGTGAGTTCTGTAATAGATATGGAGGAAACGAGAATCTCGAAGAACTTAATCAAAAGATTCACGAAACATGTTACTTCCGTAGAGAAAAGAAAGATGTGCTCAAAGATTTACCTGAACTGACAAGAACAACAATTAGCGTTGCTCTTGATTCTGAAACTCAAGAAGAGTACGATACCTGTCAGAAAGATCTTCTTACATTCCTTCTTGAATACAAGAGCTGTTCTGAAGAAGAGGCAAGAAAAAAGTTACGAATGAAGGCTCTTGTTAGATTTATGAACCTTCGCTCGATATCCGGTCGAGGCAAGATGAAGGCAACAATAGAGTTCCTTCATGATACCGAAGAACAGATAATTGTGTTTGCTGAGCATCGTGAAGTCGTTAGTGAAATCAAGAAAGAGTTCCCTGATGAGGTTTGCACAGTGACTGGTTCTGATAGCCAACAGCAGAAGCAGTGGGCAATTGATTCTTTCCAGGCTAAGAAAAAGAGGATCATCATCTGTTCCATTAAGGCGGCAGGTGTAGGTCTAACGCTTACGGCATCTTCCAATGTCGTATTTGTTGAGCTACCGTGGACGATGGCAGATTTGTCGCAGTGCGAATGCCGTGCCTATCGTAACGGACAGAAGAATGCGGTTACATCGTGGATTCTCATGGGTGCAAATACCATCGACGGCTATCTCTATAGCTTGATTATGCAGAAAGGCTCAATAGCATCAAAGGTCACAGGAGAGCAGGACTCTGCCATCAAGGATGTTGCTTACTTTGATGAGTTGGCAGATTTGGTTTTAAAAAATTCTTTAAACAAAAAATAAATGGAAATTCAAGGAAAAATTATTGCGGTTCTGCCTGAAAGAAGCGGTATTTCGGCAAGAGGCGAGTGGAAATGTCAGACTTATGTAATAGAAACACAAGAGCAATACCCTAAGAAGATGGCTTTTGATGTTTTTGGAGCTGATAGAATTGTCAATTTTGGCATTCAGATTGGCATGGTTGTCGATGTTAGCTTTGATATTGATGCGCATGAATACCAAGGTAGATATTTTAACCAGATCCGTGCTTGGGATGTTAAGAATGTGGCGCAGCAAAATCCTGCGCAGGGTGTGAATTATAACGGCAATGCTCAGGCTGGAGCGCAGGCAGCACAAGCAGCTCAACCGTCAGCTTTTGTCGGCGCACCAAACCAGATGAATCCACATAATCCGTTTCCGCCAGCACAGCAGCCAGGAGCACCAGCAGGGAAATCCGATGGCCTTCCATTCTGATCTGGATGATAAGGTGAAACTTATACAAAAAGCATTTAATGCTGTAATAGTATGATGTACAACACAAGCAACCCTCTTGAGGCACAGAACTTGAGGCTTCGTGTCGACAAGCTGATAGAACACGGAGAGATGGTAGAACTGATAAGCAAGAAGCCACGGTCACTCAAGGCCAATGCTTATCTTCATACCATCCTCTCTTACTTCGGCTTGCAGACAGGCAACACGCTCGAAGAAGTCAAAAGCTACTACTTCAAGAGGGTTGTCAATAGTGATCTGTTTGTGAGGCACAAACACGATGATATTCTTGGTGACGACAGAATATATCTTCTGTCTACCACAAAGCTGACACAGGAAGAACTTTCGCTTGCCATAGACCGTTTCCGAAACTGGTCTGCCGACAAGGCTGGTATCTATATTCCGTCATCAGAAGAATATATCGCGCTTCTCCACATACAGCACGACATTGACAATGCTAAAAATTATCTCTAAGCAAATGATATTACCCAAAAAGATAAGAAATAAGTCTGACGAGTTGTTTCCCGACAACCATGAGGCTCACAAGGCATTTCTGATGGGAGCCGCAATGGCACTTGGATACGACCTGTCCGACTTTCAGAGCGACGAACAGCCCTGCTGTGATGATTATCCCTGCAAGGAAGCTCTCGAAGCATGGCTTGCATACAAGAAAGAAAAACGTCAGACTTACAAGCCACGTGGGTTAGAAGCTCTTAAAAAGAAACTTCTACAGTTGTCAAGCGGAAATCCTGAATACGCAAAGGTTATCGTCGAGTATTCTATGGGCAACAACTACACTGGGTTGTTCGCTCCTAAAAACAATGGTGTAAACAGTTATGAGCAACAGCAACGAACTTTCAACAAGATTAATTCAATCCTTGCCGACTGAATATAGTCAAGCGGTATCGAAATATGGTGAGCAATATGCGCTATTCCTGGAGAAATATCCTACTCTGCAAAATCACACGGACACTATAACTTCTATATACGATTCTGTCGATAGAGGTGGTATGTCCTTTGTTGAAGTTGATAAATTCTTCAAAGATGGTGCAAGCGAGTTCTGGATTAAGGTAATGCTCATTGATTTGTTTATGGTTGTTGGAGCTATCGACTCAACTACTTCTTACCAGTTCAAGGCTATGGCGCAGCGCATCAGACAAGAATACTATCACCTTACTCCAAGCGAGCTTACCAGATTCTTCTACGAGTTTTCTATTGGTGAGTATGGCGAAATCTATGTCGGCAAGACCGTGAATCCTCAGATACTTTTTATAGCTCTCGACAAGTATATGTGCAAGGTATACGAAAAGAGAGCCGAAATTGACGGACAGAGAAACCGCGACAAGCAGAAGATAGAGGATGAGAAGGCTAAAATGAACGCTATATCCTATGAAGAGTATTGTTTGAGGAAAGGTGTTGATCCGAAAAAATCACCTCTTGAAACTCTGAAACAGAAACTTGAAAAGGAATCTAAACGAGGGAAAGATGGCAGACGTAAGTAAAATGGCAGAGGAATGGCTCAGTGAGCACCCTGATGCAACAAAGAAAGAAATATGGATGGCTGGTTATTGGCGGTCAACTGATAACTGGTGTAACCAAACCAAGTAATTTTTAGAATTATGACACAGAAAGAACGTATTGAGAACGCTACTACAAAGCAGGCGGTAGTGTTCATAGGAATCTACTCTTGGGTTATTGTCAGAAACCTGGGAAGAGCAATCAATAAGGCTGTATACCGACTTCCATGGCTCTTCATAACACTAACGGTTATCATTTCATTTATCGTTAGCTTCATCTTTATCTCCAAGGCACGTGCCGAACGTGACAGGTACAATAAGGATATGGAGCATATATCTCAACAACTCGACAGCTACAAGGCTGTTTACGATAAGTAATTTAACACGCAGAAATGAGAAAATACAAACATACAATCATCATATTACTGATCGTTATTGCAACGGCGATACTCTGCCTCAGCTTCATCTGCTTCATGGTCCATCATTACATTCTCGCCTCAGTGGCGCTGGTGTGTATTTTTGTGGTGTTCTTTGTCGAAAGGGAGGTCTGATATGCAGTGGAAACCAAACAGATCAAAACCGTTAATAGCAGGTATCCCTCTGAAAAGACCATCACAGGAACAGGTCAACAAGGCTTACATGCTTTTCTACTCCATGATAGGAGGTTTCGCCTCTGTGGTACAGACACAGATTACTGATGTATACAACTATGCGCGACAGGACAAAAAACGGTTCCGCATGGAGGCAAAAAAGCGGCTTACGGAGGCGAAACGATGTTCTGACGAACTTGTTGAATCTTTCATGTTCTACATGGGCAAGATTGGTATGCAGCAGATATGGCTCGACCTCACAGATGCTATCGAGGAGGATATTAGGCCAGATATACAGAAATGCTTTTATGCCCTCGATAATCAGTTCTTGAAGTTCGGTATTAAACAGCATAAACTCTACACCCTCATTCTCATGGCCGAGATTTTATCAAGAATGCTTTGTAAGTCTGTGGATGAGTTCTCGTCTGTTATGCAGAAGAACTACGGCATGACAGCATTTACCGTTGGCAGCCGGTTCACTGTGCCGGTCAAGGGTGTTTATGCCAGGATACGCAACGTGATGGAACTTCTTTATCCTGTTTCTATAGACAACAATGTGTTTTCGGAATGCAAAGACAAGTTTAATCTTGGCTTCGAGATTATCGGTCTTAAAATTCTTGATTGCCATCGTGCTGACGAAGCCTTATCCAAGGCATGCAAACTTAACGGCGTTAATATAACACCAGACGGGTCTGAAAAGAAAAATCCGATCGTCAACACCGGCACACCTTGGAATGAGGCTCAGATAAGGGCGCTTACTATAGGGTTCCCGGATTCTCCTACAAAAGAAGTCGCACAAATTGTAGGACGCAGCGTTTATGAGGTAAACAAGAAAGCCAAGGAGCTTGGATTGAAAAAATCTCCTAAATACCTCAAAGCAATAAGAACAGCAAACCTTAAAAAGAAAACAAAATGAAAAAGATTCCAAAGTTATACACAAAGAATAATAAAGGTCGCTACGAGGAATACAAGATTCCAGAATGTGACACGTCTGATACATTTTATCAGAAGATAAATGGAAGGTACGAACCCGCATGTATGCTCTTGCATGACTCTCTACCAGAGGGCGTGTGGGTAATCACTCGACATCGTTCTTCTACAGAGTATATCAGCGGGGCATACCTTCGTGAGCGATTCCGTCTTGATAAGGTCTCTGATATTGAGCGTTTTCCTCTGTCAAAGATGGGACACATAAATAAAGTGTGTGATCGTATCATCAGCGAACTAAAACTTGGCAATACCGATTCCAAACCTATGACCAACCATGAACTTATAAAAGCTGTCGTTGGTCTTGTATACAAGATTAACGAGGAGGTTTAACTATGGAAGATTTACCTGTTGGTTCTGAAATCACATTAAAGGTGGTTGAGATAAATAAGAAAAGTTGTTCTGGCTGCTTCTTCGCAAAGGAAGGGTATGCTTGCCCAGACTACTGCTATACCCGCTTAGACGGCAAGAATGTAATCTTTAAAGAAGTTAAGGAGTAAGTCGTATGAAACAAGAATTATTAAACATCAAAAATAGATTAGTCGCTTTGTGGTGGCTATTGACAAGAAAGAACTACTACCTATTGTCTTACAAAAGCAGAAAGAGTAAATACTTGGTAAGCTATAATGTAGTAATTCCAGAGTTCATCGAATGGGTAAGAAAGATACATGATGTACCTACAAATCATGAGATAATCATGGATTTGAAAGCTATCGGCAACCTCTGTAGAAGTACAGACCGTCTTGCCTATAACGAGATAAAGGCATTGATTGAGAAACTTGAAAAGTAAAGAGTATGGATAAGTATATTCCAGGTGATTTGGTAATGACAAATGGCATCCCTTTAGGTACTGAAAGGGATGTCGTTTACAGAGTAGCAGCTTCCGACCCGTCAAAGACTTTGGAGTTAGACGATGGAACGGTTCTGAAAGGTGTTGTCCGCTTAGAGAACATCGAAGGTGCTGAATTTGGAGATAAAGGCTATCTCTTAGGTGATAGCTGTGCTTGGGTTAAGGATATTGTTCCTATTAATCTTGTGCCCGCAATTTTGGAAAAGAATGGATGGAAGAATGATGGCTATGATTGGTATAGATTACCAACAAAAAGAGCTTATCTGTATATGACAAAAGATATAACAACTTTGGATGAGTTCTTGGTGTGTGTAGGTCTAGACAGACATAATCTTAATAGTATTAACTTTGTTCATCAGTTGCAGCACATTCTCTTCGCCTTGAACATTAATCACGAAATGGAGGTGTAAGTATGGGTAAATATAGTTTGGATATAACGTCAAAGAATAACCCTTTTATAAACATAGAAGTTGAAAATGATAGAGTTCTTCTTGGTGCTTACGAATGTGGGAAGATAGCAAGAAAATTGTTCTTTATCAACAAAGAACAGTTGGAAATTCTCATAAATGGTTTAATAGCTGTAAACGCCCTTGTTCACGATGAGGTGGATTTAAGTCAGTTTATACATAAATAGTGTTTAACCGCCTTCGGGCTATAAATAATAGCAGTATGTACAAAAATGTTATGTTATCCAACGAAGAGTTAGAATTACTAATAACAGGCTTACATTGTGTAGATGAACGTAGTTATAATTTTTATACCACAACATATACACCTTGGAATGAAGCTAAAGAGTTAAAGGAAAATTTGCGAATAAAGCTCAAAAGAGTATTGTTTAATGTTTAACCGCCTTCGGGCATAAATTAAAAAATGTGACAAAAGAAGAATTAGATGAAAAAGTATGGGAACAACAAAGTAAGTTGCAGCAGATGTGATGTATGCTGGATCGCAAGTATTGTTCCTGAGAAATATAGAAACCATTTCACTGGCGATATTGAGGTAAGAGTCAATCCTGCAAAGAAAGATGGCACTCGCTCCAATAGAGAGTTTGTTCTATGGGGTATGGAAGTTGATAGTATCAAGAAGATTAACTAACCATCCTGCAAAGGATATAAATATAAGTAACATGAGTGAAAAAGTAATCAAATCGTACAAGGCATTCGACAAGAATATGCAATGCCGAGGATTCCAGTATGAAGTTGGAAAAGAGTACGAAATGGACGGAGAAATCAAGTGTTGTGAACGAGGTTTTCACGCTTGTAAGTCTCCAATGGAAGTATGGGACCACTACGATATGCTAAACTCTCGCTTCGCAGAGGTAGAGCAATCTGGTAAGATAGAGGAAGAAGAAAATTCAACAAAGATATGTTCTTCACATATCAAGATCAAGACTGAGTTGAAGCTGGCAGACATAATTAATATCGGTGTCGAGTGGCTGAAAGATATTACATCAACATCTAAAGTTAAGGCAGATGGTGTGTTAAACGACAACGGAGACAGAAGAAAACAGATTGGCTCATCGGGCAACTATGCTAAGATTGGCTCATCGGGCAACTATGCTAAGATTGGCTCTTCGGGCTACTATGCTAAGATTGGCTCTTCGGGCTACTATGCTAAGATTGGCTCATCGGGCAACTCTGCTCAGATTGGCTCTTCGGGCTACTATGCTAAGATTGGCTCTTCGGGCGACTATGCTAAGATTGGCTCATCGGGCAACTCTGCTCAGATTGGCTCATCGGGCAACTCTGCTCAGATTGGCTCATCGGGCAACCATGCTAAGATTGGCTCATCGGGCAACTCTGCTCAGATTGGCTCTTCGGGCGACTATGCTAAGATTGGCTCATCGGGCAACTATGCTAAGATTGGCTCTTCGGGCTACTCTGCTCAGATTGGCTCATCGGGCAACTATGCTCAGATTGGCTCTTCGGGCGACTATGCTAAGATTGATAGCACTGGAGAAGATTCCGTTATCATGTGTGCTGGCAACAGTTCAATAGTAAAAGCAAAAGCAGGTTCATGGATAACACTGTCCGAATGGGAATGGAATAACGAGAAGAACCGCTATGTCCCTGTATGCGTTAAGACAGAGTACGTTGATGGCGAAAATATCAAGGCTGACACTTGGTATCAACTCAAAAACGGAAAGTTTGTTGAAGTGACTAAGTAACTAACCACCCTCTCCTTGGCAACAGGGAGAGGGTAGAAAGAAGAGATTTATGAAAAGAAATAACTTTATGGCAATTGGTACTGACAAGTTTCGAGTATCTGTTGCAAATGGTGATCTGATGATTACTTGCTATGATAACATAGTTCCAGTAATCAAGGGTGTTCATAAGGGAAACAAATACCTTATTGATTTTGTTGAAGTTAAGGAGTAATTAACCGCCATCTCCTGTAAAAGGGAGAGGGTAAAAAAGAGAATATGGCAGAGATTATTTACTTTGGAACAAATGGGTGTTCCGGACATTATCCTATCGGCATTGACAAAACGCTGACAGGAGCAGAATATAAGATATGGTGCGGGTATGATAATGAAATTTGGATAAATAATATCCGAAAGAATCCTGGTCGCCATCTCATCAAGCATCATGGAGAGGATTATACTAATTATGGTGTTCCGTTCTCTGTAGATGATGAAAGAGGAGGCTCACATACCGAACTATTTTGGAAAGGCATTCATACGAAAGAAGAAATCGTCAACTTGATAAAGAATAATCAGTTTTTGGCAAGGCAATTCAAAATGGATGAGGCAATTAAAGATGTGGCAACAGTTTGTGGTGTCAGGTACGAAGATATTAAATCTGCGATAAACATGACACAAGCATTCGCAGATGGTAAAAAGAAGAGAATATGAATATATGCTATAATCTTTCACAAGCATTAGAGAGAGCATCGGATGGTCTAAAGGAAAAGATGTTGTACTCTATACAACTTCTACGCAAGGCAGAGCGCATAGCCCTCAGTTATGACAATGAGAACGGATATTACCTTGCCTTCAGTGGTGGAAAAGACTCTCAGGCTCTTTTCCACATGACTCAGTTGGCTGGAGTAAAATTCCGCGGTCACATGAATCTGACAAGCGTTGACCCACCAGAAGTGATACGTTTCGTAAAGAAGAACTATCCCGAAGTAGAACTTATAAAGCCGAAGAAGAGCATCTTTTCGCTCGCTGTAGAAAAACAGATATTGCCCACCAAGCGTGTGCGTTGGTGCTGTGCTAAATTTAAGGAAACGGCAGGTGCAGGCAAAGTGACGCTGATAGGTATTCGCAAAGATGAGAGCGCACGTAGAGCCAAGCGAAACGAAGTAGAGATAAACAACCGAAAGTTTAGCGGAACCTTGGAAGGTCTGGACGAGTATCGTCAACAACTGAAAGCAAAGCGCGCAAGGCGCAAATCCCAGAAAGACGGAGTGAATATCACCAATGCCGACCAAGAACAAACGTTAGGCTGTATATCAGGCAAGGAGAGTCTTCTTATATCACCTATCATACATTGGAGTAAGAAAGACGTTTGGGAGTTTCTGAATGAAGTCATAGAAGTGCCTCATTGTTCATTATACGATGAAGGTTGGCACAGGTTGGGTTGTATCGGTTGCCCTATGTCTTCAAGAAAGCAAAAGATGATTGAAAATCAGCGATACCCTCACGTTAAAAGGAATTGGATAAAGGCGATTAAAGCCATCCGAAACGGTGGGGGTATTCAAAAGAGAATATATCTGGTGGAACATCCGCAAGGACTTGATGCCTCTCAGAAACGTCAGAGGATTGCTCAGGACGCAGGCGGCTACATCAACCGTCCCGACACAGGACACTGGATGGGGCGGAAGCCAAAACCCCAGATATATCATCACAACGAGTTGGCTCCAAACGCCATCTCAATTTCTACCAAAAGAGCGAAAGGAGCGCAATGTGGGGAGAGACAATCGGGTTTTCTTCCGGCTCCTCTTCTGACCGCTTGACAGAGGAGCAAGAAAACGAAATAGCGGAAAATATCTACGACTGGTGGATTTCTGGCAAGTCATATAAGAAGTGGTATGCCGAGAAGTTCCAACAACTCAAATTAGACTTTAAGCCATGACAAGAGAAGAAACGAAACAGCTATTGCCTATTATTCAGGCATTTGCAGAAGGAAAGATAATTGAGTGTAGAACAAAACCAAGTTCCATAAAAGGTATAGACACTCCAAATAAATGGATTGAAATAAGGGAAATATTTTTTTCGGAAAGCCTTGAATATCGTATCAAGCCAGATTCCAAGTACCGTCCTTTCAAGGATGCAGACGAATGTTGGAAAGAAATGCTCAAGCACCAACCATTCGGATGGACACGTGATACGCATAATATCAGAGATAATATAAAAAGAGTAACTAACAGTGGAATTGTATATGACAAATGTATGATGTGTTTTGAAAATGTTTTAAATAAATTCCAATTTATCGATGGTACACCATTTGGTATAAAAGAGGAGGAATAGGGGTAACTCTTTTAATTGCATTCAGAAATTATGAAGATTAGATTAGCAAAGAAGATAATGAAGTGCGATGGGGATGTATCATGTTGGTATTGGGCTTACAGATTGGCTAAATATTGTGAACAAAAGACAGCACGATATTACAATGATTACAGAAAGAATGAAAATACAAACTTTAAAAGTATTTTGCGTTGTGACCACCGCATCACCAAGGCGATAAGTCTTACAAGAAAAAAGAAATATTAGAACGTAAAAAGAAGGAACATGGAACATTTTGAGATAATCAATATCGACTTATATAATACACATATTATGGTGTATTTTGGGCAGCTAAGTGGCTTGTTAGACAAACTTAGTGAGTATCTTCGCAATGAAGATGTTCAGAAAGCTAAGGAATTGTTTGGTGATGTTGAGGATGGCATTACATTGGGAAGAACTTGTTTACTTGAAAGTGGGCAAATAGTATTATGGATGCCTAAACCTCCTACAACACCAGAAGAGAAAGGAACGTTGCAACATGAGATATTTCATGCTACCAATTGTTTGATGGAGAAAGTAGGCATAAGGCTTACACTTGATAGCGATGAAGCCTACGCCTACTTGATTGGATACACCTCCACAAAAGTAGAGGAGTTTCTTACGACTTCTTCTGACGATGTTCAGTCACAGTCGTTGCAGGATGAGAGTCAGCATACTTTTGAGAAACAAACTGACCCGTCTTAGCACTACGGCTAATGGTAATTGTTTTACTTTTACCCATACAATACATATTTAGAAGTTTCACGGCAAAATCATCGCTTGCATAATAAAATAGCAAATGGTGTGCCAAAAATAACGGTAAACTATGAGTAAGGAAACATTTGACTTCTCGGAGGCTCTGAGAAGAATGAAGAAGGGAAAGAAAATGAGAAGGGTAATTTGGGAAGAATGTGGAGCTTATATCCATATTGTCTCTGAGACTATTGTTGCTGTATGCGATGGGCAATTCTTTCCTTGTGTTTTCAAAGATTCTGAGGATATACTTGCAACAGACTGGGAGGAGGTGTAAAGATGGAGAAGAAAATATTGACCCTCACTGTCAGCAAGGAATGGTTCGACATGATTGTGGCTGGCGAAAAGACAGAGGAGTATCGGGAAATAAAACCTTATTGGGTAGCACGATTGTTTCAAAACAACAGCAATATTGTTGATGTGCGAAATCTTGCCTCGGCTTTAGCAGGGCGAACGGATTTACTTAAAAAATATATTGACGCACAGAGAATTGTGTTAAAACAATATACTCACGTCCTCTTCATCAACGGCTACCGCAAGGATAGCCCACGTATCGAAAAGGAGATTGTGAGTATCACCATCGGCAAGCCAAAGAAGGGCTTATGTCCCGACAAGTGGCTCGATACAGAGTTTTTTGTCATTAAGTTTAAGTGATATGAGCTACAAAGAAATAATTTTAAATTAAATAAAAACTCACGATGTTCCGTATTTTCTTAGAACAAATATAGAAGATGGATTAAGGAAATGTAAATCTGACAACGATGTGTATAAATTAATTTTTAGAATTAATTATAGGATTACTATTAATAATTGCAAGTTAAGAGGTTACAATCATTATGTTCCTAAGAATTATGCAGAAGAAGTAGTTAGTGCTGATATTTTGACAGTATTAAATAAAACCAAAAAATGAAACAAGGTAATAGATATAAAGAAAGATGTTGCGGTAACTGCCTTTGGATGGGATGCGAAGACATCTTAGGCAATGGATGGTGCTACAAAAAAGATTGCAAATCATCTTGCGACCAGGTATGTGATGGATATGAATCAAAAAGATGAATCTATGATCACAAAACTCAATTTCACTGACCGTAAATGTCACTATTGAACAGTTAAACAAAACATAAAACAGAGAAACAATGAAAACAGAAGAAAACAAACGCATGTTGGCTCTTTCCTATATAGTAGCCGACTTGAAGGCAGAGAACATTGAGATGACGCAGCGCGTGCATCAGCTCATGGACGAATACAACAACGTGGTCCGTCAGTTGCGTGGAATGGAGAAGCGTAAGGGCGAAGACCCTGCAAAGCAGACGCTTGGCGAGATGATCAAGATGCGCGACCAGTGCAACAAATTGGAATTGGAGAATGTGAAGCTGAAGAGGATTGCAAAAGAAATCCACACCTTTGTGAAGGACAAAAACCTTTATGCGAAAAAGGGAGAGGAATGCCCATACGATACCGTTAGAACTCTGATTTATTCTACTGGCTGCCTGGTATGTAGGTCATGCCTGGGTGTCATTGAAGGCCTCGGTGTAATCTGCAAGAAAAGATTGGCAGAGGCAAGTGTATCTTTCCCAAGCAATGACTGACACTACACGCACAATAGTAATAGGCATAATGCAGATACCTCCCTACACCCACAGGTTTGAGCAGAGCCGCCGAGTGTATTCCGCAAAAGGAATAGCACCTACGCTGCATACGCAGGGGGGTGGTCAAGAGATAAAGGTATTGGTGGAGCTGTAAGTTATTCCCGCACCAATATATAACTATTCAAAGTGATAGAAATTAGTTTTAAATATTAAAAATGGAAAATAAAGAATTGACTCTTAATGAGTATCAGAAGGCAGCAATGACTACTTGCATGCCCAGTTGTGAGAACTTTACCTACATGACCCTTAATCTTATGGGTGAACTTGGAGAGTTTACTTCAAAGATTGGTAAGCTCATCCGAAAAGGAAAGGCCCATATCGAGAATAGCAAGCTTGTGTTTCACGATGACGTGACAGACGAGGAGATGAAGGCAATCCGTGCCGAAGGAGGCGACATAGCCTGGCAACTATTTGGACTATTCTCTGTATTTGGGTGGGATGCAAATTCTATCTGCCAGGAGAATCTTGACAAGCTTGCTTCTCGAAAGGATAGAGGTAAGATAGACGGTAACGGTGATTTTAGATAACCTATTGACGTGAAAGAAGCGCTATAAAACAGAGTACGGCATTAGCTTCCTCCATGGGAGCTGAAGATTATCTATACGTTTAGGGGTGGCTACACGTTATGTGTGGTCACCCCTTTTTGTTTGTAAATCAACTAATAACCAATAAAAACATCAGAAAAAACTAAGAACGTTTAATGTAGCTTTAACTTCCAGTATATCCAACCTAAAAATGCGAGAACGCCTATGAAAAGACAAACTGACGCAATCTTACCTATATTCAAGAAAGCTTTATCAGTCTTTGAAAGTTGCTTCTCGACATATACTTTATCTTTCGATATTTTACTTATCACTGAGATTAAGGAGTCACACTTGCTATGATACATCGTCGTACTATCCTTGTATTCTTTAAGACTCGAAATACTGTCTCTCAGTATCTGTACATCTTCCTGTGATATCTCGTGATATTCGTAGTGGAATCTGTCTTCGCCGACCTTGTTTCCATTTGAGTCGTATCTGGAAGCTGTGCTGTCCTTTATATGCGTCTTCTCTTTGGTGGTAGACTTTACAGACTCTTTATGCGATGCTCTGTATGATTCCAACTCCTTAATAATCCTTGCGTTAAAGAGCGAATCCCACTTAGCTTCATTGCGATCGTCAGTGATATACGTCTGTTTTTCTATCACACGTTCTTTAGCCTTACATCTACAGAACATTGATAGAACCAACATCGCTACCGCAATGATTACCACTGCCCTTGTTATCTTATCAATCAGTTTCATAAGCTACTGAATTACAATCGTTACTTTTTCCTTTTTATCCCAAGCTGTCTTCATGGTCTGAATGAGCTTGTTGGTCCAGAATCGAGAATCGCTAACCCAGCCTTTCTTATCGTTTTTACCGATAAGGATACACCCCTCGGTGTCTTTTGCGGAGTTGCCGCTATGTATGCGTACCCCATCAAATCCTTTGACGTTCAGAAGCAATGGCAACATCTTCTTGAACCGGTTAGAGTAGGTGTATACACATTCATAACTGCCGCTTGGTATCGCAGTCTGCCCATATACCTTTTTATTCTTTATTTTGTTCAAGTCCATTTCTTGATTCAGCCCTCTGTCTGTATCCTCAAGAGTGTTGCATCCGAACAGTTTGCCATTCACGTATAGACGACTGATAGTATAGTCGTCCTTTTTCCAGGCCCTATCAATTAGTACTTCCATTCTCGTTTTCCTCCTCTTTTTTATCAAACTCCTGGCTCAATCTCTCCAATATCGGCTTCCAATAGCTCGGCAATGCCTTTGCAAACTCAAACCTCAGAATGTAATAAATAACCCTGAATGAGATATTCTTAGGATATGCCTTAATGAGATTTTTAAACGCATTGCATATATACACATAGCAGAATATATACGTGAGCATCTTGATTACAAACAAAGCCTTACTTCCGTCATTACAACCGACCATGATGCCGTATATGACGTAATCAATGGTCAGGTATAGCAACATTTCCAAAATGGCGTTTACGAACTTCGATGCAGAAAAGTTCTTACACCGCACAACACTTACACCATCGGCCCTCATTCCGCAGAAGATATTAAAGCCGAAAGCGATTACCAGCGCCAACACGAAACCTTCAGTCGGCGTTGCAAAGGCGAGTATAGCAGAGAATATTGTTACCGCTATCTGCCGGATTTGGGAAGAATCTAATAAATCTATCATAATCGTTATCCTGAATAATTTGTAATAAAAAATATAAGTTTCGGTCTTTTCTGCAAATATAGCAATAAAATCCCGAAACTCAATCAGATAACGATCAAAAAGTCACACTTTTAGGTCATAAAATGGTAATTCTCCGTTAGCGAGAAACGAAATACACTCATCGAAGATTTTTCTCTCGTAGTCCATAGTGCCTATTTTAGGGAACCACTTCCTTATCTTTTCGTCATTTCTGTTAACCATCTCTCCCCATAGCACACACCAGTCTGCTATATTGATTTTGTCGTTTTTCACTTCGTGCCAATAGTCTTTTGCTACGTCTTTCGTGTGCAACTGACCTATAAGACACAGGTGCATATCGGCCATTTCTTCGTCATAGTTACAACAATACACCTCTCCTTGTATCTGCTTCATCATCTCAAGCATGGCGCTGTTATTCATACCTATCTCGCAACTCTCTATCATGATTTGCAGGCAAGCCTTCAACTCTTGCATGTCTTCGCACGACACGACATTCTCAAAAACCTTTTTCATTATCTGTTTTTTAATGTTTATTTCATGAAATACTCTCTGATGTCATACACGCCGTCCTTGTCTTTTAGTAAGTCGACAGCGAGACTATATGCGTACACCAAAAGATGATCATCATCAATGTCGCTCAAACTGTCCTTACCGAGAATCTTTGCTACGGTTTCTCCATGATCGCTCACCACCTGATTCATGGCCACGTATAAGGCATAGTCGTTATAGCAAGGGCTGTCTTCTGTGTGTAGATTGTGCTTTTTCATTTCGCTGGACCATACTTGCATGTCCCAAGTAGCCTTTGGATCCATTTTCTGAATGATGGATAAAGCTTCCTTTTTCGTAAGGTAGTTCTTCCACTTGATGGCACATAACTTCTCAATATACTCTTGTGCCAGTTCGGGATGCCTGTCTGCTATATCCTTCATCATGCAGCGCATCGTATCTCCGAATGTGCGCATATACTTTACATTAGTT
>ERZ1034844.341-NODE-341-length-25827-cov-40.895623_pt1 | contig 25827 bp, 30 predicted proteins | sample MGYA00520594_ERZ1034844 | MGnify/ENA primary metagenome ERZ1034844 (study PRJEB33766, sample SAMN09781733) | gut metagenome | biome: gut microbiome | host: Homo sapiens | place: Madagascar | study: EMG produced TPA metagenomics assembly of the PRJNA485056 data... | reverse complement strand
GCTTTTATTTTTCAACTCAATCAAATTTAAAAATGTTGAGAAAAATTTTATGTAACTTTAAGACAGCAGAAGTTTCTATTAAAAATGGTTTTGCAACATTAAATGATAAGGTATTTATAAATAATTTTGATTTTGAATCTAAATTTATTATTCCTGTAATCAAAGGTTCTCGTGCAAAGTGGTCTAAAATTTTTTATCCCTATGATAAAAATGGAAATTTAATATCAGAAGATGAATTGAAAAAAGATGCTAAACTATATACTTATTTGTTGTCTCATAAAGATGAATTATTAAATAGAAGTGGAGAGAAAAATATGAATCTTTATTGGTATGCTTTTGGAAGAAGTCAGGGATTAAAAGATACATATAAATATAAAATTTCTATAAATACTTTAATACGAAATACAAAAGACTTGAAAATAGTTGAAGTTCCTGCCGGTTCTGGTGTATATAGTGGATTGTATATTATGAGTGATATATTTTCTATTAAAGAGATAAAAGATGTTCTTTTAGATGATGAATTTGGCATATTTGTTTCTTTGTTGGGAAAATACAAAAGTGGTGGTTGTTACACTTTTTCATCAAAAGATGTAAAATCATATTTGGATTATAAATTGGGTTATGGAGGATTATTTGATTATGATGACTAATGAAGAATTTTTAAAGATAGTAAAAGATTCATTTGCTACATATTTAAGCGTTGGAACTTCAAGGAGTACTGCAAAATTAAAAACATTGCATGGGCATATTGCTAGCGATTTAAAAGAAAAATTGGGAGATGGTTTTTCTATATTATCACAAGGTTATGGTAATGATAAGGAAGGCAGAATCAATGGAAGATATTATCCTAAAAATGTAGATATAACAATAAATTATCAAAATAAACCTGTTGCTGGTTTTGCTATTAAGTTTGTTATGAGAAATTACTCTCAAAATAGCAATAACTATTTTGAAAATATGTTGGGAGAAACGGCAAATTTACGCTCTAATGCAATTCCATATTTTCAAATTTTTATAATATTTGATAAAGTTCCTTATTATAAGAAAGGTGGAGAATTTTCAAGATATGATGTAATTTCAGAACATTATTTAGATAAGTATTTGAAATTATCAAATGATGATCCTAGTGTATATTATCATACCCCAGATAAAACATTGGTGGTTTTATTAACTTTAAAAGAAAAAGCGCTAAATCATTATTTTATTAATGAAAATGATTATGCGAACTATTATCGTTCAGTAATTGATGATAGTGATTTAATGGTATATTCATCAAAAATTAGTGATTCATTTGGGAATGCTGTTATTTTGAATAATTACGAAAATTTTATAAAAAGAACAACGGATTTAATAAATGGAAGATTAAAATAATAAGGTGAATTTATATGAGGTCTTGTTTTCAAGTTATAGCAACTGACGAACAAATAGAATATGCATCTGATTTAGTTGAGTATTCTATAAAAAATCACACGGTTCCTAATATTTGGGATATCGACAAAAATAAAAAAGAGCAAACACCATTTTTGCGTTTTATTGGTTCTCTTGGTGAAACTGTCTTTGCAGATGCATATAATTTACCAAGACATAAAAAATCATTTGGGGCTTCTGATGGTCAAGATTATGGCAATGATTTTATTATAACAATAAATGGCGTTGAATATGTTGTCGATTTGAAAAGTATGCATAGAAAAAATGATACATTTTATGGATTTTATGTTTTAAACATACCAAGTAATCAATTACATAAATCTAAAAGCGTAACTGATTTATATTATTGTATTTCTATTCATTTTGAAAATGAAAAATATGTTATATCCTTTTTAGGATTAATTAGGAAAAAAGATATTCTAGAAGGAAAAGTTGGAATATTATATAAAACAGGAACGACAAGAGTTAGAGCTGATAAAACTACTTTTAGATTTATTAGTGATACCTATGAAGTTGAATTCAAGGATTTCTTAAAACCAATCATATCGGAACATATAAAAAAAATGAATGGTTTCAAATTGATAAAAATAAAATAAAAAGGATTATGAGTGGACGCGTTAATAATAAAAAAACCGTCCAGTTTAAAACAAATTCACTTTACTGCTATTTCAATGTGAGTGAATATGTCTACAAATCATTACTTTCTTCAAAGTCAAAAGGTGGATTTTTCGAGGATGATATCAAATTTAATTATAAATTTAAAAGAATCAAATAGAACAAACATTAAAAGAATGTCCTAAAACAGAATGTCTATTAAAAGAGTTTTGTTTTAGTTTATAAAAGATAATGGATAAATTACTGAAAAGAACTCTAAATGAAAAAATACGAACTCAAAGATATCCTTTTCGTTCGTATTATTCACTACTGGCGGAGAACACAGGATTCGAACCTGCGGACGCTCTCACGTCAACGGTTTTCAAGACCGCCGCTTTAAACCACTCAGCCAATTCTCCACATTTGTTTTTGCGTCGGTCAGAAAACCGTTGCAACGGTTTGCCAAAACGAGACGCATGGTTTGTATTAAGTTTTTGTTGGGTTAACGAGTCCGCGAGGTTCAAGAGCTTTTCGATCTATTTGGGACTGCGCCCCAAGACCGCCGCTTTAAACCACTCGACGGGTTCCCACATTTGTTTTTGCGTCGGTCAGAAAACCGTTGCAACGGTTTGCCAAAACAAAACGCAAGGTTTGTATTAAGTTTTTGTTGGGTCACTTTTGATTAGCGAAAATAGTGTAGCAAACAAAACGAGGTTTGGCAAGCATTTTTTTGAAAAATTTTATGGCGTGTTTTGGTTTTTAATAATTTCAAGTTATTGTTGTTTTTGTTTGAGTTGGGTATTGCAAAATCAATTTTTATTTGTCATAATAGAACAAAAGAGGTGAGATTATGTATTTGGAGGAAAGAGTTCCACAATATCTTGAAGAATTGAAAGAAAAATATCATTGTGACGATCTGGATTTTTCCGAAATCAACAAAAATAAAAAATATGTCATGAGCAAGGGTGGAGGTAAAAAGTTCATAAGTGAACTCAACGAGCAGATTGACCTTGATTTTATCAAAGAAAGCAATTTGATTGAGAATATTGAAGATGTTGATGTCAATGCCTTTTTGGAAGATGAGGGGACAGAGGTTGTTCATGACTATCAAAGGAAGCATGAATTATATAATCTTGATTCGGTGACGCTTGCAAAAAAATCCGTTGAAGGCTGCGTTGTTATGGCAACCAATCCAAAACTTGGAATTTTGGCGTTTACGACTCAACATTTGGCGGCATTCAAATATATCTTGCGAGAGGCAAGAAGGTCTCATCTCAATCGAAAACAAACGGGAAGTTTTGTGCCACTAACTCATGAAATCATTGAAACGGCAAATGAGATGATTTTGCCAGGCGAATTTGATGCTCCATCTTATTATAGAAATGAATATATGATGGGCGGTTGCCATGTCACGGGGGCGAATTGGACGCCAGTTGCAAATGCAAAAGTGCCAGCAAAAATGGAAGCCCTTGTTCGCTGGTATAATGAAGAGACTGAACTTAATCCAATTGTCAAAGCGGCAATTTTGCACTGCGAATTTATTGCAATTCACCCGTTCCCTGATGGAAATGGAAGAACGGCAAGATTGCTTGTAAATTATGAGCTCGCAAAAAACAATCTTCCAACAATTGTTATCAAAGCACGAAATAAAAAAGCATATCTTGCTGCACTTGAAAAAGGGATTACGACGGGCGATGTCACTGATGTTGCAAAAATGATTGCGGAAAGAGTTCTGGCGTCACAACACAAACAAGTTGACGCGATTGACAAGTTTTATAGTTTGCAAAAACACACAAAATAATTGCAAAAAAACAACAAAAAACGAACCATTTGGGGTTCGTTTTTTATAAAACATCAATTTGGATTTAAGTGGCAATTTGAACAATGGTGAACATTGCACTTGGTCCGCCCGAAGCATAGATTGTTTGATCTCGCCCAAGTGTTGGCACAAGTGTTAGAATGTCGTTGATTTTGAGATTGACAACGATTGTGCAACTGACATTTGTGCTTGAAGTGAGTGGTCGTTTTGATCCTTCAACAAAAACATTATTTCTATAAATACCCACGCAATCGCCAGGAGTTGGACTGGAGCCATTGTTTATGGAAAATGAAACTATATAGGTGCCTGTTTGGGTTATTGTGATTGAACTTTCGTTTGCCGTAAGACCATTGAGAGCGATTGTTGAATTCATTATTAGTGGTCGACCATTTGAAACATCTTGATTTTGCGAGTTGTAAATGGTGGCATTGATGTTGTTTGTTGACCCTGGAGGTCCCGCAACACCAGCAGGTCCTTGAACTCCTTGAGGACCACGATCGCCTTTTTCTCCTGTTTTGCCACGCGGGATTTCAAAATCCAAAAAGTGAACGTCGCCTTCATAGCGGTCATTAACTTTTGCGGGCTCATTTTCTCCAACTTGAGTTGTTGTTCCTGCGAGTAAAACCTCATCACCCTTGTCGCCTTTTTCTCCTTTTTCGCCTTGTTGTCCTCGTGGAATGTAAAATGTTAGGTGATGCACCATGTTTTCAAAGTCATCCATAACCTGTGCATTCGTTCCAGCCTCAGTGGTTTCGGTGAGGTCAATTGAAATTGCTTCACTTCGACCAATTTCGCCCGGCAGGCCTCTTGGTCCCGCTTCGCCTTGTGGACCGGTTGGTCCCATGTCGCCTTTTTCACCCGTCGCACCTTTTTCTCCTTGCGGACCGGTTTCGCCTTTTGGTCCAGTTGGACCCATTTCGCCGCGAGGTCCAACATCGCCGGTGTCCCCCTTTGCTCCGACGCTTCCTTTTTCTCCCACCGCTCCTTCACGTCCTTGCGGAATGTAAAAATCAAGGTGATGAATGCCATTTTCAAATCTATCCACAACGCTTGCAGGGTGTTCGCAAGACACCTGCATTGTGTTTCCTGCCTCAATCTTTTCGGGTGTTCCGTCGTAACCTTTTGGTATTGCAAATTCAAGATAGGTTGTGTTGTTTTCATGCGTTGCAACAACGCTCGCTGGTTGGTCGGGTGGGAGTGTGGTTGTTGAGCGTATCACCAAGTTTTCGCCACTCGGCCCAGTTGGTCCCGTTGCGCCAGTTGGACCCGTCGCACCAATTTTTCCCATTTCGCCTCTTGGACCGCGAGGTCCATAAATAACTTTTTGAAACGATCTGTTTTTATATGTTAAATCTTCACAACATTTCTTCATCAATCTTCCCCATTTTTTGGATAAAATACTACTTCTATATATTCAAATCATAGCAATTATGTCATTTTGTGGATTTGAACATAATTTCGAACATATTTTGCAACAAAAAAATCCCCATAGGGTTGCTAAAGGGATTTTTTGATTTTTAGTTATAAAATTTAAATTTATCTAGTCGCTTGATGCTTTCTTTGATGAGTTTGTATGATTTTCTGCCATTTGCATTCATGAGAACCAGTGACTTTCCGTGTCGGGAAAAGTTTATTGTGATTTTCCCAGGCATTTCTTTTAGGTCAACTGAAATATCCCCGCGTTTTGCTTTGAATATTTTTGGATTAACAAGGTATAAGAATGCACAAGTGTCATTTGTTGCAACACGTTGGTCCTCAAAGCCCGGTTCCCAATATTCCTTATACATTTCCAGCATAAACTTTCCGCTGTCGTTAATTTTTGATAGTTCCATAACTTGCTCATAATTTAGATGGGTCATGCGTCTTCCGAGTTCGCTTGGGACCATCACAATTGGCACTTTAGACTTGAGGACGATGTCGACCGCTTCGGGGTCGGAAGAAATGTTGAAAGAAATGTGAGGTTTTGTTTTCTTGTAGCCATATGGTGAGCCGCCCATAAAAATGATTTGTTTCAAAAGTTTGGCAGCTTCCGGATATTTTTTGAAAAGTAGTGCCGCGTTTGTTTGGGGTCCCAAAAGGCATAATGTGATTTCATTGGGATTGTCTTTGATGACTCTGAACATGTTGTCTTCAGCACTTCCCTCAACACATTTCAGATGTTTTGGTTCTTGTGGCAGATATGTGCCCATTCCTTCAAGACCGTGAATGTGAGCTGCATCAAGTCTTTCGCGACAAAGTGGCTTTTCTGCTCCTTTTGCGACAGGGATATCAAGTCCATATTTTTCCAAAAGGTGGAGAGTGTTTCTTGTTGTTATTTCGATTGGACGATTGCCAGAATTTGTTGTGAGAAGTTTTATATCAAATTTATCTTCAAAAAATGCATACATTAATGCCGCGACATCATCAACTCCTGGGTCTGTATCAACAATTAGTTTAAGCTTTTCTTGTTTTTTCACGTGGGTCGCTCCTTTTTATCTTTTTTATTATATCAAAACAAAAATAATTGGCAACCAATAATGCTTTATTCTTTTATTATTGATATTTTTGATAATAATAAATATATGTATTTTAATTATCATGCAAAGGTTAAAAAAAAGATTGCACAGGTGGGGGTTGAAAAATTTGAGTTTGTTCAAGAATACAACAATATTTCGCCCGCGCTACTCATATATTTCAAAGATGGCAGTGTGATGCCAATTCGAGAACATAAATTTTTAGAATATGTTGCTTTGTTTGACAAAAACAATGATTTTGGTGGATAATTAAATATGCAATTTGAAATAAAAACCCTTCTTTCAACACCGCTTGCAACCAACAATTATTTGCTTGTTGGAAATGATTTTGATGTTCTTGTTGAGGCGACTGCGAGTGTTGAACAAATTGAAAGAGCGCTTGATGGAAGAAAACTTGACGCGGTTTTTCTCACTCATTCGCATTTTGACCATGCTTCAAATCTTGAAAACATTTTGAAAGCATTTGACACAAAGTGCTATATGAATGAAAAATGTCACGAAAAAATTGTTCATCATGAAAAACAATTCTATGGAGACAGAGCGTTTTCGGTTGAAGGGTGCGATGATAAAATTATTTTTGTTCGTGACGGCGATGAGATTGAGGTTGGCGGTGAAAAATTTTTGTGTTTGCAGACGCCAGGGCACACAGACGACTCAATGAGTTTTGTTTTCCAAGATAAAATATTTGTTGGCGACCTGATTTTCCGCGGCGGGTTTGGAAGAGTTGATTTGCCAAGCGGAAATGAAGCGCAAGAAGAAAAGTCAATTGAAAAAGTTTTGAGTTTTCCGACAAACTATGAAATATATCCAGGGCATGGTGAAACGACGAGCATTGAAGAAGTTTTGAGAATGTGGAGTGTTGAGTGAAGATTGCGATTATTGTTACGATTGTTGTTCTTGTCTTGTTTTTGATTGTGGCGATTTCGATTTCCTCAAACTCTTTTATGAAATTTAAGCAAATTTTTGAAGAATATCAAAATGTCAAAAATTCGTCATATCTGACGGCGGAGCAATTTGCAGAGTTTGTTCGCGACAAAAAACTTGGCGGCAGGCTTGGGATTGTTTCACGAAAAGGCGAATTTTCTGATGCTTATGACTATGCTTCAAACACATTGATTTTGAGCGAGAATAGGGGCGGCGACAATTCAATATCTGCACTCGCTGTTGTCTCTCATGAACTTGGACATGCTTTGCAAAGAAAAGCGGACACAAAAAAATTTCGCAGATGCATAAAAATCAGAACGTTTGTGTCGATTGGCAGCAAACTAATCACACCACTTTTTATTGCCGGCATTGTTTGTTTGTTTTTTGAGGGAATAACCTTTTATGTTGGGGCGGCGCTTTGTGCGTTGTCGGTTGTTATGTTCTTTGTCCTTTTGATATATAAATCGCGTCTGCTTGCTGTTGAAAAAGAAGCGTCAAATCTTGGACTGCAACTTTTGGAAGACTTGGACTTGCTGGAAGAAGATGAAATCAAAATCGTCAAAGCCATTTTGCGTGCGGCGTTCATGACTTATGTTGGCGACTTTTTTCGGGCAATGCTCTCGTGGACTGGACTCACAAGAAAATCGGCAAAACCATAGGAGGTGAGAATATGTTTGAATATGCCATAATTGGGGGCGGTGTTGTTGGGTGTGCAGTGTTTGATTCACTCACTCTTGCTGGCAAAAAATGTGTTCTTTTGGAAAAAGAAAATGATGTTGCACTCGGAGCGTCAAAAGCGAACTCTGGACTAATTCATGCTGGATTTGACGCGAAGGAAGGAACGCTCAAAGCACTTCTCAATGTGAGGGGTGCGTCACTCATTCCAAGTGTTGCAAAAAGACTTGGGATTGAGTTTTCTCGATGCGGAGCAATCGTTGTTGGCGATGACCTTTCCGCGGTGCAGAAACTTTATGAGCGTGGCAAAAACAACGGGGTTAAGCACCTCAAAATTTTGAATAAAAAACAAATCAAAAAACTTTGTCCAAATCTTGTGAACAAAAACTCCCATGCTCTTTTTGCCCGAGATGCTGGTTTGATTTGTCCATATATGTTGACAATTGCTCTTGCTGAAGAAGGGGCTGTCAATGGCGGAGAAATAAAATTTTGCCAAAACATAACAAAAATTGAGAAAAATGAACATTTTTTGATATATTCCGACAAAATTATTGAGGCAAAGTACATAATCAATGCAAGTGGTGCGGGATTTAACGATATTTCAAAACTTGTTGGCGGAGAAACTTATGACCTAAAATTCAGAAAGGGCGAGTATTATGTTTTGGACAAAACTGAACCAAAATTTGTCAACCTTTCTGTTTTTCCGCTTCCAACCAAATTGGGTAAAGGCATTTTGGCGACACCAACCATTGACGGCAATGTGCTTTTGGGACCAACAGCGCTTGACGGGTGCGATGACAAAGACACGACGAGTGGCGGTCTTGAAAAAATTAGGGAGAACATAAAAGAAATGTTTGGCGTTTTTCCTTCACGAGACGCAATCAGGGAGTTTGCGGGCGTGAGGTGTTATGTTGGCGATGACTTCGTGATTGAAAAAAGCAAACTTGTTGAAGGGCTTGTGAACATTGCGGGAATATGTTCTCCAGGGCTATCCAGCGCGATTGCGATTGGCGAGTATGTCAAAAGCATGTTGGGCGAAACTGGAAAAATAAAAGCAAAACGTCGCGTGCCTTACACGAGAATGAGCAAACTTTCAACTCGTCAAAAAAACAAGTTAATAAAACAAAATCCAGACTACGGGAAAATTGTGTGCCGATGTGAAAATGTGAGCCTTGGCGAGATTTATGATGCGATGGAAAGCCCTCTCCATCCAAAAACTTTGGACGGCATCAAGCGACGAGTTCGTGCGGGCATGGGGAGATGTCAGGGTGCGTTTTGCGGGAGCAGAATTTTGCAGGCAATTTCAAAGCAAAACAACATTGATATGACAGAGGTTTGCAAAGAACATCAAAATTCACAAGTTGTGCCATATGAGGTGAAGAAATGAAAAGATATGACATAGTTGTTGTGGGCGGTGGTCCTGCGGGACTAAATGCGAGCAAAGTGGCATCAAGTCATGGATACAAAACGCTTCTTGTTGAGAGAGATGAGCGACTTGGTGGAATTTTGAACCAATGCATTCATAATGGATTTGGACTCAAATTTTTTGGGGAGGAACTCACAGGTCCTGAATTTGTTCATAAAATGCTTGAAGACTTTGAAAATAAGAATTTGGACATTTTGACAAATTCTTTTGTTACAAAAATAAACAAAGGTCAAGTTGAAATAACAAACGCCGAGGGCGTGCAAAAGATTATGTGTAAAGCAGTGATTTTGACAACTGGCGCACGTGAGAGAACGGCGGGTGGTGTGAGTTTGTTGGGCTCAAGGCCTGCGGGAGTTTACACTGCGGGCTTTGCTCAAAAGATGATTAATCATCACGGAAAACTGGTTGGCAAAAAAGCGGTTATATTGGGAAGCGGAGATATTGGGTTGATTCTCGCGAGAAGACTCAAATTTGAGGGGGCGGAAGTTGCGGGAATATTTGAAATTGGAAAAACTTCTGCTGGGCTTCAAAGAAATATCCGCCAATGCGTTGAAGATTTTGATATTCCGCTTGAATATTCTTCAACCATCATTCAAGTTGTGGGACGTGAGAGGGTTGAAGGCGTTTGGGTGGCAAAAGTTGACGAAAACAGAAACCCTATTGAAGAAACAAAAAGATTTATTGAATGTGATTGTGTTCTGCTTTCGGTTGGACTTATTCCTGAAACCGAACTTTTGAAAAATCAAATCGACTTTTTTGGTGGTTCTGCGAATGCAAAAGTTGACGAAAATCGCATGACATCTCTTGATGGTGTGTTTGTTGCGGGAAATTCACTTCATATTCATGACCTTGCGGACAATGCGGCGGAAGAAGGCGAGATTGCTGCACTCGGAGCAATAAACCACATTAACAACAAAAACAAACAAAAAACGTTTGATGTCGTCTGTGACAAAAACATTTCATATTGCATTCCTCAAATAGTTCATGAAAACGCACAAAATATAAAACTATTTTTCAGGGTTAAATCAAAACTTAAAAAAGCAAAAATCAAATTGACTCAAAATGGGGAGACATTGATTGACAAATTCTGTCCTGCAATTCTTCCTGGCAGCATGCAAGAAGTTGAAATCAAAAAATGCGGGAAAGGCGAACTAAAAGTTTTTGTTGAGGGGGCGAGAGAATGAAAACGATATGCATTATGTGTCCAATTGGCTGCGAACTTGAAATCACAAAAGACGAAAACGGAGTTAGTGTTGTGGGCAATTTGTGTCCAAGGGGCAAACAATATGGAATAGATGAGGCGACTTGTCCAAAAAGAATTGTGACGAGCATTGTCAAATGTTCAAAAGATTTATATTGTTCGGTCAAGACCACTTGCCCTGTTGAAAAAAGTAAAATTAAAGAAGTTTTGCGCGAAATTGCCCTTATTCCGCCAAGAAATTACAAATTTGGCGAAATTTTGATAAAAAATGTTGCGGGAACAGATGCGGACATTGTTGTGACAGGTGTGTGAGTTTGTTTGACAGAGTGGCAAAAAAATTGGCAAACTAAAGAATATTAGGGGAAAATATGAAAAGGAAATATATTTTGGCAATGGACGAGGGGACAACCTCAGCGCGTGCTGCGGTTTTTGACATTGAAAAAAATGAACTCGTCAATATGCATTCAATCAAGATTGGACAAATTTATCCGGCAAATGGTTGGGTAGAACAAGATGCGAACGAAATTTATTCTGCTCAAATTGCCGCACTTGAAAAATGTCTTGAAATGGGAATCGGTGCTCATGAGATTGTGGGACTTGCTCTAACAAATCAGCGCGAAACAGTTGTTGCGTGGGACAGAATCAGCGGACAACCAATATATAATGCAATAAACTGGCAGTGCAGACGAACAGCAAAGGTTGTTGCTGCTTTGTCAGATGAACAAAAAAACCTTATTCGTGAAAAAACAGGTCTTATTCCTGATGCGTATTTTTCTGCAACAAAAATGCGTTGGATATATGATAATGTTCCCAAAGCAAAAGAACTTGAACGTGAAAAACGCCTTTGCATGGGGACGATTGATAGTTTTCTTCTCTATCGCCTCACTGGTGAGTTTGTGACCGATGCGACAAACGCTTCAAGAACGATGTTATATAATATCAAAGAGGGGAAATGGGATAAAGAACTACTTTCAATTTTTGGTGTCAAAAAAGAATGGCTTGCTGAAGTTGTTGACTCAAACTGTGTGGTTGGAAAAACCACATTGTCTTGCGGCAAGGTTGATGTTGCCGGGATTTTGGGTGACCAACAAGCGGCACTTTTTGGACAATGTTGCTTTGAAAAAGGCATGGTGAAAAACACCTATGGAACGGGCTGCTTTATGCTTGCAAACATTGGCAACACTCTTGAGGACACAAGTGAAAAATTGTTGACCACGATTGCTTATCAGATTAACGGAAAAGTGACATATGCATATGAAGGAAGCGTGTTTAATGCGGGCAGCGTCATGACATGGCTTAAAGACGGACTTAAAATATTTGATAACACAAATCAAATTGAAGAACTTGCTTCTCGCGTCAAATCGCCAAATGGGGTTTATTTCATCCCAGCTCTCACAGGTCTTGGGTCGCCATATTGGGATAGTTCCGCCCGCGGTGCATTCTTGGGGCTTGATAGGGGAACAAACAGATGTCACATGATTCGTGCATGCCTTGAAGCGGTGGCATATCGAGCAGAAGACATGATGCAAGAAATGAGAGACAGCGGAATTGAAGTGAAGTGCCTTCGTTGTGACGGCGGAATGACAAAAAATGGACTTTTGATGCAACTTCAAGCAGATTTGAGCAGAGTTGACATTCTTATTCCAAGAACGACCGAAAGCACAATTTTGGGCGCGTGCTTCATGTGTGCTCTCTCAATGGGCACTTTCAAAAGTCTTGATGACATTGCTTTCCGTTGGGTTGAGCGAGCAAGATTTTTGCCAGGGCGAAACGCAAGAATACAAAAAGATTACAAAAAATGGAAACGCGGCGTTGCGGTCGCAAGAAAATGGAGGGTGTGATGAAAGAAGAAGATTTTTTGACTTATAACAACACAAAACAACATATTTATATTTTTGACGAGGTTGAAAACCCAAAAGGCATTGTTCAAATCATTCACGGAATGCAGGAAAGCATGAAGACATATTTTGACTTTGCAAAGTTTTTGAACCAACATGGTTATGCTGTGGTGGGACTTGACCTTCGTGCGCATGGAAAAACTGCGGGCGACTTATCCCAAATTGGAGTTTGCCGCGAAACGCTATTCAAAAATATTGTTCAAGACCAAATCTTTTTGAGCAAAATGATAAAAACCAAATCATCGCTTCCGCTCTATGTTTTTGGACATTCCTATGGTTCGTTTATTCTTCAAAGATATATCCAACTCTACTCAGGCTATGAAAAAGTGATTTTGTGTGGTTCGTCATACATGAAAAAACCACTCATTCGTTTTGGGAAATTTATGGCAGGTTTGTTCTGTGCTTTTGGTGGTGCTCACAAAAAAGCACATCTCATCGAAAATATGTCATTTAATTCATATCAGAAAAAATTTAAGACTGGCAGTTGGATAACATCAGACGAAGAAGAAGCAAAAAAATTCTATGATGATGAAATGAATGCTTTGCCATTTGAAAACGCCTTTTATAAAGATATGTTTTCAAACCAGCTCAAACTCTACGACATGAAAGAACTTGCAAAAATTGACACTCATAAACCAATTTTTATCATTTCTGGTGAAGATGACCCAATCGGCGATTATTCAAAATCAGTGAAAAAACTCTACGACCTCTATTATGACCTTGGGCTGAATGTTCAAATGAAGCTCTACGCCGGACTTCGCCACGGACTTGTTCAAGAAACAAGGAGAGATGAGGTTATGAATGACGTATTAAAATTTATTGAAGAATAAAGGTCAGCCTTTTGCTTTGCGTTGAAATAACATCGCAGCCGTGAAATTAATTGAAAATAAAAAAGCATCGCGGTGGCGATGCTTTTTTGAGGGCTTAAATTAATAATTCATTGAACGAAGTTCGAAGTATGCTTGTGGGTGAGCGCAAACTGGGCAAACAAGAGGTGCTTGATTTCCAACATGGATATGTCCACAATTTGTGCAAATCCAAACATTGGTTTCGCCTTTTTCAAAAACTGAACCATTTTTGATGTTTTCAAGGAGTTTGAGGTATCTTTCCTCATGCTCTTTTTCAATTTTTGCAACGCCCATAAATTGAGCAGCGATTTGGTCGAAGCCTTCTTCTTTTGCTTCTTTCGCCATTCTTTCATACATATCTGTCCACTCGCCATGTTCGCCAGCAGCAGCTTCAATCAAGTTTTCAACAGTTGAAGGAATTTTTCCGCCTTTGAGATGTTTGAACCAGAGTTTTGCGTGCTCTTTTTCATTGTTTGCGGTTTCTTCAAAGATGTTTGCAATTTGAACAAATCCGTCTTTTTTTGCCTGTGAAGCGAAATAGGTGTATTTATTTCTTGCTTGACTTTCGCCAGCGAAAGCTTCCATAAGATTTTTTTCTGTTTTTGAACCTTTTAATTCCATATGTTTTTCTCCTTTTTTCTCTATTATCCAAATTTATAAAAATCGTGTCAAACAAATTTTGCAAATATTATACACAATGACTTTTTTGTGTGGTATAATGAAAAAGTTTTGGAGGAGAAATGAGAGTTTGCAACCTCGCAAGCGGAAGTGCGGGCAACTGCACCTATGTTGAGGGGGATAAAACAAAAATATTGGTCGATTGCGGGCTGACAATAAATGATTTGTCGGCAAGACTCGGCATGCTTGGCGTCACGATTGACGATATTGATGCAGTTGTCATTTCTCATGAACATATTGACCACATTAGAAGTCTTGCAACGCTTTCGAAAAAATATAACAAAAAAATTTATGCCCATGTTGACGAATGGCAAGCAATTCTCGCAAAACAAAAAAATGTTAATCCAACAAATCAAATGGCTTTTTTTGAATTGCCTTTTGAAATTGGCGAAATCAAAATAACTCCAATAAAACTTCCACACGACAGTCATACTTGCTTTGGATTTTCTTTTGAACAAAATGGCAAAAAATTTAGTATTTTGACCGACTTGGGACAAACTAATGATAGAATTTTGTCGCAAGTTGCGGGAAGTGTGTTGGTTTATCTTGAAGCAAACCATGACGAGCAAATGCTTTTGAACAATCCAAACTATCCTTTGTCGCTCAAACGCAGAATTTTGTCGAGTCGCGGGCACTTGTCAAATGTTGCATCGGCAAAAGCGATTGAAAAACTTTCGGGATATGGAACAAAGCAAGTTGTGCTCAGTCATTTGAGCGAAAAAAATAACACACCTGAAGTGGCATATAACACAATCTGCTCCTATCTTGACGAACATGGAATCAAGCAAGGGGAAAACATCAGGATTGACGTTGCCAGACAAGACAGGCCAACAACAATATTCAATCTTCGCTAATCGCACAAAATTCAAATATTTTGGAGCGATTTTTTTATGAAAAAAGTGGGATTTTTGTTTGTTATCATATTATTTTTTGCAGTGCCACTAACTGGCTGCGATTTTGGGAAAAGTGCGGTGGACTATTCAATCGACATGACACCTCGCATGGTGACTTTGTCGCAAACAAGTGCAGAAGATGTTGTGAGCGCAGTGAGTGTTGCAAGTGTCGCAATCAGGGCGACTTCCACCAAAACCGAAGCGATTGGGAGCGGTGTTGCGGTTGCAAGCGGGGGATATGTTGTCACAAACAATCACGTGATTGAGGGAGCAAAAAACTTGACTTTGTATCTCGCAAACAATGACACAACTTCGGCAAGTGTCATTTGGCGTGATGCGGACCAAGATCTTGCAATTCTCAAAGCGGGAGTTGATCTTCCATATGTTGAAATGAGTGCGTCAACCAACCTCAAAAAAGGACAAGATATTCTTGCGATTGGAACACCACTTAGTTTGCAGTTTGAACAAACTGTGACAAAAGGTATTGTTTCGGCACTAAACCGCACAGTTGAGATTGAAAATTCAAACGGAACAACTTCTTATGTTCAAAACCTCATTCAACACGATGCGAGCATAAACCCTGGCAACTCTGGCGGACCTTTGTTTAATCTTCGCGGTCAACTTGTTGGGATAAACACTCTCAAAGCAAGTCAAGCCGAAGGGTTGGGGTTTGCCATTCCCATTGAGATTTGTGTGCCAGTTCTCAACAAAATCACAAAAGGACTCAGTTTTGAAACACCATATCTTGGACTTTTTGGATTTGATGCAACGACTGCAAAATACTATGACAAAACCACTCAAAAAGATGGAGTGTATGTCATGAATGTCAGCGAAAAAGGACCATGTTTTAAGGCGGGTATAAAAATTGGAGATGTCATCACAAAAATTAACGGGAAAGCGATTTCAACACTTCTTGACATGAGAGTTGAGTTGTATAATTTTCAAAGTGGCGATGTGATTGAGTTCGAAATTGACCGTGATTCAAATATATTTGTCACACAAGTGACTTTGCAATAATGCAAAATTGATTTGATATATTTTTGTTGTGTGCTAAAATGGGCTTGTGAAAACAGACAAAAAAGAGTTGCAAAATATGCAACCAATCGACAAAAAACTTTATTATGATCCAAACGACAGCGGGCTTGGCTTTGCTGTTTGTTGCATTGTGCCACAACTTTTGGCGGTTGTTATTTTGCTTGTTTTGCAAGCATTTGGTGCGAGCGGCGGGCTTGGAGCAAAACTTGTTTCATGTTTGGTTGGACCTGTTTGCTATTTTTCTTATTTTTGCATAATCAACAAAGCAAAAAACATTGATTGGAAAAATGCAAGCGGAATAAAATTCAAAATGAAATGGTGGCACCCACTTCTTGCAATTGGCTTGGGGCTTGTGTGTCTTTTTGGTCTCAACTATTTCATCACGCTCGTTGACAAAGGACTTGAACTCATTGGCTACACCGCTTCGGGTTCGATTGGCATTCCAATGGACAATTTTGGTTGGTTTGTGCTTAATGTTTTGTTGCTCGCTGTTCTTCCAGCAATTTGCGAAGAGTTGATTTTCCGTGGCATCATCTTTAACGGAATGAGAGAAATGGGGGAAGTGAGCGCGGTGTTCTTTTCTTCGTTTTTGTTTGCATTGTTTCATGGCAATGCATCTCAAACTGTTTATCAGTTTATTTTGGGAATTGTTCTTTGCTACATTTTCATCATAACAAAAAACTTGTTGTGTTCAATGATTTTGCATTTTACTAATAATTTTGTTGTTTTGTTAATAAATTATATATCAAGGAATAAGCCTGCATCTGCGATTGAATTTAATGCAACATTTATTGTTTTTGCAATTCTTGGGGCGATTGCAACGGGAATTGTTGTTTGGCTTGTTGTTTGGCTTTTCACAAAATATCAAAAGCAAGATAAAAACGACATTCAAATATCTCAAGAAAAACTGCTTGAACGCAAAGTCCGCGGACAAGTTTTTGCGAATAAACTTTTGTGGATTGGCATGATTTTTGCCTTGACAATTTGGATTGCAGACTTTATATATTAGACATCGGAGAGTTATGAAAAAAAGAAGTGACCTATTCAAAATCAATTTAATTTATTTCATTTTGCTTTGTGCATTCGTTTTGGTGCGCATTGTTTTTGCTTTGAATTTGTTTAACCTTTCCGGCACTGTGTCAGATATAGTTGGATCAATTCTCATTCAAATTGGCATCATGTTTGGCTTGACTTTTGTTTTATATTTGTTGTTTTTTAAGAAAAAACCAAAAGATGTTTTTAAGGATTACAAATTTACAAAAATCAATTTCAAAGCAGTTTTAATTTCGATTGCGATTGGAATAATTACTTATTTTTTAACACTTTGCGTTGCAGCAATTTTTAATTTCTTTTTGGGATTGTTTGGCTATCAAGCGTCATCAGGCTCATCTGCAGGTGTGGGGACTTGGGGAGATTTTCTTGTGTCAATTGTCCTCGTTGCAATCTTGCCGGGATTTTGTGAAGAGTTTGTTCATCGTGGACTTTTGGTTAAAGGATTTTCTGAACTCGGCGTCAAAAAAACAATAATATATTCAGGATTGCTGTTTGGGTTAATGCACCTAAACATTTCGCAGTTTTTCTATGCAACACTCATTGGGTGTTTGCTTGTTCTTTTGGTTATGGCATCGGGAAGCATAATCCCAGCGATGATTGTTCACTTTATGAACAACCTAATAAATGTTTATTTTTCATATGCTGAAGACCTGAATTTGCCACTGCGAAAAACAGTCAATGCGCTTGGTGGACTTCTCACAGGATATGGCATCTTGTCAATTCTTCTTCTTATTGTGTTGATTGCTGTGGCTTTGTTCGGACTTGTGTTCTTGATAAAAGCATTGTTCAAAGAAACCTATGGAAGACGATTTGAAAAAGTTAAAAGCGATATTGCAAAAGAATATCTTCGCGACCAAGTGTTGGGACAAATTGAATCGCCAGAGGTTGGTTCGCCTGATGCAGGGCTTGTGTTTGACGAAGAGGTTGACATTGCTGGTGACAAACGACTGATAAAAATCAAGATTCCTTTTGAAAGAATGGGACTTGATGCAAAACCGATTTACAAACCAAAGTTTGTTGACAACATATTTTTCTATGCGTCACTCGCACTTGGAATAACAATAACAATATTCACATTCATTTGGGGGCTTGTGATTTGAAGATAAACATTTTGGCAGTTGGAAACATAAAAGAAAATTATTTTGCTGGGGCGTGTGAAGAGTATTCAAAACGCCTTGGCAAATTTTGTGATATAAACATAATTGAAGTTCAGGAAAAAAACAAGCTTTCAACTCCCGAACAGTGTCTTTTGGCGGAAGCAAAAGATATTGAAAAACATTTGACGGGCTTTGTTGTTGTCATGGACAAGTTTGGCAAAAAGTTTGATAGCGTTTCTTTTTCAAAAAAACTTGAAGAAATAAAAATGACCAACTCGACAATTACGTTTGTCATTGGCTCGTCATATGGACTTGATGAGAGCATAAAAAAGAAAGCAAATCTTATGATGTCGGTGTCAGACATGACATTTCCTCATCAGCTTTTTCGCGTGCTTCTTTTGGAACAAATTTATCGTGCGTTTTGCATTGAAAACAATATTACATATCACAAATAGGGGAAACTATGGAAGAATTTATGAATGATGCTCTGCGTCTTGCGAGGCTTGCCGAAAAGCACGGCGAAGTTCCGATTGGGGCAGTCGTGGTGAAGGACGGCAAAATCATTGCACGGGGATATAATCAGCGCGAAAAAAAGCAAAACGCACTTTTGCACGCAGAAATTATTGCAATCCAAAATGCTTGCAAAAAACTTCACTCTTGGCGTCTTGATGGTTGCACACTTTATGTCACGCTTGAACCTTGCCCAATGTGTGCAGGTGCGATTTTGAACGCGAGGATGGACAAGGTTGTTTTTGGAGCGTTTGACCCTCAAAGTGGATGTTGTTTGAGCAATCCAAGTTTTCTTGGTGGCGGAGTGCTTAATCACAAAGTTGAAGTTGAGGGCGGAATAAAAGAAGAAGAGTGTAAAAAACTAATACAAGACTTTTTTAGGTCAAAGAGGAAGTAATGGAAATTTTTTTGTCAGTCCTATATTTAATAATCGGTTTGGTGTTGCTCATATTTGGGGGAGATTGGTTTGTTAAAAGTTCAATCCAAATCGCCCGTCGAACAAAAATTCCACAAGCGATTGTTGGCGCAACAATAGTTAGCATTGCAACAACTCTTCCAGAACTCTTGGTGACAATTTTGTCGTCAACAAAAGGGTCGTTTGGACTTGCGGTTGGCAACAGCATTGGTTCTGTTATCGTCAACACGGGTCTTATCGCAGGACTTGCTTTGTGTTTTCTCAAAATCAAGCAAGATTCAAAATATATGAGTCTAAAATTTGTTGTTTTGATTTTGTCGGGAGTGTTTTTGCTTGCAGTTTCAATCAATCAAAACGTTTCTTGGATTGAAGGAATGTTTTTGATTTTGATTGCAGTTGGATTTTTTGCACTCAATATATATGATGCCAAAAAAAGCTTTGGACAGTTTGGGCCAGAAGAAGACGAGGCAAAGCCGATGAAAACTTGGCAGATTGTTGTTTTCTTCATTCTTGGCACAGCGGGAATTGCGGGAGGAGCGGAACTTTTGGTTTTGGGCGGAGAAAACCTTGCAAGACTTGCAGGAATGAGTGAAACATTTATTGGACTCACAATCATCGGCATCGGCACAAGCCTCCCAGAACTCGTGACAACAATCTCGTCAATCAGAAGAAAGGCGGGTGGCATTGGGATCGGAAACATTGTTGGAGCAAATGTTCTCAACATTGGACTTTTGGTTGGTTTGGCAAGTTGCATAAGCGGTTCAGAAGGACTTTCGGTCGATATGCTCACAATGGCAATTTCAATCCCTGTCGCAATTGTTCTTTGTCTTTTGATGGCAATTCCGCTCATGGCAAAAAAAGAGTCGTTCCGCTGGCAAGGAATAACTCTGATTTCAATATATGTTGTATACCTAACATTCTTAATTCTCAATGCAATCTTTGGTTATGTTGCATAAAAAAATGGTGGATATGTGGATAACTTACCCCAAAACACCCCCCTTTGTCCACATTTAATAAAAAAATTGGCACAAATTTATAATTATTCATAAAAATTTATAATTATTATAATGTGGATATGTGGATAACTTTATCCACCTTTTTTATTAAAAGGGTTTGGTTTGATTGACGCAATATTTCCCTTTTGATAAACTAAAAATACGCGTGAATAATATGCAAAATTTGCTAGGTTTTGTCAAGAAAAAGGAATTTTTGAAAATGGAAATAAATTGTGAAAATATTTTGGATAAGAAAAAAATCAAGGAAATAAATCCGCTTGTTTTGGCGTTTTTGGGGGACGCAATTCACACGGCGTTTGTGCGGGAAAAAGTTGTGCTTGAACATTCATACTCCGCTGGTCTTATGCACAAAGAAAGTTCGAAATTTTGCAGCGCAACGCACCAAAGTTTGGTGTTTGACAAATTGCAGGAAATTTTGACAGAAGAGGAGCAGGAGATTGCACTTCGTGCGCGCAATGCAAAGAATTCTCACACCGCGAAACATTCAAGTCTTGCTGAATATAAAAAAGCAACCTCGTTTGAGGCGCTTTTGGGATATTTGTATCTTGCGGGCGAAAATGACCGATTGCAACAATTTTTGGATATTTCCATGTGATTAATGATTATTTATTGTTTTTTTTAACTTTGTTTGTTAAACTATGAAGCATAATTATATATAGTAATTTTGAGGTATAAAGATGAATAAAAAATACTTGATTACGGCAGCATTGCCATACGTGAATAACATTCAACATTTGGGACACATGGTTGGTTGTCATCTTCCAGCCGATATTTTTTGCAGATTTCAAAAAAGCAGGGGAAATGACGCAATATTTATTGGTGGTTCAGACGACCACGGAACTGCGGTTTTGATTTCAGCAAAAGAGTATGGAATGCAACCAAAAGAACTCATTGACAAACTCAATGTCATCAATCACAAGATTTATGAAACGCTCGATATCAACTACACATATAATTCGGGGACAAGCACAGAAATTCATTCAAAAATAACACAAGAGTTTTTTGAGGCACTTGACAAAATTGGTTTCATTGAGGAGCGTCCAGCAAAAATGCTTTTCTGTCCAAACGACAACATTGCTCTTGCGGACCGTTTTGTTGAAGGAACTTGCCCATTCTGCGGATATGACCATGCCTATGGCGACCAATGCGACAAATGTGGCGAAACCTATGAGTCAACAATGCTCAAAAATCCTCACTGCAAATTCTGTGGAGAAGCGGCAGAAGTTAGGGAAACCAAGCACTTATATCTCAGACTTGACAAACTTTCAGACGACCTTGACAAATGGCTTGAAAGCAAAAAAGATATTTTCCGCCCAACAGTATACGCTGAAGCAAAAAGATGGATTAATGAAGGTCTTCTTCCTCGTTGCATAACTCGCGATTTGCCATGGGGAATCAAAGTCCCAAAACCAGGTTATGAAAACAAAGTCTTCTATGTTTGGTTTGATGCACCGATTGGATATATTTCAATCACTCACGAACTTGGCGGGGACGAACTTGTTCGTGACAGATGGCAAAATCCAGACTGCCAAATTTATAACTTTATTGGAAAAGACAACATTCCATTCCACACAATTTTCTTCCCTGCAATGATGATTGGAGCAAAAAAATATAATAATGCGACAAATGTTGTTGGCATGGGATTCATGAATTTTGAAGGTCAAAAATTTTCAAAGAGCAAAAATGTTGGAATTTTCTGTGACGGACTTTTTGGAAGCGACATTGATATTGACGGACTTCGTTCATATCTTGTCACGGTTATTCCGGAAAACAAAGATAGCGATTTTCGCTGGGAAGGTCTCAAAGACAACACAAACTCTGAATTAGTTGGAAAATTTGGGAATTTGTTCAACCGCTCGCTCAACATGGCAATGAAAAATTTTGGTGGAGAATTTGATATTGACGAAAACGATTTCACACCAGACGAAAACGACCAAGTTATGATTGATGCAATAAAAACTTATCCAGAAAAAATTGCAGAATTCTATGACAAAACACAATTCCGTGACGCTTATAAAACAATTATGGAATACGCCGGGGTTGGCAACACCTATCTTGAAAAAACTGCTCCTTGGACAATGATAAAAAATGGCGACATGTTTGGAGCGAAAAAAGTTTTGTGGTTGTGCTTAAATATGTGTGCAAGCCTTTGCATTGTTGCAAGCCCAATCATCACAAGAAAAACAAAAGACCTTTGGCAAAAACAACTTGGACTTGTTGGCGACCCAACAGCAAGCGGAATGTGGGAAAAGGCAAGTGAGTTTAATATCAAAAAAGGACACAAAACACTCGCACCAGAACCAATTTTTGCTCGCATTGACCAAGACAGATTGAACGACCTCAAAGAGCAACTTTCTCGCCGTTTTGACATGAGCAAACTAAAAGATATAAAGGTGGATTAATATGATTATTGAAGGCAAAAATGTGGTTTTTGAGGCATTGAGTTCTGGTCAGACTTTTAACAAACTTTATATTGCAAAACAAAACAAAGATGCTGAAAGTCAAAAAATCATTAACCTTGCAAAACAAAATAACATCAGAATTGATTTTGTTGACAAATTCTTGCTCGACAAAAAAACTTTAACACATCATCATCAAGGTGTGATTGGAGAAGTTGTTGATTTTGAATATTCGGATATTGATGAAATTTTGAAACTTGCCGATGACCGCTGTGAACAACCGCTTATCGTCATTCTTGATGGTGTGAAAGATCCGCATAATTTGGGCGCGATAATCAGGAGCGCGGAGTGTGCGGGAGCGCACGGCATCATAATTCCAAAAAACAGAAGCGTTGCTGTTAATGAAACGGTTATAAAAACTTCTGCGGGTGCAATTTCCAACATGAAAATTGCAAGAGTGACCAACATAAATTATGTGATTTCCGACCTCAAACAACGCGGAATTTGGGTTTATGGATTTGAAGCAGGCAAAAACATAATGTATCAAACAAATCTCAAAGGTCCAATCGCAATTGTTATTGGAAGTGAGGGAGAGGGGATTAGCGAACTCACAAAAAAGCGCTGTGATGACATTGTTTCAATTCCGCTTGCGGGGCAAGTGAACTCACTCAATGCGTCAGTTGCTTGCGGAGTTGCACTGTTTGAAGTTGTTAGACAAAGGAAAAATTGATGTATAACGAAAAAGAGTTGATTGAAAAAGCAAAAAAGGGCGACCAAGAAAGCTTTGCGGAAATTGTGCGAGAATATAATGTTCTTGTCAAAAAAATTGTCCGTAAATTCTTTTTGGTTGGTGCAGAACTTGAAGACTTGCAGCAAGAAGGAATTATTGCTCTTTGCAATGCGGTTTCCTCGTTTGATGAAACAAAAGAGGTCGCTTTCAAAACTTATGCCGCACTTTGTGTGAAAAGAGCAATCATTTCGACAATAAAAAAATTCAACTCAAAAAACAACAAACTGCTTTCTGATAGCGTTGCTCTTGAAGACGCGGGGTTTGATGACGATGACGAGTTTATTATTGTTCTTCCGTCAAAAACAATGCTTCCAGACGACAAACTCATATGGCACGAAAAACTCGAAGAAATCAAAAAGTTTGTTGCCAAAAATCTTTCGACCTATGAAAAACTTGTTCTTAGCGAATATCTCAAAGGAAAGTCATATAATCAAATTGCAGAGGCGGTCAACAAAAATGCAACCAGTGTTGAAAACGCACTTTCACGAATTCGTGCCAAACTTGCCCCACTAAAAAATATGTAAAAAATGCCAACATTTGTTGGCATTTTATTTTATCTTTCAAAGATGTATTTGTCTTGAGATTTTTGGTTCTGAATGTCTGGGAGAATTCGGAAATTTGATATACCTTTTGTTTCCGGGTGTTTTTTCTCAAATTCTTTAACAGTGTGATAAATCAACTCTTTATTTTCAAAATCTCTGTCGAATGTAAACAAGTTGACGCCTGCGAAGATGCTTTCAGCAAATATCCTTGCATCGTGATCATGATTTTGATTATGATTTCCTTCAAACGCCCATTCGGTTTTTGTGTATAAGAAACCATTTTTCATCAATGTAACCTTTTGAGGAGACAACAAGTCGCGGGTGAGTTCATCAATTAACATTTGTTGATGCTCGTTGAATATGACATGTTCAACTGAGTAGTTTTGAAAAAATACATTTGGTTTGATTGGAGTGAAAATTATATGATTGTTATATACTTCGTGAAGAACGGTTGGCGTGATGACTATTCGAAGTTCCTTGTTGTAGGCAAGTTTCATATTGTCAAACAAAGCAGCGAGAAGTTGGAGTTGGTTTTTGCTGACTTTTGAATCATAAAGAGCTTTTATGTTACAGTATTTCAAAACATCTTCGACTGGAATTTTTGCCTTGTCAGCATAATCGCGAATTCTTGCATCCATTCCAAATGCTGAATGCAATGCATTGTTGTCAAGAGCAAGCTTTTTGTTTGTTTTGAAATGAAATCCTTGAGGCTCGTTTGTCATGGCTCCTCCAATGTTATATATTATATTTTATTACAAAAATCGACAAAAGTCAATATTGGATTATTGCTCATGACGAAGGAGCGAATGATATATGCACGAAAATTCTTTATCCATAAAAATCACTGGGACAGGGTAGAGCGGATTGGCTTCTTTTTTTGCTCGGCGAATAAGTTTTGGAATATCTTGCTCTTTGAGATCTTCGATATGGTCAGGGAAACCAAATGTTTTGTTCATATCTTTGATTTTTTGGATGAAAGCAAGAGTCTTTTCTTCGTTTGTCACAAGTTCAGGGAAAATTCCAATGGCATCACAAAGGGTGCCAATTTTTTTATAAATCTTTTTGCCATAAAAACTTAATACCTTTGGCAATATCACAGCATTTGCAAATCCGTGAGGTGTGTTGTATTCTCCACCAAGAGTGTGTGCAACTGCGTGGACATTTCCAACATATGCTCGCGTGAACGCAAGCCCTGCTTCAAATGCTGCGGTCATCATGTTTTGTCGTGCTTTTAGGTCGTCTGGGTGATGAAAAGCTGTCTCCAAATTTTCAAAAATCAACTTTGTTGCATGAATGGCATATTCTTTTGTCTCATGTGTGTTGCTTTTGCCGATGAAACTTTCAACTGCGTGAGTGAGTGCGTCCATTCCAGTTGAAGCGGTGAGAAATGGTGGCAAAGACAATGTCATGTTTGGGTCGAGAACGGCAAACTTTGGAACAAGTTTTGGGTCTTCGATTGCAAACTTTTCTTTTGTGTGAGCGTCAACAATGACGGCGGCAAGAGTTGTCTCACTTCCTGTGCCGCTTGTTGTTGGAATGGCATAGAGTGGTGGCAGGGCATGACGAACTTTCAAGATGCCACGCATTTGACGAATTGTTTTATTTGGATTTGTCGCTCTTGCACCAATGGCTTTTGCACAATCCATTGCACTCCCTCCGCCGATTGCTATAATTGCAGTGCAGTGATTCTGATTGTATTCTTCAAGTCCTTCTTCTGCGTTCTCAATTGTTGGATTGGCAACTGTTTTGTCAAATATGACAAACTCAACACCATTTTCTTCAAGAGATGAAAAAACAAGATTGCATAAACCAAGTTTCATCACGCCTTGATCTGTGACGACAAGCACTTTTTTGTGACCAGCGGCGGCGATATCACGTGCCATATCAAGAGTCGCTTGCTCCCCATAATAAATTTGTGGTTTGTTGTATGGGACAAAATACATTGCAACACGCATGACGCTTTGAAATGCTCGATAAAATAATTTTTTCATAAAACCCTCGTTAAAAATAATTATATCATTCCATTATATTTTGCCAAAATGAATTAAGGTTATTAATAAAAGAGTTTAATAA
>ERZ1034844.338-NODE-338-length-25895-cov-21.023297_pt1 | contig 25895 bp, 26 predicted proteins | sample MGYA00520594_ERZ1034844 | MGnify/ENA primary metagenome ERZ1034844 (study PRJEB33766, sample SAMN09781733) | gut metagenome | biome: gut microbiome | host: Homo sapiens | place: Madagascar | study: EMG produced TPA metagenomics assembly of the PRJNA485056 data... | reverse complement strand
TTATCGCCGCCTCATCGTCCTCACGAACAACTTTTTCACCGCAACTCGGGCAAACTGCAGGATAAACATAATTGCCGTCGCTGTGCTTTTCGTTACAACACAAAACCTCGGGAATAATATCCCCTGCCTTGCGGACAGTAACAGTATCGCCGATATTAATACCTTTTTCGTTAATAAAATCCTGGTTGTGCAAAGTGGCGCGCGAAACAGTAGTACCTGCCAAATGAACAGGGTCAAACACAGCTGTCGGGGTCAAAACACCAGTCCTGCCTACGGTGATTTCAATATCCTGAATAACGGTTTGCTTTTCCTCGGGAGGGTATTTAAAGGCAACAGCCCATTTTGGAAACTTAGCGGTTGAGCCGAGTTCTTCCCTCTCGGCAAAGTCGTCAACCTTAATTACTGCGCCGTCAATGTCATATTCAAGGTCGCCGCGCATTTCGCCGATTTGCTCGACCTTTTCAAATGCAGACGCTATATTGTCAACCTTTTCATAAAAAGGAATCGTGTTGAATCCAAGCTCTTTCAAAAAATCAAGGCTTTGCTTGTGCGAAGTTAAGGTCGCGCCCTCGATTTGTTGAATGTTGAAAACAAAAATATCAAGACCGCGTGTTGCCGTAACGCTGCTGTCTTTTTGGCGAAGACTGCCTGCGGCGGCGTTTCGCGGATTTTTAAACGGTTTTTCGCCGTTTAGCATTTGTCGGTCGACAACTCTTTCAAAACTTTTTTTCGGCATATAAACCTCTCCGCGCACCTCAATGTAAGGCAAAGCCTTATTAAGTTTAAGCGGAATGTTGTGAATTGTTTTCAGATTTCCCGAAACATCCTCGCCGACATTGCCGTCACCGCGGGTCGAGCCGCGTGAAAATACGCCGTTGACATATTCGAGGCTGACAGACAAGCCGTCGATTTTCGGCTCAACAACATAATTTACATTTGAAACTACATCGTTGACTCTGTTTGCAAAATCAAAAATTTCCTCTTTTGAAAATGCATCCTGCAACGATTCCATACGCACGGTATGCTCAACCGGAGCAAACGAATTATCAGCCTTGCCGCCGACGCGCTTTGTGGGAGAATCGGGAGTATCATACTGCGGATACTCATCTTCAAGCTTTTTCAAATCGCGCATCATCATATCGTACTCGTAATCCTCAATTTCGGGTGAATCAAGATTATAGTATCTGTCGGAATGGTAACGAAGCGTTGCTCTTAAATCTTCAATTTTTTTCTGTATTTCGTCCATATAATCACCATTTAATTAAATATAATTATTATAACATCATAATGCAACATTATCAATAAAAATGAATATAAAAAATACCGTTTCATTTGAATAAAACGGTATTTAAAATGCTATTTTGTTTTTGTTTTGAAATTATCTGTTTTTTGGTCGTAATCCATGGCCTCCAAAAGCTCATAGATTTTGCCCTTAGTATCTTCTTTTGACTGCGCAACAACAACAGTATTTGACACACGGACTATCTCGGAATAATAACCGTTTTCCAAATGATAAGTATTGCTTGTATAGTTGTTATAAAAAGATTCGCCGATGACGGTATTGTATATGTGCCTGTCCCAAAACTGCTTGTGAAGTGAGGCAAACAACGCTTTTGCACTTTCGATTGAATCCATTTCAAGAAAAGTAAATTCTATAAACTGCTCTCTATTCGTGCATTCCATACTCTGCTTTACAGATGTATTTTGCAAGCGCATCGCTTCCGTATTGTCTATCGCTTCGTAACCGCAGCTTTCCATAACTTCAGCCGCCTGAACAGCAGTATAAGGCGTTTTGTTACCGCTGTAAAGAATTATATCTGTAAACATAGCTACAAAAAATACAACTACGAATACAACAATAAATATAGGACCTGCTTTACTGTAAATAAAAAATCTTTCAAGCAGGCTTGCATTTTTCGGCATCACCTTTCTTTTAGAGCCGTATTCCTCATTAATGTGTTGTTCATAATCATAAACATTGTTGCCTTGCAGTCTTTCAACCAAATAATCGGCAAAATCATATTTCGCAGGCGGTATAAGTAGCTTGCCTTTCCTGCCGTCTTTTGTGACATAATTAAAATAGCAACCAGAAGTTCCTTTTGCGTTTTTCTTTTGGTTAATCCACGCGTCGTCAACCTCATAATCGTTTACGATAACATCTTTGAACGGCGATTTCGTATGAATAAAATAATCATCATAAATATAGATTTTATTAAACAAAGTTCTGTAAAGACTTATAAGAAACAAAACGGTAACGAATCCGCCAAAAACGGCAAAAGGGATAAAAGCGCCGGAGCCTTGCCTATACATAAAATAAGCCGCTGTATCAAACAATAAGGCAACAATTGCGACTATGATATTATCCTTTATCCCGAACGAAATAATATATTTGCATTTGATGTCTTTCATATCATTCACCTTGTTGATTTTATAATCCGATTATATCATATAATATAATAACAGACAATATAAAAAGAAACTGCCGGCGCAATCCGACAGTTCCTTTTCACTCTTAATAAGCATACGAGAACATGCTGATATTCATATCGTTCTCATTATCATAAATATCAAAACAATATACTTTCTCATTGAAAAACAAGGTATGCCCTTGATACATAAGTTTATCATCGTTGTTTACATATTTATTTGTGACAGAAATTTTATTATTGACAATTACGAATGTTATCGCGCCGTAATAGCGCCTTGCGGAATCAGAGAAATATACAGGCAAAGCAAAAGTGTTTTTGCCGTCATTCATTGCAAGTGCATTCACGGCAACAGCATTTTTTAGCTTATATTCATCAATCGGATTTGCGTTTTTATCATACAAAACGATTTTTTGCTCGGCGGTGTCCAAATTCTCCTCAATACCGATATATGTTTCTCCGAGAGAATAAATATTTCGCTTGATTGATGAATCGCCGATGCCAAACGGACTTTCAACAAATTCCTTTATTTCATCATCTGATGCGTAGAAAAATGTTTCGTTTTGCAAATTAAGCATTATAATTTCTTTATTTTCATTTTCATAATCGCCGATGAAAATGCGAGTTTTGTCACATTTGATTTCAGCCGAGCCGCCCAACACAGCTTTCAAGTCAAAGGATTGTTTGGCGGAATTTATATCTACAGAGGCAATAACCGTATAAACGGCAGTTTTAACATTCTTAAATCCGACAATATTTGCGGCAGACGCAAGTGTTTTTTTGCCATCACAATTGATATAAGGAACGGTATCGCCTGACGAAACAGCATAATCGGACACAACATACAAACAATTATCAACAATCATTGAATTGGAATATTCTCCGCTTTGCTCAAATTTTGAAATCAAAACCGGGTTTTTGTAATCCTCAATATTGTAAATACTTATCAATGTTGAATTTTTCGTACTTGAGTTGACAACAAGTCGGCTGTCGGTAACAAAAATTCCTTCAATATCCGCATTGTCGGGTGCAATATTTTCAATAACACTTGATGGTGCTTTATTTTCATTATCCGATTCAAAAACATAAACTTTATTCTTGTTTTTGGATAATGAATTGCTGTGATAAGCGTAATAAATATGTTTTTTATTTGCTTTAACCGTGTCTGAAAATTCAACACCGCTTTCATTATTGTGAATAACGGTATTTGCTTCATTACAACCCGATTCTCCAGATGATACTCGCTTTAATGTAGACACAACGGAATTAATTTCGTTGTAATTTTTGTATCCGGTAATTTTATTTGAATTAAACGAACCCGAATTTGACACTGCGACAACTGAGCAAATTACTATGAAACAAGCAGCTAAAGCGGCAATGTATTTAAAGTGATTAGTGTGCGGCTTAACCTTAATTTTATTAAAACTGCTATTTGTCACAATCTTATTTTTTAAAGCTTCTTTATTGAGGCTGTCGGGAATATCGGGCTGTGAGTCTTCAAATTTTGCTTTTATAAAATCAAAATCGTTATTTTTCATATTAGGTATCACCTCATTAAGATAAATAATTTCTCATTTTATGCAAACTTCTGTGCAATCTTTGACGGACATTGACAGCAGTCAGCCCCATAACTTTTGCAACCTCTCTGCTTTTTAATCCGCCTACAACGCAAAGCAAAACAATATTTTTATCATCATCGCTTAAGATATCCAATGCTTGCTTTAATTCTTCGCGTGCAAATTCAGCCTCATTATCATATGAAATAATGTTTTCATACAAATTAATATCCGAATTACCGCGCCTTGAAATCTGTTCCTTAACAGCAGAAACGCAACAGTGATATAAAATTGTATAAATCCACGAAGAAAAAGCTTCAGGCTTTCTTAATTTATTCAACTGCTCAAACGCTGTCATCATACAATCCTGCACAACATCCTCGGCATCGTGAACATTGCCGAGCTTATAATAAGCATAATTAAACAGTTTTCTTTTATAGATTTCGTAAAGCTCGCAAAAAGCGTCAACATCGCCGGACTTAGCGGCTGTAACAAGTTCCGTTTCTGTCATATTTCAACCTCCTTTGACGCGTCATTAATACAGTGTGGTTTAGAGCAAAAAGTGTTACATAAATCCTCTCAAAAACAATTGATAAAAATGCACATGCATATTTATGACTGCTTATCCGTATGCCTTTTAATCACAATACCGATAACCGCCGCAACACATACCGTACATACAATAATCAATAAAACTGTTAATTTGTTATTACCGATAATAGATAATTCTTTCTCGTTACTCGGCTCACTCTGAGGAACGCTAACGGTTGTTTGACTTTCCTTGTTACTTGTTTTCATTGTTGATGAGCTTGTAGTATTATCGGTTTCTGTCGTTATCTTTGAAACGGTAGGCTTTTGAGTTGTACTGTGAGCGGTTGAATTCGCACCGCTTGATACAATTGCATTGACATACGGCAAGACCTTATCCTGATTAAGCAAAACAATTGTTATGGTGTTTTTACCCTGTGAAACCACATTATAATCTGTATCTGCATGTGAAAGCGGGAACTCCCATTTGTTGACGATTCCCTCGCCTTTATATGTAATTCTTATACCTCCCGAATCATTATCAGATTCGGTATAAATATCGTAATTTTCTTTTCCGTTAACAAATGTGAGTGTATCCTGAGGATTTTCGCGAGGAAGCCACTCGATACTTTGCGCAAAAACAAATGCAGGAACGCTTACAGCAGAAATCAACAAAAAAATTGAGAGAATTAATGATAATGTTTTTTTCATAAAAATACATCCTTTCCGAACGGCGATTATTCCGTTCAATAAAAGAGAGTAAATAAACAGCGAAAGTGTTACAAGTTAAAATAAAAAATGCCATAACGAATGTTTTTAACAAGTTTTAAAAACCTCGTTATGGCATAAATACTGTATTATTCTAAGTTAAAAAACAAATTTTCTGAAAACCTTTTTGCCTTTTTTAACTATTACGGAATTTTGCAAATCCTCTTTTGAAACAGCTGTGAAAACATCGGTGATTTTTTCATCGTTGACGCTGACGCCGCCTTGCTGAATAAGGCGTCTGCCCTCGCCGTTTGATTTAATCATACCTGATTTGAGCATAAGAGCAAGAACTGTAATTTTACCGTCCTGAAGGTCTGCCTCTTCAACGGTGGTGCACGGCATATTGCTGTCGTCGGCACCGCCTGCAAACAATGCCTTTGCGGCTGTCTGTGCCTTGTCTGCCTCTTCCTTACCGTGAACAAGCTCAGTAAGTGAATATGCAAGAGCTTCCTTGGCTTTGTTCAAATCTGCACCCTCAAGCTTTGCGTACTCTCTGATTTCGTCCATCGGAATGAATGTAAGGAGTTTCATGCACTTGATAACATCGCCGTCATCAACATTTCTCCAATACTGATAGAAATCATAAGGAGAAGTTTTTTCGGCATCAAGCCAAACTGCGCCCTTTTGGGTTTTACCCATTTTCTTACCCTCCGAGTTTGTGAGGAGAGTAATTGTCATGGCGTTTGCCTCTTTGCCGAGCTTACGGCGAATAAGCTCCATACCGCCGATCATATTTGACCACTGGTCGTCACCGCCGAACTGGAGGTTGCAGCCGTATTTTTGGTACAAAGCATAGAAGTCGTATGACTGCATAATCATATAGTTAAATTCAAGGAAGGAAAGTCCCCTTTCCATTCTTTGCTTATAGCATTCTGCGGCAAGCATTCTGTTAACGCTGAAGCATGAGCCAACCTCGCGTAATACCTCGATATAGTTAAGGTCAAGGAGCCAATCGGCATTGTTAACCATCATAGCTTTGCCTTCTCCGAAATCAATAAAACGCGACATTTGCTTTTTAAAACATTCGCAGTTGTGATTGATAGTTTCTTTTGTCATCATTTGGCGCATATCCGTTCTGCCGGACGGGTCGCCGATCATTGCGGTTCCGCCGCCGATTAACGCGATTGGCTTATTGCCTGCCTCCTGCAAGCGTTTCATAAGAGTAAGCGCCATAAAGTGACCTACATGGAGCGAATCGGCAGTCGGGTCAAAGCCGATATAGAAAACAGCCTTGCCGTTATTCACCAAGTCTCTGATATGCTCCTCATCTGTTGTTTGAGCGATAAGACCGCGCTCAACTAATTCTTCATATACACCCATTATATAGAATCCTCCGAAAATGTAATAGTTATAGTTTTATCAAAATTATCGGCGACATGTGCCGTTTTTTACCTTTTGTTCGTTATTTATACCCATTTTAGTTTTTCTCCGATAATAATTCCTCTGCCGATTTGAGCAAGCTGTCCGTAATTTCAAGACCGCCCATAATGCGCGCAAGCTCGTGCTTTCTGCCCTCAAAATCAAGAGGTTTAACGCTCGTATATGTGCTTTCAAGATTGATTCGCTTTTCAATAAGCAAATGGCAGTCGGCAACGGATGCGATTTGAGCCGAGTGCGTAACGCAGATAACCTGCGTGTGACGGCTGACATCCTTTAACTTTAAACCGATTTTTCTGCTCGCTCTGCCGCTGACGCCGGTATCAATTTCATCAAAAATCAATGTATCAATCACATCGTACCGTGCGACAATGTTTTTGATGGCAAGCATAATGCGCGAAAGCTCGCCGCCCGATGCGATTTTGGCAAGCGGCTTAAGCGGTTCGCCGGGATTGGTCGAAATCAAGAATTCAATTTTATCATATCCGTTAAGCGACAAATTGCCCTTTTCAAAATTTACGCTGAACTTGATTTTCGGCATATCAAGGAACAAAAGTTCCTCTTGAACATCTTGTTCGAGCTTATAAGCAAGACCTTTTCTGTGTGCGGAAAGTATATCCGCCGCCCTGACGGTTTTATCAAGTGCAGAATCATATTCGGCACTGAGGCGTTCAATCTCCTCATCGGAATTGACAATTGAATTGCGCTGTTTCTCGGCGTTTGCCAAATAGTTTAACATATCTTGCTCGGTTTCGCCATACTTATTTGCAAAATTATATAACAAATTTAAGCGTTCTTCAATATTGTCAAGTTCCGATTCGTCATAATCGATGCTGTAAAGTTTATTACTTAACGTATCTTTTAAAACTTCTAATTGCTCGTTTACTGCGTCGCATTGATTATAAATAGCCTTTAAATCGCCGTCAACATCCTGAATTGAATCAAAATCGGCAAGTGATGACTCGACAACAGATTTAATGCCTGCGTTATCATCGTCACCGTTAATCGCCGACAAAGCGGTATTAAGCGCAGATATTATGTTTTTTGCATTTAGTAAAAATGTTTTTCTCTGTTTTAATTGTTCAATTTCGCCGACCTTAATATCAGCCTGTGAAATTTCGTTTATTTGATATTCAAGCAGTTCAAGCTGCTTATCCTTATCATCGGCATCTGCGGTTAATTTTTTCAACTGTTTTCTGACAGCAACAAGATTTTTAAACGATTTTTTGTATTCGTCATAAATCGCTTTGTCATCCGAGAGCATATCGACAAATTTATAATGCATATCGCTGTTCAAAAGTTGCTGTGAATCGTGCTGACCGTGAATATTAACAAGTTTTGAGCCTAACTCCTTAAGCATACCGACTGTGCATGGCGCGCCGTTAATGCGGCAGTTTGACTTACCTTGGTTTGATATTTTACGCGAAATGATAAGGGTTTTGTCTTCTTCAGGTGTAATGCCCAAATCATTGAGCATTGTTTCGACATCGCTGTTGATATTTTCAAATCGTGCAACAACATTTGCATTATCGGCACCGTGGCGAACAAGGTCCTTTGAGGTGCGCTCGCCCAAAATCGCATTGATTGAGTCAACAACAATTGATTTTCCGGCGCCTGTTTCACCGGTTAAAACATTTAAACCGCCCGAAAACTCTATATCAGCCTTTTCAATAACTGCAATATTTTCAATATTCAGTGATTTAAGCATTTAACATAGCCCTCATTTTATTAGTAAAAGTCATGGCGGCATCCTCAGTGCGGCAGAGGACAAAAATTGTGTCGTCACCGGCAATCGTGCCGAGAACGGAATCAATTGTCATGGAATCAATTGCGGCACAAGCGGCGTTTGCCATGCCGGAAAAACACTTTATAACAACAGTATTCAGCGCAAAATCAATACTGATTACGCTTTCGTTGAATATTCCGCCTGCGCGGTGAGTAATATTTTCGACATTCTTTTTTCCTGTTGAATAAACATACCGTCCTTTTGAGGACAAATCCTTAACAAGTCTAAGCTCTTTAATATCGCGTGAAATTGTAGCTTGTGTGACCTCGTAACCGTGGGACAATAGCTTTTCCTGAAGCTCCTCCTGTGTTTCAACATCATCTGAGGATATAATTTCGAGTATTTTAGCCTGTCTGCGTTTTTTCATATATTAATTTCTCCTCTCGATGAGTTTTTTGTTAAGTATTTCATAAAAGTTTTCGGGTTTTAGCTTAATGAGTTTTGCCGAATATTTTGATGTTGTAATCTCAATTTTGTTGTTGCTGTCTATCGGAACGGATGTTGAGCCGTCTATCGAAAGAAATGCTTGATTGTTAACATCGTTTGAAACTGTCATTTCAATTGATTTATCGGCTGACAACACTATACTTCTGTTAATAAGCGAATGCGGACAAATAGGAGTAATGACAAAACAACTGTTGTCAGGGCTTACAACGGGTCCTCCTGCCGCCATTGAATAAGCAGTTGAACCTGTCGGCGTTGCAACAATCATACCGTCTGCCCTTGTGTTTGTGATTTCTCTGCCGTTTTCGGTTACATGAATATCAATAAGCCTTGCCAAATCGCCGCGAGTAATGACAGCGTCATTAAGGCAATGATATTTGCCGAGCATTTCGTTATGCTTATCATATAATGTTGCTTTGAGCATCATTCTTTTTTCAATTAAATAATCGCCGTTTACGAGCCTTTCAAGCATATTAAGCTCGTTTTTTTCAAGTCCGCTCATAAATCCGAGCCTGCCGCCGTTGATACCGAGTGTCGGCTTATTGGCTATTGCCGCCCTCTTGGCAACATTAAGTGTTGTGCCGTCACCGCCGACAGCAATAGCTATATCGCAAAGATTTAAAAATTCTTCACAATTTTCAAAACTGTATTGCTCCTTGCCGCAGCTCGCAATATAAACCTCTGCTCCCAATCCCTCAAGAATGGATACAATATCCTTTGTCAAAGGCGGAACGCGGTCATTTTTCATATTCGGAAAAACTGAAATTTTCATTATTTATCTAACTCCGTGTGTGACTGATTGACGAGTATTTCGGGTTGAACAGACTCGTCAACAATCGGCTCATCCGATTTTTTAAGATAAATCAAATATTCAATATTGCCCTCAGGACCTTTAATCGGCGAAAACTGCAAACCTAAAACAGAAAAACCGTTTTCAACCGCAAGCGAAATTATCTTTTTTACAACCTCAAGGTGAACATTGAGGTCTCTAACAACACCTTTTTTGCCTACCTTTTCCTTGCCCGCCTCAAACTGCGGCTTAATAAGGCAAACCGCCTCGCCGTTTTTGGCAAGCAACGAATTGAGCACCGGCAAAATATGATAAAGCGATATAAACGAAACATCAACAGATGAAAAATCAATTTCATCCGGCACTTGTTCCCTCGTAGCGTATCTGAAATTAGTTCTCTCGAGATTGACAACTCGTTCGTCTGTACGCAATTTCCACGCAAGCTGACCGTAGCCGACATCAATGCTGTAAACTTTTTTTGCTCCGTTTTGCAACATACAATCTGTAAAACCGCCTGTAGATGCGCCGACATCCATACAAACTTTGTCTTTAAGGATAATCGGAAAGCATTGCATTGCTTTTTCAAGCTTAAGACCGCCGCGGGAAACATATTTGAGCGTACTTCCGCGGACCTCAAGCTTATCGTCACGCTTAATCTCAGTGCCTGCTTTATCAACTTTTTGATTGTTTACATACACCTGACCTGCCATAATTATAGCTTTCGCTTTCTCCCTTGACGGAGCATAGCCTGCCTCAAATACGGCAACATCAAGCCTTATTTTATTCGACATTTGATGACTTAACCTCGTTTATGATAGACTCTTTATCAAGTTTATAAGTTTTTAACTGATGGGCAACGCTAGCCTGTTTTACAAAGCTGTCCGGCACGCAAATGTGTTTAAAATGCGCCGCCGCGCCGCTTTCCTCAAGCATCGAAGCAAACACCTCGCCTACTCCGCCTGTTTTTATGCCCTCTTCGTAAAAATAAATATGCTTTGCATTTTTTGCAACATCGACAATTTTTTCATTCAGCGGCTTAATCTTGTTGATTTTAATTAAAAATGTATCGTCAAGTTCACAAAATGCTTGATAACAATTGCAAAATTCTCTGCCGTAAGTGACAATGCAATTTTTGGCGTTAATATCGCCGAAAACAGAAAACTCTTCCTTGTTATATGAATAACCGTCAGGCTTGTCACCCTCTCCTCCGCGCGGATAGCGAATGGCAACGGCATGCTTTTCCTTATAAGTCGCAAGATACATCATTGATGACAATTCTTCAAAATATGTCGGTGAATATACGGTTAAATTCGGAACAGACATAAGGTAAGCCGTATCGAATATACCCTGATGGCTTTCGCCGTCCTCGCCGACAAAGCCTGCTCTGTCAATGCAAAAAACAACCTTTAAATCCTGCATTGCGACATCGTGAATCAGCTGGTCATAACTTCTTTGTAAAAATGTGGAATAAACCGCAAAGAACGGAATCATTCCGTTTTTTGCAAGACCCGATGAGAACACAACCGCGTGCTCCTCGGCAATTCCGACATCAAAAAATCTGTCGGAATATTCACGGCTGAAATCAACAAGACCCGTTCCTGCAGCCATAGCGGCAGTTACGGCACAGATTCTTGTGTCATTTTTTGCAAGAGCACAAAGATTTTGACCGAAATGACCCGAAAAAGTTTCACCGCTCGGAATCGGCTCGCCGGTATTGACATTAAACTTTCCTATGCCGTGATATTTTGACGGATTTTTCTCGGCAAAATCATAACCCTTGCCCTTAACCGTGTTTATGTGAATGAGCACACTGTGATTGTGCACCTTTGCAACATTTAAAACATCAATAAGTGCATCCAAATCGTGGCCGTCAATCGGACCGTAATATCTAAAGCCCAAATCCTCAAAAAATGTATTTTTATATACGGTTTTTCTGATTTTTTTGTTAATCAAAGTGATAGTCCGAGTAAGTTGTGAGCCGACTTTAGGCAGTTTGGCAAGCCAGCGCGTCACCTTGTTTCTGAATGTAAAATATCGCGGATTGGTGCGAATAGTGGTAAGATTTTTTGCAAGTGAGCCGACATTTTGACTGATGGACATATTATTATCATTTAATATAACTATCAAATTGCTGTTTTCGTTGCCCGAATTATTCAGTGCCTCGTAAGCAAGTCCGCCGGTAAGCGCGCCGTCACCGATAACAGCGATAACCTTACCCTTTTCACCACGAAGTTTTTTCGCCTTGGCAAGTCCTATTGCTGCTGAAATCGAGGTTGACGAGTGACCCGATGAAAAAATATCGTGTTCGCTCTCAACCGGTCGCGTAAAACCGCTTATTCCGCCTTCTGTGCGAAGTGTATCAAACTCATCTTTCCTGCCGGTCAAAATTTTATGTGTATAGCACTGATGACCGACATCAAAAACGATTTGGTCTGTCGGAGAATTAAATACCTTATGCAAAGCAACCGTAAGTTCGACAACACCGAGATTTGACGCAAGGTGTCCGCCGTTTTTCGATACTGTTTCAATCATTTTTTGGCGAATTTCTCCGCAAAGTTCATTCAATTGGTCTATATTAAGTTTTTTAATGTCTTTAGGTGAATTAACATCATCCAAATACGACATAAACTCAACTCTTTTCAATAAATATGTTGTGACTATGATAAATCATTTTATCATTTTTTGTATATAAATGCAACCGCTGTATATTTATGACTCTCTCGATACAAGATAATCGGCAAGTGCTTCGAGAAATTCCGTGTTTTGGAAATGTGCAAGCTGTGCCTTTGCGCTTTCAGTAAGGCTCTTTACATCCTGTTGCGCTCTGTCCTTGCCGACAATTGTGACATAGGTGGTTTTGTTGTTTTCCTCATCAGAGCCGACATGCTTGCCGAGTTTAGCCTCATCACCGTAAATATCAAGCAAATCGTCTTTAATTTGGAATGCTATGCCCAAATTATAAGCAAACTTTGACGCGGCGGCTATTTGTGCGTCGGTAGCATTTCCTGCGATGCAACCGAGCAAACATGCGGCTGAAATGAGTGCGCCTGTTTTGAGTTTGTGAACAGTAAGAAGCTCCGCAAGGGACGGTGAGAATTTTTCATACATCAAATCAAGAACCTGACCGCCTATCATTCCGCCGACTCCTGCGTTTTGAGAAAGCAGGCTCAAGGCGCTGTTTATTTGCTCGGGTGCAAGATTTGCATCACACGCTACATCGAATGCGTGCGTTAAAAGCGCGTCACCTGCAAGGAGCGCAGTTGCCTCGCCGAACATTTTATGACAAGACGGATTTCCACGGCGCATATCATCATCGTCCATGCAAGGCAAATCGTCATGAATAAGCGAATATGTATGAATATACTCAATAGCGCAAGCAAAAGCAACGGCATTTGCCGAATCACCGCCGCAAGCTTTGCAAAATTCAAGGACAAGAATCGGTCTAAGCCTTTTTCCGCCGTTTGTGAGAGAATATTTCATAGCGCGCACAACATCACGCTGACCGTCGTTTGCCTCGGGCAAATAGTCAACGAGCTTTTCGTTAATCATATCTGCATAATCGTTGATTTTTCTTTTAACATCTGCTGAATACATAATTATTCCTTCTCTATTTCAACAATTTTTGATTTTGCATTTTCGATTTTTTCATTGCAATACGCGGTGAGCCTTGTGCCCTCCTCATAAAGTTTGAGGGACTCGTCAAGCGATACCGAGCCTGATGCGAGTTTATCCACAATTTGCTCAAGGCGTTCAATTGCGCTTTCATATGAAATGTTTAATTCCTTTTTCATTTTGTCACCTCGTTAACGGTTGCTTTAAAAGCACCGTTTGACAATATAATTTCTACATTATCGCCGACATTTACATTTGAACTGTCGGTAACAATATCGGATTTTTCGTTTTTAACTACCGAATATCCTCTTGAAAGAATTTTAAGAGGACTTAAATTATCAAGCATTTCGGCATTTTTTGAAAGAATATTTGTTTGATTTTCTATAATTCGAGTAATCGAGTCTTTCAGCTTTTCGTTATATTGAGCCATTTTATCCCGAATATTTGAATAAAACAGGTCAACATTTGATTTTGAAAAATAATCCTTATATCTTTTAACGCCGGTTTCACATTGTGATATTTTAAAATCAAGCGATTTCTCAATTGTAACCGAAAAATTGTTAAGCTGAAAGATAAGCGATTTTATATCGGGCACCGCAAGTTCTGCCGCTGCGCTCGGTGTGGGAGCACGCATATCGGAAACAAAATCACAGATAGTAAAATCGGTTTCGTGACCCACGGCTGAAATAATCGGTGTTTTGCAGGAATAAACGGCTCTTGCGACAGTTTCGGTATTAAACGCCCACAAATCCTCAAGTGAGCCGCCGCCTCTGCCGACGATGATTGTATCAACGCCGAGATTTTCATCTATAAATCTTATTGAATCGGCAATATCCTGTGCGGCAGATTCACCCTGCACCATTGTCGGAACAATTATAATTTCGCACAGCGGATAGCGCCTTGAAATAACATTTTTTATGTCCTCAACAGCGGCACCCATTTTGGAGGTTGCGACGCCGATTTTCTGCGGATATTTAGGAATTGCTTTTTTATGTTCTTCGACAAACAATCCTTCTTCAGCCAACTGCACCTTAAGCTGTTCAAAAGCTATTGTCAGCGCACCTACGCCGTCGGGTTGCATATCACGACAATAAAGCTGATAAACACCGTCGCGCTCATACACGCCTACCTGACCGAAACAAATAACCTTCATTCCGTTTTCCGGGGTGAATTTGAGCCGATAATTATCGCTTTTAAACATTACCGCCTTTAACTGTGACTTATCGTCCTTCAGCGTAAAATACATATGACCGCTGTTGTAATAATGCTTGAAATTTGAAATTTCGCCGCATATATATACATTTTTGACCTGCGGAATTTCATCAAGCAAGGCTTTAATATACATATTAACTTGTGAAACGGATAAAATTTTCATACTCGCTCACTTTTCAATTTTGCATACACAGCTACACCTGCCGCATTGTCAAGCGAAAATTCGGGCTGTGCAAAATATGCATTGAATTTAGATAAAATTTTATTGCGCAGCATCGTATTTGATGACACACCGCCGGAAAATACAACCGGCAAATCACCGTATTTTTCAACAACTTTTTCAAGCATTGAATAAACGGTTTGACTGACATAGGTCAAAACGAACTTTGCGGCATCTGCGCTGCTGCAACCGTCGGCAATCATTTTTTTGACTTTATTTTCAACTCCGCTCAACGAGCAGTTATTTCCTATTAATGTCGGCTTAATTTTAAATTCCGTGTCGCTATCATATGAAAGGTTGTCAAGCGCCTTGCCGCACGGAAAATCAAGACCGAGCAGTACACCTGTTCTGTCAATAGCCTGTCCCGCTTTTAAGTCGGTACTTGCGGCAATAATCTCCGCCTTGATAATTTCGTCATCATCCGGCGTTACAAGCAAAGCTTCAGTAGTGCCGCCGCTCAAATGAAACGCAATGAATTTGTCATTTATCAAATTGAGCTTGTCCGCACTGTATAAAGCGGCAAGAATATGGCCGACCTGATGCGATGTCGAATAAAGCGGCACATTGGTTGACTGCGACACTGCTTTAGCAACGGCATAGCCGACAGTAAAGCAAGGCATATAACTACCCTCTGCATTTCGCGGTCTTGTGCTCACACCAACAGCTTTAATATTATTCATCTCAAACTGTTCAAGCAGTTTGGGATAATTGCTTACATGTTGAAAAACAGCGTCGCTTTGGCGCAAGCCGCGTTCGCCGTGTTTGACGAAAAGCACCTGTTTAGCTTGGTGCATTGAATCATCGAGAGTTGCAAGCGATGTTGTGTAATTGCTTGAATCAAAACCGACAAACATCAGCCGTTACTCCTTGAATAAGCGCCGAGGATACCGTTGATAAACGATGCGTCCTCCTTGCCCGAATATTTTTTGGCAAGCTCCACCGCCTCGTTAATTGCAACCGAATTCGGAACACTATCTATGTACTTCATTTCATAAACGGCAAGTCTCAATATTGAAATATTAACCTTAGGGATACGCGAAAGCTTCCAGCCGTTTGAATATTGTGAAATAATTTCATCAAGCTCGCTTTCCTTATCGAGAACGCCTGCAAACAATTCTTTTGCGTAATCGCCGACCTCCTCGACATTTTCGCTGTAAATTGCTATATCATCATCCTCAACCGGGCGAAACTGCGCCTGAAATATAAGGAAGAACGCTTGCTCTCTTTGTTTGAATCTGTTAATCTGCTTGTCCATAAATTCTCCTAAAAACAAAAGCCGACTGAATCAGTGTATTACGCTTTCAGTCGGCGGATTTTTGCCAAATTACTTTTCACTTTCGTTAGGTGCTTTTGAGTCGCCGGACTCAGTAAAATCAATTCCCGCAATAACAACATTAACCTTTGAAACGACCTTGCCGGTCATATTTTGAATTGCCTCGCGAACATTGTTTTGAACATTAACTGCCACATCTTGTATTTTTTTGTTAGGCTCAAGATTGATATAAATACTGACATTCATATTATCTCCGTCCTGCAATATTCTGACGGGACTCATAACCTTTAGGCTGCCCTGCTTTATAGTGCTGACTACATCGACAGGTCTGTTTGAAAAAGAACTGACTCCATCCACATCTTTTGCCGCATTTGTTGCAATTGATGAAAGTACCTCTTCGGAAATAGTAAGGGTACCCTTGCTGTTAGATGTTGTAATTTCCATATCAACGCCTCCTTTTGTGTTAGTATTATAACATAAAGAGCATAAATATACAAGTTTTTTATATTTAATTTTTATGAATTGTTGCTTTGAATAATGGTAATATCTTCAAACGAACAATCAAGTTGCTCCATTGCGATTTCCTTTATCTGAATAATAACATTATCCGACAAATCCTTAACATCAACTATCACATCAACTTTTGTTCCGTCATCGTTGATAACTGCAAGACAGTTATTGATTCCCTTTGCTGTTACGAGCGTTTCAATTTTGTTTTCAATCGCAACATATTTTGAAATACGCGAAATGCTTTCTTCAGCAGCTTTTTTTGCATCTGCGCCCGCCTCCTTGCTGTCAACAACAGCCTGAAGTTTTTCTATCGACGAATCGCGCGCTGTTTGTCTGTCAACACGCGCTTTTGAAAAATATGTGCTTTCGTTGTTTGCCTGTGTTGTTACCTGCGAGTCAACATATTCAGCCTCGCCGAGAGTCTTTGTATCAGTCGAATGCAAAAGCGGCTCAATTGTACTTGACAAATCGGTGTTTTGATAATACCAATTTCCGACTGCACCGACAGCCAAAAGCAATGCGAATGCCGCAACGGCAACCTTTCTGCGCTTTTTCCTTTTTGATTTGATTTGCTCCTCCGTCAAAATCGGCTTAACCTTGCCGTCTTCTTCAATTTCGGTAATCAAATCGTCCATTTTTACCGTGTCTTTGTCAATCTCGACTTCGTTTTTTTCATTAGTAATCAATTCATCATTCATCAAATCACCCTTAACTGTTTATTTTTGAAACTGTTATTTTTGAAGTTGAAATATTGTAAAGCGAAGCAACGCTGTTGATGATTTTTTCTTTTGTATAAACATCATCTGCGCCCTCGCAAACAATAACTACTCCCTGCACCTGAGGAAAATATTTTTTTACCACAACCGGCTCATTTGAACTGCCCGAATCTTGAAATATGTATTCTTTTGATTCTGAATATGAGCTGTCGCTTGAATTCGTGTCGCTGTTTTGAGCGTAAACATTTTCGTCTGAATTTTTCAGGGTTATCATAACCCTACACTTTCCCACTCCGCTCATTGAGGAAAGTATATCCTCAGTTTGTGATTCAAGCTTTTGAACATATTGTATATATGTCGTATCGGTATCATCCTTTTCTGTTTTATCTAAAGTGGGTATATATTCGCTTGCCAAAATGAGAATAACGGATATTATTCCCAGTGCTGCAAGTATTTTTGTTCTGTTTTCAGATTTTTTCACAGCTGTTAAAAAAGTTCTAAATTTATCATTCACCAATATTAACCACCGTTGCTTTAATTCCGAGATTATCAAAAATAATCTGCGCCGCGTCGTCTTTGTCATATTCATCGGGCAAATATACCTTAACGCTTTTTATTGAAATTTCATTGCTGTTTGCGTTAATTTCACATTTGACATTCGCCCCATTGATATTATTTTGATTCAAAGTATTTTTAACATTACTCTCTACCATATTTTCATAAACACTGTAATCATATGCCGACTCCGACGAAAATGCGAATTCACCCGGCAAATTGTGAAAATCAAATCCGCCGGCATTTGCAAACGGATATATGAATGACAAGAATATAAAAACCGAAATGATGATTTTATAAAAATTTTTCATCGAGCCTTTTGGCGTTAAAAGTGAAAAAATCACTGAAATTAATATTGTTATACAAACGGTTACAGTCCATTGCTTTATAAAATTCATAACTATGATGCACCCCGTGCGGCAATTAAAATGCCGAATGAAATGATAGTGGTCACCATTGAGAGAATAATTATTACATTGATTAAAAGCATTGCATCCTTAAATGCTTTGAGCGTTGCGGACACCGATGTGTCATTAAAAATATCGGAAACAGTTTCGCAACAGCCGAGCACAATGCGCCACAAAACAATTTGAATTACCGACGGCAAAAATGTCAGCACAATTGCAATTATTCCGACAACACCGACTGTGCTTTTTATCAATGAGGAATAGCTTTGAATTGACAGCAGTCCCTCGCTGATTGTTGAGCCTATGACCGGTACAACGGAATTGATAACAAATCTCACGGATCTTATTCCGAGAATGTCGGCTTTTGATGCAACCGTTGTTTTAAGAGAAAGAATCGAAACAAATGCGCCCGACAAAACCGCGATTGATTTTGTAATAATGTTTTTCAATCCTGTCAATAATTTATGTAGATTCAGTTCTTGTCTTAACCCCGAGCAAATTCCGAGTGCCAAAAAGCAGTTGACAACAGGCATTAAAACATTGGCCGAAATGACGGAAAGCCCCTGTGCGAGCAGCAAAAGCAATGTATTTGTTGATGCCGCCGCGGCAGTTGACCCCGAAGTAACGAGTATCATTGCAAACACCGGCACAAATGCGTATATATAATCCGACGCTATTTTCAGCGATGCTGTTGCAACACTGATTGTATCACTGATTTGGTATATTAAGATGATTGATATAACAACCGCCGAAAAGGTGGAATATGCGCCGTTAACAGACTCGTCATCAACCTTAACAGAGCTGATAAACGATGAAATTATTATAAATGCAACAAGTGAAGCTGCGCCCTTAAGCGGTGATTTGATTTGCGAATAAATAATGTTTTTTACAATGTCAAAAAAATCCTCGAACGATAAACTGCCGATGTTTTCATAGTTAAAATCATCTATGCCAAGTTCCTTAAGCACGGTGCGTGTATCCTTGCTTAACACATCTGTAAACGATGATGTATCAAACTGTTTTAAATACTCACTGTAATCATCGGCATTGTATTCAGCCGCCGTAGACACGATTGGTATAACAAGCAATATTAGAAATGTAATTAAAAATCGTTTCATTTTATCAATCCGTTAATTATATCGGCTATTGTGGAAATCATCGGCAAAACCATAACGGCAACAGTTATTTTTGCGCCTGTTTCGGTGAGTGTTGCAATCGCAGATTCTCCGTTATCGCGGCACAAATCACTCAAAAATTGCGCAATAAGCGTAATGGCGAGCACCTTCATCATCAGCTTTATATAAGGCATTGCCGAGGACATTTGTTTGGTAAGTTTTGTTAATTCGGTTCCGATTTGCTCTATCTCGCCCGATACTGTGAACAAAAGCAAACAGCCACCGAATACTGCAACGGCAATTGAAAACGGCTTATTTTTATCGCGCAGGAGTACAGAGCAAACCAAGATACAAAACGAAATTCCGGCTATTTTAATCATTATAAATCAAAAAGGTGCTTAACGGTGCCGAAAAGGTCTTGTATTTTCGGTATCAGCATCATCAAAACAACGATAACACCGGCAAGCGTTGTTAACATCGCCTGATCGTCCCTGCCGGAGCGCACGAGAAGTGTGTTCAAAACCGCAACAATTATTCCGACAGCCGCTATTTTGAAAATAAAATTAACATCCATAATATCCAACTCCTACAGAAGTATAACGGCGATTGCAACACCGCCGAAAAATCCAAACGCTCTGTAAAGCTTTGAATCACGATTATATACTTCTTTGTATTTTTTCTCCGATTCGGTAATATAGTTCTTGAAAGCGTTGACAAGTTTAATTTGATTTTTCCTGTCGCTCTTACCGAATGAATATAAGAATTCCGAAATTTCCTTATTATCCTTATTGCAAAGCAATGAATTTACAGTTAATTTATTAACAAGTGCGGCTGAATTGATAAAGCCCAAATGCTTTAGTCTTTCGTCCTTAAGTAGCGCGTCAATGAGTACCGTTGCAGGAGTCATTTTGTAAGAAAGGTCAACATTTATCAGTTCGCACAAGAATATAAGTTCGTCGCAAACAGTAATTCTGTCTGCTGATTTTTTAGAAATTGAGATGCCCAAACCTGTTGTTGACAAAACAATTCCCATAAGTCCCAAATATTTCACCGTAAACCTCTGTCGCATCTATTATTTCAGGCTTGTAAGTGTAATTATCAAGCAAGATTATGTATGAAAACTCCTTTGTAAAAAGCAGCTTTTTGATTATTGATTTGTTGATTAAATCCTTATAATCGGCACAGTGAACCGAAAGCGCAAATTTAATTCCCGACGAAAAAGACTGAATAATAGATTCAACCTCCGCATCGGTCGAAATTTCGTCACATACAATCAACTCAGGTGACAAAACGCGTGTTGCAATATCAATACCGGTTGATTTTGAAAACGAGGTCAAAACATCGGTATTGATTCCGACATTCATATTATTTTCTGTGCCGTGCTTTGCGGCAAACTCGTTTCTTTCATCAATAATTGCAACCTTGACATATCTGTTATTAAAACCACTGCTCAGTCCTCGCGATATGTCGCGCAAAAGCGTTGTTTTGCCTGAATTTGCGCGCCCTGCGACAATAATACTCGGAAAGGCATTTGTATAAAGAAAGTTGAGAACACCGCTGCTGCAATTGACAGACTCGCGCGGTATTCGTATATTCAGAGAGGTAATGTCCTTGACGGAAATCATTTTGCCGTTATCGTAGACGGCACTTGCCGATACACCAACCCTCGCGCCGTTTGACAACGTGATAAATCCGTTTTTTAAATTCTCGCTGTTTGAATAAAGCGAATAGTCGCACAGCCGTAAAAATAACTTATCAAACTCATCTGAATTGACATAAACAATGTTATGCGCCGGGCAATCGTAAACATCACCGGACTCATCCAAAAAATAAGATGTGTTTCTGATTACGAGAATAAGCGGTTGGTTTCGTCGGATTCTTATTTCACAAATTTTATTTGCAACTTCAAAATCAATTTTTTCAAGCAACGAGCGCAAATTGTCGGTCATATATTCAAGCACTCCCGAAATACCGAGCATTTTCTCACCTCAATGAATTTTATGAGCACCCATGGACAAATATTACAAATTATTAAAATTGCGCTTTGTCAATTGAAGTTAGCAAAATGATATGTTAATATATTTAAAATATATAATTTATGTTCGGAGTTTTTTAATGGATATTACAAAATCGGCAAAAAAACTATATACAACAAAACTTATAAACGGAGAAACTATTAATTATATCGTTGTGTTCTCCGCCGTTTCGCTGTTGCTTTTGGTATTAAAGCAGGCTTTTAAATTGATTTTCGGCATCGGCGCAGGCGTATCAACAGCAATCGGTGCGGTGATTTGTGCCATTGTGCTTTTCTTCGGTGAAAAGAAGTTTGTGTTTAACAAAAATTCACACAGAATCGGCGCAACGCAAATAATTGCATATATTTTTAGGTGCGCTGTTGACTTCGGATTTTACAAAATAATGGACTTTTTGTTCTGCTCCACACTGCACAGACCAAAAGCATTTGTATTTTTCGGAGCATATTTGGTTTATCTGTTTTTCAACTATTATTTTGACAAGCTGCTTGTTTTTGACAGCCGCGCAAATGCAAAATCAAATATGAACGGCAGATGCTACAAAACATTTTTTTACAACAGATTTGTTGTATTTTCACTTTTGCTCTCTGCTGTTTGCATAGCATTTGTGTATTTTATTTTCAGACTGTTTCCGTTTGGCGATATGACTGTTATGCGAATGGACCTTTATCATCAATACGGCCCTCTTTTCGCAGAGCTTTATGACAGAGTGGTTGAGCACAAAAGCTTTATCTATTCATGGCAATCCGGTGGCGGCTCAAGCTTTCTCGGAAACTATTTCAACTATCTTTCAAGTCCGTTGTCGGCTATAATCTTTTTGTTTGACAGAAAAGATATTTCATACGCAATTACAACGCTTGTGTTGGTTAAGGGGTGCCTTTCGGCAGGCACATTTGCATACTACCTTAAATCAAGCCTCGCCAGACATTCGTATTTATCGGCATCATTCGGCGTTTTCTATTCTCTTTGCGGATATTTTCTTGCGTACTATTGGAACGTAATGTGGCTTGACGGAATGATTTTACTCCCGATTATCGTGCTCGGAATCGAAAAAATCATTGACGGTAAAAAAACGCTGACATATATCGCATCGCTGACATTACTTTTGTTCAGCAGTTACTATATGGGATATATGGTATGCATATTCTCTGTTGTATATTTCTTTATTTACTATATTTCAAATCATTCGTTTGCAGACAAACTTTGCACTACTGCTAAAATGAAGAAATATTCTATAAAGAGATTTTTCAATTTAAAATTTATCAACCGCGGACTGCGTTTTGCCGGCGCATCTCTTTTGAGTGCGGCTCTTTGCGCTTGCACATTAATCCCTGTTTATTTCATATTGCAGGCGTGCAGTGCAACCTCTGATACTTTCCCCGACACATTCAACAGCTATTTTGATTTGCTCAATTTGTTCTCGTCACACCTTGCGGCGCTTGAAACAACAATCAGGTCATCAGGCGACGATGTATTGCCGAATATTTACTGCTCAATGCTGACGGTAATTTTGGCACCGCTTTATTTTGTGAATAAAGACATTAAGTTAAAGGAAAAGGCAATGTATGTATTGCTGATAATTTTCTTTGTTTTCTCGTTCAACAACAATTGTGCAAACTTCGTTTGGCACGCTTTCCACTTCCCGAACGATTTGCCGTACAGATTTTCATTTATCTATTCGTTTGTTGTTCTTATAGTAGCATTCAAGGGTGCAATGAAAATCAAATCGCTTCGCTATCAAGATATTGCGATAGTCGGAATGGTTTGGATGCTGATCATTTTCCTTTACCAAAAGAATATGACAAGCAAAATGAGTGAAAAAACAATTTATATTTCGCTTGCATTTATAATTGTTTGGACCGGATTTTTGCTTTTGGTTAAGAAAAATAAGGTTAACACCGTTATTGTAAGCGCGCTCGTTGTTGCAATTACATTTTGCGAGGTAATCGTGTCGGACAGCAACTCTTTTGTATTCACGCAGGCACAAAAGGACTATATTGCGCATTATGACAATTACACCGAATCAATCGACAAAATCAAGTCGCAGGATAAGGATTTCTACAGAACAGAGCTGACTTATCTCGATACTCGAATGGACCCTTGCCTTTACGGCTATGACGGTATGTCAACATTTTCATCAATGGCATACGAAGATTATTCGCAAACACAATATTCGCTCGGTATGTTCGGCAACAGAATCAACTCATACACATATAACACGCAAACACCGCTTTACAATATGATGTATGCGCTCAAATATCTCACAAAGGCGCAATCTTCGGCAGAATTGTCGAGCGATTATTATACGCAAATATTCAAATCAGATGATTCAAAAGTTAAAACATACAAAAACAAATACTATTTGCCGATAGCGTTTGAAACCTCATCGGACATTAATGATTGGAGCACCGCAGAGGGCAATCCGTTTAAAATTCAGGAGCAATTTGCAGACCTTGCATGCGGTGTCAGCAAAATGTTTGTTCCCCTTAAATATAATTCGACAGACTGCGACTATATCAACTGCGACGATGTGACGGAAAACGGAACATATTATTTCTCTAAAATGGACACAGACAGTGATTACGGAACGGTTGAGCTGACTATTGAAGCAACAACCGACAGCGACGTTTATGTCTATATCACCTCGCCTGAAATCGAGAATGTAAACTACTATTTCAGCAACGAGGCGAACACATATCAAAATATAAACGAACCGTATATTATGGACCTCGGTAAACACAAAAAAGGCGAAAAAATCACCGTTTCACTTGATTGCGGCTCAATTGATGCAAACGAATCGTATTTTGAAATATACGCATATAGCATCGACAAAAATGTGCTTGATTCGGCATATGATTTCTTAAATGCCGGCAAACTTAATGTTACATCATACAGCGACACCCAAATTGAGGGCACAATCGATGCACGCTATAACGGAACGCTCTACACATCTATCCCCTACGACGAGGGTTGGAGCATCACCATTGACGGTGAAAAGGTTAAACCCATAAAAATCGGCAACAGTCAGCTTGCATGCGGAATTGTTCAGGGCAAGCATACCGTAAAGTTCAAATACACGCCAAAAGGAATGAAATACGGCGTTGCAATCAGTGGTGCGGCTTGGCTCGGTGTGATTGCATACTGCCTGATTAAAAGATTTAGAAAAAAGAATGATAAATCGTCCGTTTGTTAAACTTGAATAAAAAAATTAAATATTTCTTAATAAATATTTCACTATATTCGTTTTACTTTTGTAGTGATTTGTTGTAAAATGTAGATACTAAAAAGAGAGGAGTTCTCAAATGGCAAGAATTACAGCAGAAGAAGTACAAACTATCCCCTACGGACCTTTAGGAATTATCGCATTGCCGGGTTGCGAGGAGCTCGCGCAAAAGATTGATAATTACTTGGTTAAGTGGAGAAAGGATCAAGCAGAGGAGCACAAGGACACAATCGCTTTTTACGGTTATCAAAGAGATACTTATATCATTGATACCACAATCGCGCGCTTCGGCAGCGGTGAGGGAAAAGCGGTTATCAACGAATCTATCCGCGGATATGATTTATATATCGTTGTTGATTGCTTCAACTATTCTGTTAAATACAAAATGTACGGAATGGATGTTCCGAAATCACCGGACGACCATTTTGCAGATTTAAAAAGAGTTATCTCGGCAGCATCAAGCAAGGCAAAGAGAATCAATGTTATTATGCCGATGCTCTATGAGGGCAGACAGCACAAGCGCTCCTCTCGTGAATCATTGGACTGTGCAATGGCACTTCAGGAATTGACATCACTCGGTGTTGAAAACATTATTACATTTGACGCTCACGACCAAAGAGTTCAAAATTCAATTCCGCACAAATCATTTGAAAATGTTATGCCGACTTATCAAATGATTAAGGCACTTGTAAACAATGTTTCGGATTTACATATTGACCCGGATCACCTTATGGTTATATCCCCCGACGAGGGCGCAATGCACAGATGTATCTATTTTGCAACACAACTTGGCGTTAACCTCGGTATGTTCTACAAAAGACGAGATTATACAAGGATAGTAAACGGCAGAAACCCGATTGTCGCTCACCAATACCTCGGTGACAGCGTTGAGGGCAAGGATATTATTATTGTTGACGATATGATTTCGTCCGGCGAATCAATGCTTGAGGTAGCAAAAAAGCTCAAGGAGCTTAAAGCAAACAGAATTTTTGTCTGCACAACATTCGGTCTTTTTGCATCAGGTCTCGATGTGTTTGACAAGGCACACGAAGAAGGCGTATTTGAGAAAGTATTCACAACAAACGGTGTATATCAAACTCCGGAACTTCTCTCAAGAGATTGGTATCAATCGGTTGAACTTTCAAAATATCTTGCATATTTTCTTGACACAATCAACCACGACCTTTCGGTTTCTTCATTACTTGATTGCTCACAGAAAATCAACAATATTTTAGTTAAAAAAGGTTTGAAATAATATGGATTTCGATTTTGATAAATTTGATGACAACAAAAAGGTCGATGACCTCGAGCCGCCTGTTGATTATCGCAAAGACGAAAAAGAAA